>OGQZ01001707.1_pt1 | contig 16134 bp, 7 predicted proteins | sample 1553321 | NCBI WGS metagenome assembly OGQZ01 (sample SAMEA2579958, study PRJEB22360) | human gut metagenome | reverse complement strand
GAACTTTGGTCATTTCTTTCATCGGAATGCAGTCGCAGGAAGTGAAGATTAAGCCAAATGTAAATGTTGTGTTACATGCTGATTCTCATGCATTAGAGGAAGTTGTTGTAGTAGCTTATGGTACTGCAAGTAAACAGTCATTAACAGGTGCTGTAGCCTCGCTCGATGCAAAAGAAATGGAATTGCGTCCAGTTACTCAAGCGACTAATGCTTTGGAAGGTGCAGCTCCGGGTATTCAGGTTAATAACTCTTATGGTGAACCAGGAAGTGATAAAACCAGTATTCGTATTCGTGGTTTTGGCTCTATAAATGGTTCTAATGAGCCTCTGATTGTTGTTGATGGAAGCCCGTACAGTGGCAATTTGAACGACATCAATCCGCAAGATATTGAGTCAATGTCTGTTTTGAAAGATGCTTCTTCAGCTGCTCTTTATGGTAATAAGGCTGCAAATGGTGTTGTGCTTATTACAACAAAGAAAGGAAAAAGTAATAAGCTGAACCTGCGCATGAATGTAAAACAAGGTATGTACACTCGTGCTATTCCTCAGTATGACAAGCTGGGAGCTAAAGACTGGATGGAAACAATGTTACAGGGCTGGAGCAGTTTTTATCAGAAAGATGCTGGGCTTGCTCCTGCTGATGCTTTGGTTGCTGCTGCCAGCACTTTGAACTCTAGTGTGGTTAGAACGAAAATTTTTGATAAGAATGGTGCTGACATGTTTGATGCCAATGGTAAGTTGGTTGCCAATATTCTTCCAGGATACTCTGATTTGGATTGGACAGATGCATTGCAGCGTACTGGTTATCGTCAAGAATATGGTGTGAGTGCAGACGCAGCAGGTGAAAAATATGATGTGTTTGCATCTTTTGGTTACTTGAATGAAAAAGGATATATCATAGCATCCGACTTTGACCGTTTGACTGCACGTTTAAATGCAAACTTCAGACCTACCAAATGGCTTACTACTGGAGTCACATTGAGTGGGACTTCTTCTGTGTCTAATTTCCAGGGACAAGCTTCAAGTTCATATTATGCAAATCCATTTTATACAGGAGATATGATGGCTCCCGTATATCCATATTATGAACATAATGAAGATGGAAGCATCGTGACAGATGAAAATGGCGCTCCTGTTTATGATATCAATAACTATGATTATTTGAGTGGACGTAATATTCTTTACGAACTTCAGAATAATATAAACCGTAAAAATCGTAATACACTTAACGGTCAGGTATATGGTACTGTAAAATTCCTCAAAGACTTTTCTGCTACAGTAAGAGGAAACTTGTTTACTTATAATGAAAAGAGTAAACAGTTTGATAACCCGAACTGTGGTGATGGTGCTGCTAACGGTGGGCGTATGGCTGTTGGGAACACTCGTTTGTTTGAATATAGATTTGCTCAGGAATTATATTGGACACATGATTTTGACCGTCACCATGTAGACGTGTTGTTAGGTCATGAATCATTTAAGAACCAGGTTAACTGGGATTACATGATGAAAGAACAAATGAAAGTTTCTGGTAATACTGAGATGGCCAATTTTGCAAAGATGACATCAATAGATGGCTATGAAGATGTGTATACAACAGAAAGTTATTTGTCACGTATCCGTTATAATTATGCACAAAAGTATTTCTTTGACGCGTCATTCCGTAGAGATGGCTCTTCTCGTTTCTCTAGTCCATGGGGTAATTTCTGGTCTGTAGGTGCCAGCTGGATGATATCAGATGAGAAATTTATGAAGAATATAGACTGGGTTAACAGTTTGAAATTACGTGCTTCTTATGGTGAAGTTGGAAACGACGCTGGAGTTAACCATTATGCATATAAAGAACTGTATTATTCTGATGTAAATGCAGGAATTGGAGCATTCTATAAGATGCAGATACCTAATGCAAATTTAAAATGGGAAACTTCAGGTTCATTCGATATCGCGTTGGAAGGTCGCTTGTTTGATCGTTTCAATTTCTCTGTTGACTTCTTTAACAAGACTTCAAAAGATTTGCTGTTTACCGTCTATAATCCGCTGTCAGCTGGAGCAACAGACTGGTATGCCAGCTCTTCACCGACAGGTATGTCGCAATATTTTGCTAATATCGGAAATGTACGTAATACAGGACTTGAAGTAGCAATGGATGTGGATGCTATTCGTACTAAAGACTGGAAATGGAATATTGGTTTAAATCTGACCACTATTCATAATGAAATCACTAAACTTCCAGAAGGAAAGGATATCTTGAATGGTGTACAGAATTATTCTGAAGGACATAGTGTATATGAGTTCTATACTTATACTTATGCCGGTGTAGACCAAATGAATGGACGTGCATTATATAATGCAAATCCGGAATTGGGTGAAGCAACAGTGAATGCATTAAAGTCAAGAGGTGAGTATATTACAATTAATGATAAAAATTATGTGTACAATACTTCATATGCAGCCCGCGAATGGCAAGGTTCTGCTCTACCTGATTTGTATGGAAGTATTAACACTTCATTGAGCTGGAAAGACTTGACCTTATCTGTATTGTGTACATATTCACTCGGAGGAAAAGTATACGATACCAACTATTCTTCATTGATGTATACAACTTCTAATGGAGCGAGTGCTTTGCATAAAGATGTAATGAAAGGCTGGACACAAGTACCAGAAGGAATGACAGAAGATTCTCCTAATCGATTGGATCCGAATGGAACTCCTCAGTTTGACCTTTCTTCTTTAGCTTCCACATCTTATGGACTCAGTTCAAGATGGCTGACCAGTGCTTCTTACTTTACGATCAAAAACATTAACTTGAGCTACAATTTGCCTCGCAATTTTGTACATAAGTTAGGTTTGGGAGGAATAAGTGTTTATGGAACAATCGAAAATGCCGCTATCTTTACTTCACGTAAAGGTTTGAACCCACAGTATAGTTTCAATGGAATGCAAGATAATACATTTGTGGGAGCACGAGTTTATACATTAGGTCTTAACTTGAATTTTTAAACAAACTATTTTATGAAACATATTACTACATATATATTGGCTATGGGAATAGGACTGGCCGGACTGACTTCTTGTTCAGACAGTTGGCTGGAAACCAATTCTACCCAGGCTACTGAGGGAAATACTCTTTTTGCTACAACGTCTAATGCGCGTTTGGCAATCAATGGACTTTGTCGTACCATGGTTCAGCAGCATAGTTATTATGGACAAAGTTTTAACGGGGAAGGTACAATGAAATTGCTTTACGGAGAATATCCGGGCGAAACATTTTTCTTTCCGTACATGGCTCCAGGGTGGTCTCCTCTGATGAACGGTGAGTCTACAATTACACAGAGCAATTCCAGTGTCTACGATTCTTATCCATGGTATTATTATTATATGTTGGTGAGTGGAGCTAATGCGGTAATTGGAAGAATTGATGCTGCAGAGGGTACACAAGAAGAAAAAGACTTCTTGAAGGCTGAAGCTTTAACTTTCCGTGCTTATTCATTTATGCGTCTGGTGGAAATTTATTGTGATCCATGGCATCTAAGCAATAATGGAGCTAACAGTGGAATTGTATTGCGTTTGAAAGAAGTTGTAAACGCAGGAGAGGAAACAGACATGCCCTTGTCTACAATGGCTCAAACTTATGAACAGATTTATAAAGATTTGGATGAAGCGATTCGTCTGTATCAGAGTTCTGGATTGTCTCGCAATGAAGTGTACAGTGATGCATCATCTACTGTAAGTTATCCGGATGAAACCGTTGCTCATAGTATTTATGCTCGTGCTGCCTTGAATAAGCAAGATTATGATAAAGCTTTGTCAGAAGCTAAACTGGCTTTGGGAGATAGTTATATCTTGATGGATAATAATAACTATTATTCAGGTTTTGCTACACCAAATGATGGATGGGTTTGGGGAGTATATAATGATACTTCAGAAACTATTTGGTATTTTGGGTGGCAGTTGTTCATGGCTTGCAATGGTTATTATGCACAGCAGGGTATAAACGTTTGTATCAATCGCTCATTTATTGAACAATTCCCGGATACAGACATTCGCAAAGGCTTGTTCTTGACTGAGAAAACATTCTTGGGTGAAGGTGAAAGTTTTAAGAATGTTGTTGATGTGGCAGATGGTAGGACAACAGGAGCCTTTGCTACATTGGAAACTTATAATCGGGCGAATGCATATGTGAAAGCAACTGTACCTAATGCAGTGGAGCAGAATTTTGCATATGCTAGTTTGAAATTCCAGGCAACAGGTCAGCCGGCAGTTGGCTGTCAGCCTATTATCCGTAATTCTGAGCTTCTTTTAATTCAGGCTGAAGCTGCATATTATAAGGATGCAACTGGAAAACAGTCTCAAGATGCACTTATTGCATTGAACAAGCTTTCAGGACGTGATGTAAATTATACTTGTACGAAAACAGGAAATGCGTTGTTGGAAGAAATCAAAAAGTATCGTGCCTTGGAATTGTGGGGTGAAGGATTTGACTGGTTTGATCATAAACGCTGGGGTGAGGAAATATCACGTCCTAGTGTTGCACAAAACGGTAACTTCAGTTCTTATGTGGCTGGTACATATGGCTTTAAAGATGGTGCATACGTATCTACATTCTGGAAATGGATTCTTCCGGGACGTGAAACTGATTACAACTCTGCTATAGATTACAAATAACCTGATTTTATAGTAGTTTTAAATAAAAAAGAGGAAGATGATTGTTTCTATCAAGAAGAGAGTCATTTTCCTCTTTTTTCGTCTTATTCACTTAAAAACTGGTCTTTTTATTAGAATGAACTTCTTAATAATACAAAATAAATGCAATTTTATTTGTATTCACTTTTTATACACTTGGAAAAGTGGAAGCAAGTTCCTAAAAACCATCTGTTTGTCTCTTTTAATATCGTTTTGCTCCTTATAAATAAAATTTAGTGTAAAATTGCCCGCTGTTTTATAAATTCTCTTTATTTTCTTACATTTGCGCCCCGTTTGTGATAAATGTATTAGACTAACTTAACTAAATTAAAAGAGAGATTTTATGAAACAAAGAATGACGTTGTTCATGGCCATTCTTCTGATAGGGATTGGTCTGTCAAACGCCCAAGTTTCTCAAGTGACCGGTAATGTAATGTCGGAAGAAGACGGATTGCCGGTAGTGGGCGCATCGGTGTTGGTAAAAGGTACTACTGTAGGGACAGTGACTGACATTGATGGAAACTTTACAATTTCTGGTGTGCCGGCTTCGGCAAAAACTTTAGTAGTTTCTTTTATCGGCTTGCAGAGCCAGGAAGTAGCTGTGAAACCGGTGGTAAACGTAGTGTTGAAATCGGATGCACAGGCTTTGGAAGAAGTGGTGGTTGTGGCGTATGGTACGCAGAGCGCACGTACGGTGACTGCTTCAGTAGCTTCAATCCGTAACGATGCTTTAAAGGACGTGCCTAATACAAGTTTGGACCAGATGATGCAGGGACGTGCTTCAGGTTTGAATGTAACGACTCCTTCTGGAGGAGTAGGTCAGGCTCCTGTGGTACATATCCGTGGTGTAAACTCTATTACTTCGGGTACTTCTCCTTTGTACGTAGTGGATGGAATGCCGATTCAGTCGGGTGATTTGGGTGGAGGATTGGGTAATGCCAATGCGTTGGCAGACATTAATCCGGCCGATATTCTTTCTATTGACGTGTTGAAGGATGCGGCAGCAGCAGCTTTGTATGGTTCACGTGCGGCAAACGGGGTCGTGCTGATTACTACCAAGCAGGGAAGCAGCGGAAAAGCAAAAGTAACTTATGATGCTTCTGTCGGTTTCTCTAACCGGACGAAGTTTATTGATATGATGAATGCACAGGAGTATGTAGACTTCAAGAATATGGCGGTTCGTAATGCATACGGAACAGATGTTGCAGCAGAACTGGCTGCTATGGATAGGACATTCATGGCTAATCCTGCTTATGGTGATAAGGCGTTTAACTTGATGCCGGGAGTAGACTCTAATTGGGCAGACGCTATTTTTCAGAATGGGTTTACACAAGATCAGACTGTAGCCGTAAGTGGTGGAACGGAAAAAGTGAAATATTATATGTCGGCTAATTACAATACGCAGAAAGGTATTGTAGTGGGCGATAACTATAAACGTCTGGGTGGTAAGGCTAACATTGTGGCTAACGTGACAGACTGGCTGAAGATTGGTATGAACTCGAGCGTGAACGTAAGTTCTACATCGCAGGTAGATGCGGCACGTAACGGTTCAAGCTTTGCAGTAGGTGGTTTCCCGCGTATGGCGCTGGCTAACTCTCCGAATATGCCTATCTATGATGAAAATGGAAAAGGTTATTATGATTATTCGTTAGGTGTGTTAGGTTATGGACCTAATGCGATAATGAATACATTCTCGAATCCGGTGGCATTGGTGGAGTTGGGTAATAAGACCAATGTGGATGTAAACCGTATTTTGAGCAGCTTCTTTGCAGAAGTTACTCCTGTGAAAGGTCTTACATTGAAAACCCAGTATAATATTGATGATGCACGTATCGAAAACTCTCGCTTCTGGTCACCTAATCATGGAGATGGAGTAAATAAAGGTGGATATGCGTTCAATGCGGCAGTACATAGCAGTATCTGGACCTGGACGAATACGGCTACGTATGATTTTACGGCTAATCGTCATCATTTCAACTTCCTGGTGGGTATGGAAGCTACTGAAAGCAGCTACAATGAATGGGATGCTTCTCGTACAGAATTGCAGGATGATAAGTTTACGAACTTCCAGGGAACTTTTGCCAATGCAACAGCTTCGGGCAGTATTTCCAAGAGCTCTATGGTTTCGTATTTTGGACGTATCAACTATGACTTTGCATCGAAATACATGTTCTCTATCAATTTCCGTCGTGATGGCCTTTCTGCATTGAGCAAGGATAACCGCTGGGGTAACTTCGGAGGTGTTTCGGCTGCATGGCGTGTGTCGGAAGAAGCTTTCTTTGAACCGCTCAAGCATGTGATTGAAGACTTTAAGATTAAGGGTAGCTATGGTGTAGTGGGTAATACGAATATTGATGATTACGCTTCACGCTCGTACTATTCTCCTTATTATTATGGTTCTCAGGGAAGTTATCGTCTGAGCAAGATTGCTGACCCGAATTTGAAATGGGAATCTTCAGAAAAGTATGACGTAGGTTTCAGTGCACGTGTACTTGATCGTTTTGATATTGATTTTGACTATTTCTATACGAAATCTTCAGACTTGATTTTGGATGTGCCACAGGCTCCTTCGAAAGGTCTTCCTGGAAATATCCTGACAACCAATGCCGGAAAGATGACGAACTCAGGTATAGAGTTGACGATTTCTGCGGATATTTTGCGTGACGGTGCATTCAAATGGAATACAAGTTTTAATATTACGACTACTCGTAATAAGGTTGTATCTCTGGCTAACGGTTTGGATAATATTATCAAAGGTGATGCCAGTGGATTGGAAATTACAAATATCACAGTACCTGGCAAGTCTATCGGTCAGTTGTATCTGACACCGACAGGTGGAGTAGATCCGGAAACCGGGTTCCGTGTGTTCTATGGAGAGAATGGAGAACGTGTGCTGTATAATCATGCCTCAGAGGCAAAATGGATTCTTGAAGATGGAACACCTTATGAGGGTAGTCTGAAACCGGTAATTTGTGGCAATACGTTGCCTACTTGGTACGGTGGATGGAGTAATAACTTCTCTTACAAGAATTTTGACTTGTCTTTGTTCTTCCAGTTCTCGGGTGGAAACTATATTTATAATGGTACAAAGGCGACGGTAAGTGACATGCGTTATTGGAATAACTCGAAGGAAGTGCTTCAGAATTACTGGACGCCGGAGAGAAAGAATGCCATGTTCCCGAAACCAGTGTATGGCGATAACTATTCTAATGGTTCAGCCATGCCTATCAGCGAGTGGGTGGAAAAAGGTGATTACTTGCGTTTGAAGAATATCTCACTGGGTTATACTTTCAATACGAAGAACTGGGCGAGCGCCATCGGTATCAGCAAGTTGCGTGTATATGCACAGGTGCAGAACTTGTTCGTAATTACGGGGTATTCTGGTATGGATCCAGAGGTAATGTCGAATACGACTAATGCTACTCTGGCTCCGGGTACGGATAAAAATACCTTGCCACAGGCACGTACATACACATTTGGTGTGAACTTGGCGTTTTAATTGTTGAATTTTAAAAGCAGATTCGAATGAAAAAATATATTGTATATGCTATATTGATGGCTGGAACTACGTTGAGTAGTTGCAGCAGCAGTTTCTTGGATCAGGAACCACCTTTGTACATTGAGCCGGGAGATATTTATAATGATGCAAATCGTTTGGAAGCAGCTGTATTAGGCTTGTACGGTTCGATAAAAAATGATGCGTCGGATTCCTTCATGGGAGGAAAAACCTATCTGGTATTTGATAACCGTGGAGAAGATATTGTAAATTCTGACCCGAACTTGATTACGCTGGCCAATACTTATAAGTTTAATGTGGGCAAAACAGATGCAGAAAATACGGTGACCTGGAGCATGGCATACGCCGCCATTAACCGTGTCAATATTTTCCTGGATGAGTTGGAAGGTGCTAAAGCTACTGCTGGAGAAAAGTATGAGCAGTATAAAGCGGAGGCAAAGTTTGTGCGTGCATTTGCTTATTACTATTTGAATAATCTGTATGCTACGCCCTACGTAATTAATCCGGATGCGAAATCAGTGCCTTTACGTTTGACTCCGGAAAAGAACGGTGAGCACAATGCGTTGAAACGTGCTACAGTGAAGGAGGTTTACGAACAAATTCTTTCGGATTTGGAGAATATCAATGCGTTGCCGGTAAAAGCAAAAGCAGATGAACCGACTGTAACTCGTGCTACACAGGCGGCTGCCAATATGTTGAAGATGCGCGTGTATATGTCCATGAATAACTGGACAGAGGCGGTAAAAGCAGGTAAGCTGGTGACAGGCTACGAACTGACTCCGAAGTTTGGAGATATGTTCAAGGCTCCTTATTATACGGATGAAACCATATTCTCTTTGCCAATGAAGGAAACAAACCGCCCGAATACCCAGCAAGGATTGGCAGAATATTATTACGCTAAGAATACAATTCTGTGGGTAGACGTGGAAAACGGTATCATGGGCAAGCCGAATTACAATTCAGCTGATGATGCTCGTGTACAGATGAAAAATGAAAAGAATCAGTTGCTGAAGTTTACGGATGCTGCACAGAAACTGGATTGGGCACCGATTTTCCGTTATGCGGAAACATTGTTGAACTTGGCCGAATGTTATGTAAATTTGGGTGGAACTGAAAATGAAAAGCTTGCCAGAGAATGTTTGAAACAGGTGAGATTCCGTTCATTACCGGAGACAAGCAATCAGCTGGATATTGATCATTTGTCTGGTGAAGATTTGAAGATGGCAGTTTACAACGAGCGTCGTCTGGAGTTTATTGGTGAGGCGATGCGAGGCATTGATGTGTTGCGTCGTGGGGCAAACTTTGAACGGAAAACACAGATTACTCCGCAAAGTAGCGGATATGTCTGGCCGATTCCACAAAGCGAAGAATTGATGAATCCGGATTTGAATAAATAAGAAAGAAATAAAAGAGCGTATCTGTAAAGAGATGCGCTCTTTTTGCTTATATTTGTGCCGTATAGAAATTAGATTTACACTGAATGAAAGAATTTGTAATATCAGAAGCACAGACTGAAAAAGCTGTGCTGGTGGGTTTGATAACCCAGACTCAGAATGAACGTAAGACCAATGAATATTTGGATGAGCTGGCTTTCCTCGCTGAGACGGCTGGGGCAGAGGTAGTAAAACGTTTTACACAGAAACTGGATACGCCGAACTCGGTGACTTATGTAGGTAAAGGTAAGTTGCAAGAGGTGAAAGAATACCTGGAGTTGCAGAATGAGAGCGAGGAGACGGAAATCGGGATGGTGATTTTCGATGATGAACTTTCGGCCAAGCAAATCCGTAACATTGAGAATGAACTGAAAGTGAAGATTCTGGATCGTACTTCACTGATTCTGGATATTTTTGCGATGCGTGCGCAGACAGCCAATGCCAAGACGCAGGTGGAACTGGCACAGTATAAGTACATGCTTCCGCGTTTGCAGCGTTTGTGGACGCACTTGGAACGTCAGGGTGGTGGTTCCGGTGCCGGAGGTGGTAAAGGTTCTGTAGGTTTGCGTGGCCCGGGTGAAACTCAGTTGGAAATGGACCGCCGTATCATCTTGAACCGTATGGCTTTGCTGAAGCAGCGTTTGGCTGAAATTGATACGCAGAAGTCTACTCAGCGCAAGAACCGTGGACGCATGATTCGTGTGGCCCTGGTGGGATATACCAACGTGGGTAAATCGACCTTGATGAACCTGCTGGCCAAGAGTGAGGTCTTTGCGGAAAACAAATTGTTTGCTACGCTCGATACTACCGTACGTAAAGTCATTATCGAAAATTTACCTTTCTTGCTTTCGGATACGGTAGGGTTTATCCGGAAATTACCGACTGACTTGGTCGATTCGTTTAAGTCTACGCTGGACGAGGTGCGTGAGGCGGATTTGCTGGTACACGTAGTTGATATTTCACATCCCGATTTTGAAGAGCAGATTCAGGTGGTAGAGAAAACAATTGCTGATTTGGGCGCGGGTGGAAAGCCTAGCATGATTGTATTTAATAAGGTAGATGCCTATACGTATGTAGAAAAGGCAGAAGATGACCTGACTCCGAAGACGAAAGAAAATATCACGCTGGAGGAACTGATGCATACTTGGATGGCGAAACTGAATGATAATTGTATCTTCATTTCTGCCAGAGAGAAAATAAATATGGATGAATTGAAGACTATTATATATAATAAGGTACGCGAGCTACACGTACAGAAGTATCCTTATAACGATTTTCTTTATCAAACCTATGATGAAGAATAAATACATATAGAAAATGAAAACTTATCGTTCACTTACACAAGAAGAAATACAACAATTAAAAGAGAGATCATGCACTGCGGTTGATTGGGATGAAATTGAAGTAGTAGAGAACTTTAAGACGGACTATATTTGTCATACCCGTTTTTCTGGAAGGGTCAGATTGGGAGTTTTTGAAGACGAGTTTATGTTGGCGGGTGGCATGCGTAAACATTCCGGATTGTATCATGCGACTTTGCATAATGTAACGGTGGGCGATAATTGTTGTATTGAGAATATAAAAAACTATATAGCCAACTATATAATTGGGGATTATGCATTTATAGAGAATGTAGATATTATTCTGGTAGATGGCTGGAGCAAGTTTGGAAATGGCGTTGAAGTAGCTGTATTGAATGAAACGGGTGGACGTGAAGTGCCTATTCATGATCGTCTGTCAGCGCATCAGGCCTATATTCTGGCATTGTACCGTCATCGTCCTGAATTGATTTGCCGGATGAAAGCCATTATTGACCGGTATGCTGAAGAGAATGCTTCGGATACAGGTACTATTGGCCAGCATGTTACTATTGTTGATGCGGGATATATAAAGAATGTACGAATAGGTGATTATTGTAAGATAGAAGGGGCGGGACGATTGAAAAACGGTAGCTTGAACAGTAATGAGCAAGCGCCTATTCATATCGGCTATGGAGTGGTATGCGATGATTTTATTATATCAAGCGGCTCCAATGTGGAAGATGGAACTATGTTGACCCGTTGCTTTATCAGCCAGGCATGTCATTTGGGACATAACTATTCTGCATCTGATTCTTTGTTTTTTAGTAATTGTCAAGAAGAGAACGGTGAGGCATGTGCCATTTTTGCCGGACCCTTTACGGTGACTCATCATAAGTCTACTTTGCTGATTGCCGGAATGTTCTCTTTTATGAATGCGGGTTCCGGCTCTAATCAAAGCAACCATATGTATAAGTTAGGTCCGATTCATCAGGGAGCTATGGAGCGTGGGGCGAAGACTACTTCCGATTCTTATATTTTATGGCCCGCACGTGTAGGTGCATTTTCTTTGGTTATGGGGCGTCATGTGAATCATGCCGATACTTCTAATCTGCCTTTTTCTTATCTGATAGAGCAGCAAAATACCACTTATTTGGTGCCGGGGGTAAATTTGCGGAGTGTAGGTACGATTCGAGATGCTCAAAAGTGGCCTAAACGTGACAAACGTAAAGATCCGAACCGTTTGGATCAAATTAATTATAACCTGTTGAGTCCTTATACTATTCAGAAAATGATGAAAGGGCGTAGTATTCTGAAGGAATTACGTAAAGTATCCGGAGAAACCTCAGAAACTTACTCTTACCAAAGTGCGAAAATTAAGAATTCTTCTTTAAATAATGGCATTCGTTTTTATGAAACGGCTATTCATAAATTTTTGGGTAATTCATTAATCAAGCGTTTGGAAGAAGTTCGTTTTAACAGTGATGAGGAAATCCGTGCCCGGTTGATTCCTGATACAGAGATAGGGACAGGAGAATGGGTGGATATTTCCGGATTGATCGCTCCTAAAAGTGAAATAGAGAAGTTGATGGCAGATATAGAATCTGGAATTCTGACTAATGTGGATCAGATTCATGACCGTTTTGTTGAGATGCATCGTAATTATTATACATACGAGTGGACATGGGCGTATGGGAAGATGCTTGAGTTTTATAATCTGCGTTCCGATGAAATAACGGCAAAGGATGTTATTGCTATCGTGAAGAAGTGGCAGGAGGCTGTTGTCGGATTGGATAAAATGGTCTATGCCGATGCGAAAAAGGAATTTTCTTTGTCTGCTATGACGGGGTTCGGTGCAGATGGATCACGTGAAGAAATGGAGCAGGATTTTGAACAGGTGCGTGGGGTATTTGAAAGTAATCCGTTTGTGACAGCGGTATTGCAGCATATTGAAGCGAAAACAGCGTTAGGTAACGAGTTGATAGAACGGATTGCTTCTATATGATATTTTTGATGAGAGTATTCAAACTAAGATGAACATTCGGAAAAGTTACAGATGGTAGTTACATATAAAAAGAGCCGTATGAATGCTGGAGTAGTCATACGGCTCTTGCTATTGGATGACATTTGAGCTTGTTGGGATACTTCCTTTTTATTTTTTTACCACAGGTAGTATAACTCTGCTTGCAGCTCCTTGCTGATGATAAATTTTGATTTTTTGTTTCATCACAAAATCTTCTACCGTACAATGATAGGTATCAATAAATTTTTGTGGATTGCGGTCAATAATGGGGAACCAAGAGCTTTGAATTTGAATCATCAGTCTGTGTCCCGGTAGGAATGTGTGTGCCACATCATACAGTGTGTAATTAACCGGAGTTATTTCTTCCGGTTTGAAAGGCAGGGAATTGTCGAATCCCTTACGGAAGCGTCCTCTGAATAATTCGCCACGAATCATCAGCTGGTACCCACTCATTGGATAGTCACTCTTTAAATAATTGCGTGCAGTTTTGGAATATTCAAATTTTTCAGGATATACATCAATTACTTTCACCATAAAATCAGCGTCAGTACTACTGATGGCAGTCATTAATTCCACTTCTATAGGACCGGCCAATGTTAATGTATCACATAGCGGCTCCGTCATGAAAGTAATGACATCGGGACGTGAAGTAGCAAAGCGTTGGTCATCTACCATGAATTCTTTTGTCCGGTAAGTGGTAGGGTTTGCCGTATAGGGTACCGGACGTGACATATCTGAAATATATTCTGAATAAGACTCTTGTTCTGCCGGTGCTTGTGTGGATACTGATCCGTTCTTATGTATATAATAAGGTGTACCGGCAGTCTTTTGTACAGGCCATTCGTCGTATGTTTTCCATTCGTTTTCACCTGTATGGAATATATTTACTTTATGTTTGGGCTTTTCTCCCTTTCCTTCCAGGAAATATCGGAAAAAAGGATATTCTATATTGTCCATGTAATAAGCCGAAGTGCTTTTGCCGAAATACAGATTACCGAAACCTTGGAACCCGCGTACTGTCCAGGCTCCATGCCACCAAGGACCGAATGTCAGATATAAATCTGTATCCGGTGATTGCTCTTTGATGGCTTTATAAAGATTCCAAGCTCCGTAACAGTCTTCGGAGTCATACAGTCCACCTACCACCAATATGGCGGGCTTCAAGTTATAACAGGAGGTGCGTGCATCGCGCTCTTTCCAGAAATCATCGAAATCAGGGTGGTTTTTGATATCATTCCACAATGTCTGTGTAGTATCACGTACCAAGTCGTCCACGTTCTTAAAGGTACCGAGTGTCAGAAAATCTGTGTAAACATCATTCTTTACAATTTGGTTCATCACTCCTTTTCCTATGTGGCGTCCTTCCAGTCTGGGAAGGAAATTAGTGGTTTGCAGCAGGGTGAAGGCTCCGTTGTGATGACGGTCATCTCCACGGAACCAGTCAGTAACGGGAGCTTGCGGAGAAACAGCTTTCAAAGCCGGATGATTGGAGGAAGCTGTCATAGTGGCATAGAAACCATCATAACTGATTCCCCATGTTCCTACATTTCCGTTATTATATGTGTTGTGAATCAACCATTCTATGGTATCGTATGTGTCCGTAGCTTCGTCTATATTCTTTTTATCTTTCTTACCCTTTTTGTTTTTGTTGAGAGGGCGTACTTGGATAAATATTCCTTCACTCTTATGTCGTCCACGTACATCTTGGAAGACGATAATATATCGGTGCTCTATATAGTTTTTCAGATTAGTTCTGAAATGACGGTCAAATCCTTCTCCGTATGGGGAACAAGAGTAAGGGCTGCGGTGCATCAGGATAGGATGCTGCCTGCTGTTGTCTTTCGGTTCGTAGACAGCGGTGTAAAGCTTGATTCCGTCACGCATGGGAATCATGACTTCCCGTTTCGTGTAGATTTCCTTCAGTTTGAGTTCGATACTGTCCGGTTGGTTTTTTGCTTGGGTTTGTGTCCATCCTCGAGGGATGAGAAAGCATAACAGTAATGAAGTAATAAATAAGAATTTGCCTAATCTTTTCATGTATAATGTGATGTTATTTTAATGAGTTGGCAAAGGTAAGGACATTCCTTGAAAGTTTTCACGCTAATTAAGGAAAAATTTCGATAATAGTTACTACCTTTGTCACACTAATAACTTTTAACTAAAAATAAGTATCAATATGGCAACACCTCCGTTCCACTATCAGCACATGTTCCCGTTGGGACCTGATAAAACCGAGTATTATTTGCTGACTAAAGATTATGTGTCAGTAAGTGAGTTTGAAGGAAAACCTATCTTGAAAATTGAAAAAGAAGGTCTGACTGCTATGGCTAACGCTGCTTTCCGTGATGTTTCTTTTTTGCTTCGCCGTTCACACAATGAACAGGTTGCTAAGATTCTGAGTGATCCCGAAGCCAGTGATAACGATAAGTATGTAGCATTGACTTTCTTGCGTAATGCGGAAGTTTCAGCTAAAGGCAAATTACCTCTTTGTCAAGATACGGGTACTGCTATTATCCATGGTGAGAAAGGTCAGCAGGTATGGACCGGCTATTGTGATGAAGAAGCCCTTTCCTTGGGAGTTTATAAGACTTATACGGAAGAAAATCTTCGTTATTCTCAGAATGCTCCTTTGACTATGTACGATGAGGTGAACACCAAATGCAACCTGCCTGCACAAATTGATTTGGAAGCTACTGAGGGTATGGAATACAAGTTCCTTTGTGTGACTAAAGGGGGTGGTTCGGCGAACAAAACCTATTTATATCAGGAAACGAAAGCTGTATTGAATCCGGCTACATTGGTTCCTTTCCTCGTTGAGAAAATGAAGACTTTGGGTACGGCCGCTTGTCCCCCTTATCATATTGCATTTGTAATCGGTGGTACATCAGCAGAGAAGAACTTGCTGACTGTTAAGTTAGCTTCCACTCACTATTACGACGAGCTGCCTACTACCGGTAATGAATACGGGCGTGCTTTCCGCGATGTGGAACTGGAAAAACAAGTATTGGAAGAAGCTTATAAGATTGGTTTGGGTGCACAGTTCGGCGGTAAGTATATGGCTCACGATGTCCGCATCATCCGCTTGCCCCGTCACGGTGCTTCTTGTCCTATCGGTCTGGGTGTTTCCTGTTCTGCTGACCGTAATATAAAATGTAAGATCAATAAAGACGGTATCTGGATTGAA
>OGQZ01001687.1_pt1 | contig 16229 bp, 15 predicted proteins | sample 1553321 | NCBI WGS metagenome assembly OGQZ01 (sample SAMEA2579958, study PRJEB22360) | human gut metagenome | reverse complement strand
CGGCTGCCACGATCTGGCGCAGAGCCTGCGCCTGCATCGTCTGAATCACCGGAGAAGAAGCGGAAGAGGCTCCCTTCCCCGTGCTTCCCCCGCAGGCAGAAACTGCTAGTGCCGAAAGCGCAAGTGCTATTCCAAGGCATATTTTCCAGTATATCATGGTTTTATAGTTCCTTCCTTCAGGAATCCTTGTTTCCCTGTTTTTCCTTTAGTATACAGAGAACCGCTCTTCATCGCAAATACCTATCTTTTATCTATACCTATGCGCGAAAAGCATGGATGATCCACCTCCACGCCATCAAAAGAAACGCGGATCGTATGTCAAAATGTCCATAGTTTCCCTTTCTGCGGGCAGCAGAGCGACTGAGCGCATACAAAAACCGCCCTGCCGGATACATGGCAGGACGGTTTGTATGCGTTTATCAAAAGAGCAGAGTCAGCGGCTTTACGCTTTGGCTGCCGCTTCCATAGCTGCTTTGGCAGCTTTAATGGTCTTTTCGATATCTTCGTCGCTATGGGCATAGGACATGAATAGTGTCTCGAAAGGAGACGGAGCCAGATAGATATGCTGATCAAGCATGGAGAGGAACCATGCTTTGAACTGGGCCGCATTCGCCTCACAGGCATCCGGGTAGTTCAGCACTTCTTTTTCAGAGAAGAAAATGCCAAACATGGAGCCGGACTGGTGACAGATGAGCGGGACGCCCGCTTTATCAGCCGCCTCTTTCCAACCTTCAAGCAGAGAGGCGGTTTTCTTTTCAAGTATTTCATCAAAATGCGGGATCGCCATCATCTGTTTCAGCGTTTCGATACCGGCCGTGACGGCGAGCGGATTTCCGGAAAGCGTGCCCGCCTGATAGACAGAGCCATCCGGAGCGATGCAGTTCATGATTTCTCTCTTTCCGCCGTAAGCCGCTGCAGGGAGGCCGCCGCCGATGATCTTACCAAGGCAAGTCATATCCGGACGGATATGGTAGCGCGCCTGCGCCCCGTGGAAAGAGGTGCGGAAGCCGCACATAACTTCATCAAAAATGAGGACGGTGCCATGCTTTTCCGTTTCTGCGCGGAGCGTTTCAAGGAAACCATCGACAGGAGGCACGCAGCACATATTGCCTGCGACAGGCTCTACGATAACGGCTGCAATCTCGTCCCCCTGTTCATCCATCAGCTTTTTGAATGCATCGATGTCATTATAAGGAGAAACCAAGGTATCCTTTGCGGTGCCTTTCGTGACACCCGCACTGTCCGGACTGCCAAAGGTCGCTGCGCCCGAGCCCGCCTTGACGAGAAGGCTGTCGCCGTGTCCATGGTAGCAGCCTTCGAATTTCAGGATCTTGTCACGACCGGTGTAGCCTCTCGCAGCACGAAGTGCGCTCATCGTCGCTTCGGTACCGGAGTTCACCATACGGAGCTTTTCGATAGAAGGATAGACTTCATGGATCAGTTCTGCGATTTCTGTCTCCATCGGTGTCGGTGCACCGTAAGAGGTGCTTCGCTCTGCCGCTTTCTGAATGGCAGCAATGACAGCGGGATGTGCGTGTCCAAGGACCATCGGTCCCCAGGAGCCTACGTAATCGATATAGGTATTCCCATCGATATCTGTGATGTAAGAGCCTTTCGCCGAAGCAATGAAGGGCGGCGGGCAGCCCATGTGCGGGTAGGAACGGACAGGACTATTGACCCCGCCGGGCATGAATTTCCGCGCTTCTTCAAACGCAGCTTTGGATTTCGTGAGATCGATCATTTCCCTGCTTCCTCCTTCAGCCATTGTGCTACATCAGGCGCATGATAGGAAATGATGATATCGCTGCCGGCACGTTTCATCGAGAGCAGGGACTCCATAACGATTCTCTTTTCGTCGATCCAGCCCTTGGCAGCAGCCGCCTTGACCATGGCGTATTCACCGGATACATTGTAGCAGGCCACCGGACGGTCGATGCGGTCGCGCACCTGACGGACAATATCGAGGTATGCAAGAGCCGGCTTCACCATGATGATGTCAGCGCCCTCTTCCATGTCGAGGTCGACTTCCTTCATCGCTTCGCGACTGTTTGCCGGATCCATCTGGTATCCTCTTCTGTCGCCAAACTGCGGTGCCGAGTCAGCCGCATCGCGGAATGGGCCATAGTAGCCGGATGCATATTTCACAGCATACGACATGATGGATACCTGCGATAGGTCATTCGCATCGAGCGTCTCACGGATCTTCGCGATACGGCCGTCCATCATATCGGACGGTGCGATGATGTCGGCACCGCATTCTGCCTGAGAAAGTGCAACTTTCGCCAGAAGCTCCAGTGTCGGGTCGTTATCGACTTCATGGCCTTTCAGCTGGCCGCAGTGACCGCTTGTCGTGTACTGGCAAAGGCAGACATCCCCCACGATGACCAGATCCGGCACGGCTTCTTTGATGGCGCGAATGGCACGCTGCACCGGGCTCGTCATATCCCAAGCAGAGGAGCCCTTGTCATCTTTATATTCCGGAAGGCCAAAGATTTCTACAGCGGGAATACCGAGCTTGTATACTTCTTCTGCCATCTTGACCGCATTGTCGACGGAGAGATGGTACTGTCCCGGCATACTCGGGATTTCTTCCCTCACATTCGTTCCCGGTACAACAAAGATCGGGTAGACGAAATCATTCAATTCCAGAGAGTTTTCTCTGACCATGCTGCGAATGGCAGCCGTTCTTCTTAAACGACGAGGGCGAAGAGTATTGAGTTTCATGTTTGTCAGACTCCTTTGAATAAGTGATATACCGTCTGCTTCCACAGGCGAATTTTGGAAAAAATGATTCGATCTGATAACGCTTCCATCAGTATTTTTCCGGATTCTTCTCGATCGCTTCCACCAGTCCATCAATGGTATAGACATCAGAAACGATATGCGGCGCAAGGCCGTAGCTTCGGCAGGTATCTGCGGTGATCGGTCCGATGCAGGCGAGCGCGACGCCTTCCAAGAGCTCCTTCTTCCCATCGAGCAGTTTCATGAGATTGTGCACAGTCGACGAGCTTGTGAAAGTGATGATATCGACTTCATGACGTGTCAGAAGAGAAATCAGCTGATCTTTGTATTCCAGATCCGGTGTGGTCATGTATGCTTCAGCGACATCGCAATGTGCGCCCATCGCTTCGATTCCTTCAGGGAGAATATTTCTCGCTTCCTTTGCGCGAGGGAGGAATACGCGCTCGCCTTTCTGCACGTGCTTTTTCATTTCTGTCAGAAGATCTTCCGCCTTGTATTTTTCCGGCACGCAGTCACAGGACAGGCCGTATTTTCTAAGCTCTTTCGCCGTGACAGGTCCGATGGCTGCGAGCTTTGCATGTCCCAGCGCACGGACGTCTTTTCCCTGCTGGAAGAGACGGTCGAAGAAGCAGTTTACCCCATTCTGACTGGTGAAAACGATCCACTGGTAAGAGGAAATCTGTGCGATGCCTTTGTCGAGACCTGCATAGTCATCGGACGGAGCGGAAATGGAAATCGTAGGGATCTCTTCGCAGAGAGCGCCCTTGGCATCGAGTACATGCACGAGCTTCGAAGCCTGGCTGCGGGAACGGGTCACGACGATGCGTTTCCCAAAGAGCGGGCGATTGTCAAACCAGTCCATGGTGCTTCGCAGGTTTACCACATCCCCTACAATGAAAACAGCCGGTGGCTTGATCCCGAGCTTCTTCACATCTTCTGCCGCTTTTTCAAGTGTCGTGGTGTAGGTCTCCTGGTACGGGCGCGTGCCCCAGCGTACAAAGGCTGCCGGGGTCGTACCCGCGCGTCCGTACTTCATCAGCTGGGAGGCAATCATCGCGGTATGGCCTACGCCCATCAGGAAAATCAGCGTATCGACACCGCCAGCCAGCTTATCCCAGTGAATGGAAGACTGGTCTTTCGTCGGGTCTTCATGTCCGGTGATGACGGCGAAGGAGGCTGCCACGCCGCGATGTGTAACAGGAATGCCCGCATAGGCCGGCGCCGCGATGGCACTCGTGATACCGGGTACTTCTTCGAAAGGCACGCCATGTGCGCGGAGCACTTCGATTTCTTCCCCGCCACGTCCGAAGACGAAGGGGTCACCGCCTTTGAGACGGGCCACGATCTTTCCTTCCTCCCCTTTTTCGGCGAGAAGTTCACTGATCTCATGCTGTTTCATGGTGTGACAGCCCGCTTTTTTACCGACATAAATGTATTCGTGTCCGGGCTTCGCATATTTCAAAAGGCGAGGATCCGCCAAGTAATCACCGACGATCACATCGGCTTCTTCGAGGCAGCGCTTGCCCTTCAGCGTCAAAAGTTCCGGATCTCCCGGACCAGCTCCGATCAAATATACTTTCCCTTTTTTCATAGAAATCTCCTCGTTTTCTTTAGTGGGTAGTTCTTGGTTGGATGAGGGGTCAGAAGTGACGGGTGACTGAAATACCACAGTCGCTCGCTATATTCGGCGCATGCCCTCGCTCCTATGCAGCCCCTTATCGGGGACGCAGAAGCGCACCTCGCAGGCTCCTCGGATCTTGAACCCTTATTTATATTTTCTGCATTTCCTCAAGCACTTCTCTTCCGCCGGCATCCAAAAGCTCTGCAGCCAGAGCCTTTCCGACAGATACGGCTTCAGAAACAGCAGCCAATCTCTTGCTGCGATAGAGTCTCTTTCCATCGGTGGAAGCGATAAAGGCATGGGCCTCGATGCCGCCATCTTTCGCTACCGCATAGATGCCAGCCGGTACTTTGCAGTCCCCGCCGACTTTGGCAAGGAACGCACGCTCAGCGCTGATGCAGGATGCCACATCGCTGTCATGCAGGAAAGAAATCAAGTCCAGTGTCTCCTTGTCATCTGACCGGGCTTCGACTGCCATGACCCCCTGTCCTGCAGCCGGGATGCTTGTCTCTGTATCAATGAAAGAACAGATGCGCTCGGCAAGACCGAGACGTTTGAGCCCTGCTGCCGCAAGAATGATCGCATCAAAGTCACCTTCATCCAGATGCCGAAGACGGGTCTGCACATTGCCGCGCAGGGATCTGATTTCCAGATCCCTGCGCAGGTGCAGGAGCTGCGCCTGACGCCGGAGGCTCGATGTCCCCACTTTCGCATGGAGCGGAAGATCGTCCAGCGACCGGTATTTATTCGATACGAAGGCGTCTCTGGGATCTTCTCGCTTCGTGACTGCGGCGATGGTGAGCCCTTTCGGACATTCCGCTGTCATATCCTTCAAAGAGTGGACGGCGATATCCGCCTTCCCTTCGAGCAGGATGACCTCAAGTTCTTTAATGAAAAGTCCTTTTCCTCCGATTTCAACCAGCGGACGATCGAGGATCTGATCTCCTTTCGTACTGACGGGAAAGAGCTCGACAGTGAGCCCCGGATGTGCTTCTTCCAAAGCATGCGCGACGTATTTCGCCTGCCAAAGAGCCAGAAGGCTTTCTCTGGTCGCGATGGTGATTTTATTTTTCAAGTGCCTGCCCCTTTCTAACATCCAGCTTGAAGAGACGGGTCACGGCTGACTTATCCGCATCTTCCCACTTGGTGCCCGCGTGTTCATTGAGATGCATCATAGGTTCGCGAAGGATCTTGCGGACGATCATACGTGTCATGTACTGCAGGACACGTTTATCTTCCTCTGTCAGTCCATCGATCTTGGCAAAAATATGACGCAGCTCGCGCTGACGGATCTCCTCGGCTTTATCCGAAAGAGACACCATGACCGGACGCGTGGACAGATACGTGAAACGGTCCTCGATGGACTCTATCTCTTCCTCGATGATGCCCTTCGCACGCTCTGCCTCCCCTTCGCGGAAACGGATATTGCTCTCGACGATATCCTGCAGATCATCGATATTATAAAGCGTCACATGGCGGATGTCACCGACCGACGGCTCGATGTCGCATGGCACTGCGATATCGATAGCGACCAGCGGACGTGTCTTTCTCTTCATCATGAGGTTTCTGACATCCCATGCTTTTACGATGTACTGAGAGGCTCCGGTCGCTGTCACGATGATATCGACATCTTCGGCATGCTGGAGTGCGCCTTTGAACGGCACTGCCTCGCCGTCGATCTTCTTGGCGAGCTCTTCTGCTTTCTCGACGTGGCGGTTTGTCACGATGACCTTTTTGAGGCCTTTGCCCTGCAGGTTCTTCACCAGAAGCTCAGCCGCCTCGCCCGCCCCGAAGACCATGGCGGTGCGATCGTCCAAGCCGCCCAGGATCTTCTCCGCAAGTTTCACCGCTGCATAGCTGACAGATACCGCGCTGTAGGAAATCTGCGTCTCCGTCCGCACGCGCTTTCCCGTGCGGATGGCACGGTGAAAGAGTGTATTCAGGATGGTGCGGGTCGCTTTTTCTTCGAGCGCCATCGTGTACGCCGTCTTGATCTGATTCAGGATCTGGCTCTCTCCGATGACCATGGAGTCCAGACCGGAGACCACTTCGAAAAGATGGCGGATGCAGGCTTCCCCTTCGAAATAGAAGAAATATTCATCCTTCGCTTCACTGTTTCCCGAGAGCGCCAAAAAGAAATCGTACAGCATTTTCTTCGCTGTCTCATCCTTGAGTACCGCATAGATCTCAGTGCGGTTACAGGTGGAAAGCACGACGGCCTCCTCGATCCCTTCCTGTTCATCCAGATGAATCAGCCCGCTTCTCGCACTGTCTGGCGAAATCGCGAACTGCTCACGAATATCTACCGGGACTGTCTTATGATTCAGCCCCAAAACGACCAACTGCATGACGTACACACTCCTCTGCTTCGTCTAATTTTCCCTGCATCACCAGATGCATAATATCTTCAGTAAAAACAGCTCTCCAGAAGGCTTCCCTGGCCTCGCTGGTGCTGATCCTTTCTTTCATTTCCACTCTCATCTTTCCCACCCGGTCCAGCCACAGGCCAAAGCCCTCGGGGATTTTCGCGGAAAGCCACTCTTTCATGTACCTCGCCATCGCAGGCGAGCGGCCATTTGTAGAAACGGTGATCTGGATCCCTCCCGCATCAAAAGCAGCCGGCAGTGAGCAATTCCCCAGCGGAGGAAAATCTGCAGCATTATAAAGGAAATGGCTCCTCTTCGATGCCTGATGCACCGCCTCTGCCACTTCCCTCACGCCACAGGCCGTCACCACCAGCCCATAAAGAGAAAGATCGTCACCACGGAAAAGGTGCTTTTCCCAATGCACCTTTTCTGCTTCTGCAAGCGCCGCGATGTCAGAAACGACTTCCGGCGCAAGGATTGTCACGTCTGCTCCCTCTGCGATTAACTTTTTCACCTTTCTAAGAGCTACATGGCCGCCGCCGATGACCAGCGCGCGAAGGCCCTCCGCTTTGAGATTCACAGGATACAAAAATACTCTCCTCGCAATACTAAATAAGCACCGGCTCCCGTTTGCTCTGATTCATAAAAATGATGACAAATGACCGGATACCAGTGCTTTAAATTATACAGCAAAAAGATAACAGTCACAATAAAACAAGCCCATTAGAATCTAAGGCTTGTTTTATTGTGCTTTATTATACTATATTTGCCTTCACCTTCATTTTTGATTACACAATATTAGAAAACCGTTCTACTGCTTTGGCGAATCGAGCGATCGTCTCTTCTGCATCACCGTGCTCGATACCGTCTCGCACACAGTGCTGGAGATGCCCTTCAAGAATGATCTGCCCCACCTTGTGCAGAGCAGACTTTGCCGCATTCACCTGAGTGATGACATCCTCACAGGGAATATCTTCTTCAATCATACGATCGATTGCCTGCACCTGACCGATGATTTTTCTAAGACGGCGATGCAGATTTTCTTCATCCATACATTGTTTCATTTGTTTTACCTCATATATGATAAGTAGCTAGTGACTTATGACTAGGAGACTCTCTCGTATCGTCATCTCGAGCAGCGCTTTCATTCAGGGTCAAAGGCGGCACATCCTACGGACCACCCCTCTCATTTCCCCAATACCATACTTTTCACCGGTTCAAAGCTCTTTCTATGAATCGGCGTAATGCCCAAGGTCTTTAGCGCTGCGATATGCTCTGCGGTGCCATAGCCTTTATTTTGAGCAAAACCATAGCCCAGATACTGCCTGTCATACTCATCCATCAGGTGATCACGATACACCTTTGCTACGATGGAAGCTGCAGCGACGGAGGCGCTCTTCGCATCTCCGTGGATCAAGGATTCCGTCGGACAGTGGAAATGAAGCGGCATCGCATCGACAATGACTGCCTCCGGCCTGACAGTCAGATTCTTCACGGCCTGATACATCGCCATCATCGTCGCCTCATAGATATTGACTGCGTCGATTTCCTCCGGCGGAAGACTGACGACAGAGACGTCCACCGCGCTCTCATAAATTTTCGCCGCGATTTCTTCACGGTGTTTAGGCGTGACCTTCTTCGAGTCATTGAGTCCCGCGCAGAACCAGTGCGGAGGAAGAATGACTGCCGCGACCGTCACAGGGCCGGCAAGCGGTCCCCTGCCCACCTCATCGATCCCGACAATATGTGTCAGTCCTTCCTGATAGAAACGGCTCTCCACGTCATACATGGACTCCACGCGGAGACGCTCCCTGCTCTCACGCTCAAGACGCTTCATGTAGGAGCCTACAAGGGTCTTCACGCCCTTTCGCTCATCAGAAAGGATCTCCTGCAAAAGCTCTTCTTCGACATCGTCCTGCGAAAGGATGGTACGGATTTCAGAAATGGTCATAGTGCCTCACATGATTTTGTACTACAATAGAGAAAAACAGCCGCCAAAATGGGCTGGCATGTTCAGAAGGTCCTGCAGGTTCTGCGGGAAAAGTGCAGCGCAAAATAAGAATACATAGCCGTGGAATTTTTCATCGATAAAACACATTTTCCCCAAAATAGAAACCGCAGTGAACCATCGGAGCCTTCTTCCTTCCATTATTTTTCCGGAAGCGGATCCAGCGTCAGCTTCCCGAGCTTCCCGCTTCGGAAATCACGGAGGACCACCATTTCTGCACGATCATAGTCGATGGCCCCGCCGGGAAGAAGGCAGCCTCTTCTCCTTCCGGCCGCCTCCAGAAGCAGCTGCGGATCCTGATGGATATCTTCGATATTGTACTTTTCCTGCAAAACCCAAGGTGCCGTTTCAGCCAGAGAAGCGAGCAACTCCGGGACAACTTCATCGGCATTGAATACATCGCCTGCAATCGCACCTGTTGCCGCCAGCCTGAGCGCTGCGACCTGATCATCAAATTTCGGCCAAAGTACCCCCGGTGTATCCAGCAGGTCAAGCCCTTCAGAGAGGCGCACCCACTGTTTGCCCCGAGTATGCCCCGGGGTATTTGCCGTACGTGTCGCTGCCGTTCCAGCAAGAAAATTGATCAGTGTAGATTTCCCCACGTTCGGGATACCGAGGATCATGAGACGTACCGAGCGGCTCTTGATGCCGCGTTTCCGCCACTTCGCCAGCATCGGCTCTGCCGTCTCACGGATCAGTGCCAGCAGCTTCTTCTTATTCTTACTGTTCCCGACGCTCATGGGTACGACAGGGATATTTTTCTTCTGATAGTAGGAAATCCACCGGTCCGTCGCTTTCGGATCCGCCAGATCCGCTTTATTCAGTATGACGATCCGAGGCTTTCCCTGCACCAGCTCTTCCACCATGGGGTTCGCACTCGACATCGGAATGCGGGCGTCCAAGAGTTCAGCTACGACATCCACTGCCTTTAGATGACTTTCGATCATCCGCTTCGTCTTGGTCATATGACCGGGGAACCATTGAATTAACATACGCACCTCCCGGATACCATACAGGGTATCCTGATAATGATTCTATTTTAACATAAACGGGAGGTTTGGGAAATGCCGATTCCATCGTGATCCGATTTACTCCCGTAAAAAACGGCTCAGGAAAAGACTGATGCATCACCGAATCAGACTTTTCCTGAGCCGCCGCCTTTTCATCTTTTATTTCATGGGATTCATGACCTTTTCTACCGCTTCATCCACATCGCGCCCGATATCCACGACACTTCGAAGCGCCCCTTCTTTCACGCACGGGATACGCTCCCAGCCGTACAAGCGTACCAGTGCCTGATAGGCATCATGGCATTTCCTGAGGTAGTCCAAATGCTGCTCATGGATATCCATCGAGCCGCCCTCGGCAGCTCTCGCCTTTACCAGCGCTTCAGATATCCCAAGAGGGATATCTAAAAGGATGACCAGATCCGGGCGCGGGAGCTCCAGCTCTTCGTACTCTGTCTTTTCCAGCCAAGAAAGGAACTGCATCCGCTCTTCCTCGTCATCATACTTTGTCATCTGATGGACCATATTGCTTGTGGTGTAGCGATCGGCAATAATGATGCCGCCTTTCTCATAGAAATCCTTCCACTTCATGCGATAAGAGGCGAAACGATCGACCGCATAGAAAAGAGAAGCGGCATATGGATTCACATCGCCGGGATCCGATCCGAAGTCTCCCTTGAGATACATTTTCACAAGAGCGGATGAGTCGCTCTCGTAGTCAGGAAAGGAAATGTGCATGACATCCTTCCCGACTTCTCTCAGTTTCTTTTCCAAAAGGGCAGACTGGGTCGCCTTCCCGCTGCCGTCAATGCCTTCTAATACAATCAATGTACCATGTGTCATAGTGATATCCTTTATTATTTGGTTATAGTAATCAGGAATCGGGATTAGGAGTGACTGGTGATTAAGGAAACACTGATTAAATCGTTGTCTGATTTCATTCTTGGATTTTTATGCAGAGCAAGGAATCATCTGACGCGAATAGCGAGCTATGTAAGGAAGATGATGACGAAACTATGTATAAAAAACCATATGAAATCCGACTCTGCGATTGAATCAGCGTTTCCTTAAATACCACCATCGTCCATCGCCATTATTTATACTCCGCGGCGCTTCTGATTGTTATTCGCCGCCCCACCATTTCTAATTCCTCATTCGAGCGGAGCTTTCACCCGCAATCAAAGGATGGCACGCCCCAAGGGCTACACCTATTCCCCATTTTCCCATTTCCCCGCGAAAAAAACAACAGCCCACGGCTGTTGCTTTTCATTCGCTATTCCTATTTCTTCTTTTTCGGGTTGAACGTATTCATCGCGTGATCGACACCGTGCGCCAAGGCATCCTCGATGGAGTCAGCCGTATAGACTTTGGCAGTCTCGATGAGTTCTACATCCTCCCCGTAAGGGCGCTGCAGGACATGCTCGATGACGGTGTGCCCGTCCTTCGGATGGCCTACACCGATACGGAAGCGATTGAATGCCTCACTCCCAAGGCAGGCAATGAGGGACTTGATCCCATTATGCCCGCCTGCCGATCCCTTCTTACGGATGCGCGTCTTTCCCGGCGGCAGGTCAAGGTCATCGCAGACGATGAAAATATCATCCAGATCTACCTTGTAGTACTTCGCGATCGCTCCGACGGCTTCGCCGGAAAGGTTCATATACGTCAGCGGCTTCACAAGAAGGACTTTTTCCCCGCCCACGATGACGGTGGCAATGTCGGCTTTCATATCCTTCTTCCAGCCGGCGACCTTCCAGCGATCTGCCAGAATGTCGATCACATCGAAGCCCATGTTATGCCGCGTGTGCTCATATTCCTTTCCCGGATTTCCCAGGCCCGCAATGATTTTCATTATTTATCAAAGAGGGAGCTGACAGAAGCATCGTGGAAAATACGAAGGATAGCTTCGCCAAGGAGCGGAGCGATGGAGAGCTGGGTCAGCTTGCTGCCAAGGCCTTCCACCTTTTCTTTTTCGACCAGCAGAGAATTGGTGACGATCAGTTCCTTGATATTGGATTTGCTGATTCTTTCCGTAGCCGGATCCGTCAGTACCGGATGGCAGACAGCTGCATAGACATCTCTTGCGCCGGCTTCTGCGAGGGCTTTCGCGCCTTCGCACAGAGAGCCTGCGGTATCTACGATATCATCGACGACAAAGCAGTTTCTGTCTTTCACATCACCGATGATATTCATGACTTTCGCAACGCCCGGTTCCGGACGGCGTTTTTCAATGATGGCGATCGGAGCGCCGACACGGTCAGCCAGCTCTCTTGCACGGGTGACACCGCCGAGGTCTGGAGAAACGATGGTGAGGTTTTCCAGATTCTTGGATTTTACATAGTCTGCGAGCAGAGATGCAGACATGAGGTGATCTACAGGGACATTGAAGAATCCCTGAATCTGTCCTGCGTGCAGATCCATGGTCACTACGCGGGTCGCACCGGCTGCCGACATCAGGTCAGCGACCAGTTTGGAGGAAATCGGTTCACGGCCGCGGGTCTTGCGGTCCTGACGTGCATAACCATAGTAAGGTACTACACAGGTGATATGACGGGCAGATGCTCTCTTCAGTGCGTCAATCATGATGAGCATTTCCATCAGATTGTCATTGACCGGCGCGCCGGTCGGCTGAATGATGAAGCAGTCTTTGCCGCGGACACTTTCATTGATCATCACCTGAATTTCACCATTGTTGAATTTGCCGCAGATGGCTTTCCCGAGCGGAACTCCGATGTAGTCGGAAATTTCCTTTGCCAGTGCGGGGTGAGAATTCCCTGTAAAAATCTTCAATTTAGAAGTGTCTTCCATGTCCATTTTGCTGCCTCTCCCTTTCCTTTCATTTCTTTGAAAGTTGTAAAATGTATTTTCTGCCGCCGGAGCGTCACTCCCTCTTGCCCCGGCAGACATACTGCCTCTATATTATACCAATCCTTTGCAAAAATGCCAAAAAAAGTTTGTTTTTATTGTTGTTTTGTGCTGTCTGTTTGGAAATCGGAATGCCGAGCGGGTTCGATGGGTTTAGAAAGATGGGAAGGTTTAAGGAAACGCTGATTCAATCGCAGAGTCAGATTTGACAATGATTTAATCAGCGTTTCCCTAGGACTCTTTTAGTCCTTATATGTATCCTCATCGACCCAGCCCTCGATATTTCTCTGCTTCGCTCTTGCGACGGAGAGCGCCTTTGCCGGGACATCCTTTGTGATGGTCGAGCCGGCGGCGGTGAAGGCTCTCTCTCCGATATGGACAGGAGCGACCAGATTTGTATTGCATCCGATGAAGGCGTGGTCATCAATGGTGCAGCGATGTTTGTCTTTCCCGTCAAAATTGACAGTCACCGTACCACAGCCGAAATTGACATTCTTACCCAGATCCGAATCGCCGCAGTAGATAAGATGCGGCAGCTTCGTGCCATCGCCCACATTGGAATTCTTAACTTCGACGAAATTGCCGATCTTCACATGGTCATGCAGCACCGTATTCGGGCGGAGATGGACAAAAGGCCCGATCTCATCATAGCTGCCGATGGTACATTCATGACCGTACACGCGGTTCAGATGCGTGAAATCACCGCAGTGTACATCGGCCAGCTGGGTATCCGGGCCGATCTCGCAGTGCTTGCCGATGACGGTCTTTCCCTGGAGCATGGTGCCCGGGAAGAGAACGGTATCGCAGCCGACTTCGACATCCTGCTCGATGTAAGTGCGCTCCGGGTCGATGATGCTGACGCCGGAAGCCATGAGTTCTTCTGCTTTCCGAAGGCGCAGGATCCGGTCAGCGGCAGCTGAATGCGGGAATTGACCCCCATCGTCTCATCAGCATCGTCCGCTGCGACCGGAACGACCTTAAGTCCCGCTTTGATCATGATCTCAAAAACATCCGTCAGGTAGTACTCACCCTGTGCATTCTTATTGTCAATTTTTTCGAGTGCATCGAGCAGGGCACCCACCTGAAAGACATACGTGCCTGTATTGATCTCATGGACGGCGAGCTGTTCCGGTGTGCCGTCCTTCTGTTCTACAATGCATGTCATGTGTCCCGCTTCATCGCGGAGTACACGGCCATAGCCGAAAGGATTATCAAGGATCGCGGTCAGCACCGAAGCAGCCGCCCCCTCTTCCCTGCAGGTCTTCGCCAGATGCGCGATCGTCTCCGCGCGAAGCAGCGGCGTATCCCCGCAGATGACCAGCACATAGCTGTCTCTATCTTTTTCAAATTCCGGCACCGCCTGCATGACAGCATGGCCCGTCCCAAGCTGCTGTTCCTGATGGACAAAGGATACCTCGTGATTTCCAAGATACTCTCTCACCAGATGTTCCTTGAAGCCGGTGATCACAACCTGATGATCCGAACCCGCTTCCCGCACGAGGCGGATGACCTGCTCGACCATCGGCACCCCGCATACGCGGTGCAGCACCTTTGGAAATTCAGACTTCATGCGTGTGCCCTGTCCGGCAGCTAAAATAACGGCGGTAAGTTCTGCCATAGTTTCCTCCTATAGAAATCCCATTTCATAGCAAGGGAAATGCAGCTGCGCTTCCCTGTTTTTGCAAATATATAGCAGGCTTTTTATCGAAAACCTGTAAGCTTTATTGTATCAAAACAAAGGGGGTATCGCAAGGAAAACGCAGGAATCGGTGGTCATTTTTCAAAATAACGCAAATGACGCGCCTGCCGTTTCGCCATGGCTTTGCTACGTATGATAACAGCGCAAAAAGGCTATCAAAAACGTAAGCCTCTTTATTTTTTGCCGCCCCATTGAATCCCACGAGAGCCAGCCTGCCCCTGCATCACAAATAAAAAGAACCATGACAAAATGTCATGGCCCTTTTTTATAAGCCTTCTATCAGTTGAAACGTCTCATTTTATGAGTGAGGCTGCCATTGCCGTAGATGGAGTCTGCATCGAGGTCTTCTTCGATGCGGAGGAGCTGGTTGTACTTGGCTACGCGTTCGCTTCTTGCCGGAGCGCCGGTCTTAATCTGGCCAGCGTTCAGAGCGACGGCGATGTCTGCGATGGTGGTATCTGCGGTTTCACCGGAGCGGTGGGAAATGACAGCGGTATAGCCTGCACGCTGTGCCATCTGTACCGCTTCGAAGGTTTCGGTCAGGGTGCCGATCTGGTTCAGCTTGATCAGGATGGAATTCGCTACACCCATATGAATGCCCTTGGAGAGGCGTTTGGTATTGGTGACGAAAAGATCATCGCCGACGAGCTGGACTTTGCTGCCGAGGCGGTCGGTCAGTTTCTTCCAGCCGTCCCAGTCTTCTTCGCCGAGACCGTCTTCGATGGAGATGATCGGGTACTGGTCGATCAGGTGTTCATAGAAATCGATCATTTCCTCTGAGGTCTTGGCAGCGTGGTCGCCTGCGAGGTGGTAGAGGCCGTCATCGCCGAGGAGTTCGGAAGCGGCAACGTCCGTGGAGAGGACAATGTCCTTGCCTGCGGTGTAGCCTGCTTTTTCGATGGCTTCGCAGATGACTTCCATCGCAGCTTCGTTCGACGGAAGGTCCGGCGCAAAGCCGCCTTCATCACCGATCGCGGTAGAAAGGCCTTTGGCTTTGAGGACGTTTTTCAGGGCATGGTAGACTTCCGCGCACATGCGAAGCGCTTCTCTGAAATTCGAAGCGCCGACCGGCATGATCATGCTTTCCTGAATATCGACATTGTTGTCCGCATGCGCACCGCCGTTCATGATGTTCATCATCGGGACCGGCAGATTGTGGGCATTGACACCGCCGAGATACTGGTACAGCGGAAGACCGGCGGACTGTGCTGCTGCATGAGCGGCAGCGAGGGAGACACCGAGGATGGCATTCGCGCCAAGGCGGCTCTTGTTTTCTGTGCCGTCGAGGTTGATCAGGATGTGGTCAAGTCCTCTCTGGTCGCTGGCGTCCCAGCCGAGGACTGCGTCAGCGATTTCGCCATTGACGTTATTCACTGCCTGGAGCACGCCTTTGCCGTCGTAACGGTTCTTATCGCCGTCACGAAGTTCGGTGGCTTCGAACATACCGGTGGAAGCGCCGGACGGTACTGCGGCTCTGGCGAAGGTGCCGTCTTCGAGCTGCATATCGACTTCAACAGTCGGGTTTCCACGGGAATCCAAAATTTCTCTTGCGTGCAGATCTGTAATTGCTGCCATTGTTCTTACTCCTTTGGTTTTTGCGTTTTAAGGAAACACTGATTCAATCGTTATCCGACTTGGCTCTGCGATTGAATCAGCGTTTCCTTATGTATAGTTCATGAAACCGGAAATCTCATAGGTATAAAAGGTTCAACAGGTTCAATGGGTTCAGCGGGAGGGCAGCGCAAGATATAAGGAAGCGCCGCGAAGCTTTCTATCAATGAGAGCGACTCCCTTTAGAACCATCGAACCTGTAGAACCCACTCCCCTGTTTCTCTTATTTTCCAGACTTTTCATAAATGCTGAGGAAATCCTCGGGTTTGAGGCTCGCGCCGCCGATGAGCGCTCCATCAATGTCTTTCTC
>OGQZ01001678.1_pt1 | contig 16287 bp, 10 predicted proteins | sample 1553321 | NCBI WGS metagenome assembly OGQZ01 (sample SAMEA2579958, study PRJEB22360) | human gut metagenome | reverse complement strand
TTAAAGTGGCACGCGAGCTGGGTTCAGAACGTCGTGAGACAGTTCGGTCCCTATCTGTTGCGGGCGTAGGAGATTTGAAGGGAGCTGTCCTTAGTACGAGAGGACCGGGATGGACTGACCTCTGGTGCACCAGTTGTCGTGCCAACGGCACAGCTGGGTAGCTATGTCGGGACGAGATAAACGCTGAAGGCATCTAAGCGTGAAACTCCCCCTAAGATAAGATCTCCCATCCTTTATGGAGTAAGGGTCCATGTAGACTACATGGTTGATAGGCCGGCGGTGTAAGCGCAGTAATGTGTTCAGCCTACCGGTACTAATAGCCCGAGGGCTTGACCTACAGTTATGCAGGCAGCCTTGTTTCTTCCTTCCTTTTCTGTTCAGTTTTGAGGGTGTAATGCCTCAATAGTTGGTGTTTTTAACGGTGAGGGTCCACCCGTTCCCATTCCGAACACGGAAGTTAAGCTCACCAGTGCCGACAATACTTGTCTGGAGACGGACCGGGAAGATAGGTCAATGCCAACATCGAAGGGTTTGGCGCTAGTCAAGCCCTTTGCTTTTGCCTCCTTAGCTCAACAGGTAGAGCATGCGGCTGTTAACCGCAGGGTCGTAGGTTCGAATCCTACAGGGGGCGCCAAGGGTATTGCCGCCACATTAGTGACGGCAATACTGATATTAGGGCCTTTAGCTCAGTTGGTTAGAGCAACCGGCTCATAACCGGTCGGTCTGGGGTTCGAGTCCCTGAAGGCCCACCAATTTTATAGGGGAATAGCTCAGCTGGTAGAGCGGCGGTCTCCAAAACCGTAGGCCGAGGGTTCGAAGCCTTCTTCCCCTGCCAAAAGCGTTGATTTTCAATGGTTTTCACCTGAGGAGATCAACGCTTTTTCTTTATTTGTCCTAGTTTTTAGGAGATTAAGCCTTGTAGGGGCTACGGTTTACAAATATTCTGATTTGGAGGTTGCCCTATGCGAGTCAAAACAAAAGTTATTGGAGAAACAACTCTTGAGGAGTACATGAATGATTTTATCCGCTTCAAAATGGCGAATAAAGCAGCAGAACGCACGATTTCTGATTATAAAGAGACATTTAATCGGTTTTTAGCGTCAAGTCACAATTCTATTAAATGTGAAGTTTTAATGGAAGATGTTCTCGATTTTCTTTCTAAAATCCCTGATACAAGTGCTACGGTCTACAATAAACCGTACTCAAATTTGAATGCTTTTTTTAATTGGTGCGTGTGGATGGATTACTTACCTTCTACCCCCCCCTAAAAAAGCAAGGATTGACCAAGAGAAAAGACGATAGTATTATTCATTCAGCAAATATTGATGATGTGAAATTGCTTTTAGAAGCCTGTGACCGTTCTACATTTACTGGTTTTCGTGATTACGTCATGATTCTTGTTATGCTTGATACAGGTATTAGAACGTGTGAATTATTTCGCTTGACTAATAGTGACTATGATACCAACAGCCGCACCCTTTTAATTAGAAAACAAAACTCAAAGACACGACAAGAAAGAATTTGCTATCTATCCGATAATGTGGCGTTAACACTCAATCGTTTTCTCAAAACTAAACCGAAAGAAATTGAATGGCTGTTCCCTAGCAGAGACGGCTATCAGTTTTCTGCTAATTACATGGCTTGACTCTATTGGATTTGACAAAAGACACTGTAACTGCTGATAAGATGCTATGGGGATGTACTGCCCATAATAGCGCTGGTGAAATAGTTACAGGTAATATGACTGTTAGGTGTTTAGGGTGGGTTCTGATTTGCCCTCTGACGCTATTGGAAACGATGGCGATATTTATTTTTAGATAGGGTGATTATAAATGGCAACTCTTGTTACTAAGCAATTATATATAAACGAAGATAACGTAAAGAGTTATTTCTCAACAGACGGCGGCCATTTAAACGGTGCGGCTATTGGTGGTAAATGCTTAACGCACAAATGGCCGAATACAAATACTTTGTTTATAAAGAAAATGAGTATGGCGAATAGGTTATAGATACTTCATCTTCTGGAACTATTCTAATGGCTATTAATTTAGTTAACAAAGAAGTTGATGACAATATCTTATATACAAATGCTAATTATATTGGATTAACTTTAGATAATTCAATTACTGATAAAATCATAATCGAATACGGTAAGGAAAAGCTAAAAGTTCTATATGTAAATCCACAAGGCAGATATAAACAGGTCTTTATTGCGAAGGTGTCGTAATGGCAGTGGAAATTAAAGGTTATGACGAACTATTAGCAAAATTCAATAAGTTAGCTGAACTAAAAGGCGTTGAGAGTGGTATGCAAAAATCTTGTGCGTTAGTTGAAAGGGCGGCAAAACAAAAAGCACCAAAAGATACTGGCGAACTTAAGCGGAGTATAAGTAGCAGAGTAATAAACGAAGGTCAAGCTATTATAGGTGAAATTTTTACGCCGCTAGAATATGCCCCCTATATTGAATATGGAACTGGCTTGTTCGCAGAATCGGGCGGCCGCACAAATGTTCCTTGGAATTATAAAGATTATAAAGGCGAGTGGCATACTACAAGCTGCCAAAAGCCTCAACCTTATATGCGGCCTGCCCTAATCGAAAACAAAGACAAAATAACAAAAAATAACGAAATTGTCTTAACCGCAGATAATAGCGGCGTTGACGCAAAGAATTTACACGCTACAACTTATCTTATTATCGGCAGGTTATGCCGATAAGCCTACACAGACCTATCTTTACTTGACAGGGCGGAGCGATATCAATGGCATCCAAACAGAGCATAGCACCCCTGACGCCGGAGGAAAGAGCGGAGTCGCTGGCAATGTGGCGCAGGATATACGAGTACGACGCGGAGATGACCAGTCAGGCCGCGAAAGAAGCAGCGGACTGGTATCGGGAGAAACTTCGCAAGGAGCAGCAGTCCAACTAAGCAGCTACGACTGGTATAACAACGACGTAGACTTCGGGCAGCCACCGGTACTGGTGGAGAGCTCGGAGCAGGGTATAACCAAGGGAGGAGCAGAAAATGCAGGAACTCAATCAGGTGTTTCGCCCGAAGCGCGACTCTCAGTCGGAGACGCAGCAGCCCGAAAGGGAGCTGACGGCAACGGAGATACTGGAGCGCGACTGGATGGGCTGTCCGGGCGACATAGGGATGGTGGAGTCGTACCGACAGGACGGCTGGACGGACGAGGAAATTCTTCCGTTCCTGAGATCGTTCGCCTAAGCGAAACAGACAAAAAGTTAATATCCGACAGCGGTGCAACTGCGGTGGAGCTTGACGACTACACCGAGCAGCCCGCTGTTTTTTCGTCCGCGCTTGAGACCGCACGCGAGACCGATACGATTAACGGCTGGGCTGTATCACCGCAAAAGGCGCTCGACGGTGAGCATACCGAATACTCGCAGGACTACCTTGACTCGTTGCCTGAAAGCATGATGAGCACTCATTCACAGATAGCGTAAAAAAGCAGCTGCTTGAGCGGCTGCAGAAAGATACCTTTATATGGCGTAATCCCCCCTCCGAACAAGCCGAAGAGGGGATTGATAGTTTAAAACATGTATTGAGAATTAACTCATCAGAACGAATTTCTCATAATAGAGATTAATGATCTTTGAAAGCTCTGCTCGGTTAGTCATGCCGTGAGGCCTTACGCTTCCGTCAAGGTAACCGGAAATGATTCCGTTTTCAACAGCCCATTCCATTGCATCGACAGCGTAACTTCCGATAGCGGAGTAGTCTGTGAACTTGTTCGCTTCAGTACCGGAGACTTTTGGGGAGCCTTCATGTCTGTAGAGCAAAGCTACGAGTTCTTGGCGGGTAATGTTGTTATTTGGCCTAAAGGTGCCGTCGGCATAACCGAGGATAACTTTATTATCAGCGCCCCATGTGATCGGAGTTGCATACCAGTCGTTTTGGGCAACATCGGAGAATGTCTTCGTGAATGGCCAGGTGTTGTTTCCGGACATGCTGAATATGACCTTTGCAACTTGTGCTCGAGTAGTAAGTTCACCCGGCTTGAACAGTCCCATACCGGTGCCCTGCATAAGGCCGTACTTAGTGACATCCTGTACATACTCGTAGTACCAGGCGCTGTCCGGAACGTCGAGATAGAGACTTACAGGCACATAGCTGTCGGCATTCCAAGTGGAAATTTCATTGTTAAGCCATTTGCTACGGGCAGTAATATAGTTTGTGAGATAGGTCATCTGCGCGCTCCAATCACCGGCAGGATTTGAAGAGCTGCGCCACATCGTGAAGTCGCTACAAGCTGTCTTGAGAAGCTCGTTGCGGTACCATGCAAGAGAGTGAAGCTTTCCTTCAGCACCGACAGAATTGATGTCTCCGAGAAGAACGTTGTTAATTATAGGCATGACGGAATTCTGATACTCATTCTTAACTGCAACGCGGAAGTCAGACATAGTATAGAGCCTTCCGGCGAACAAGCTGCGAACGGTATACAGCCCATCGGTTTTCACTTGCTCGTTTGCGTTTGCAGCCACTCCGGCTCCGACACCAAACGAAAGGTCATAATCCCACAGCGGCCCCATTTTAAGCTGATCGACACCGGACTCTTTATACAGGTATGCCGAAGTGCGGAAACCGTCAAGGTTTTTTGCAAGCTCGTTCATGATATAGCACTTAGCCGTGCTCTCAACATCAACATAGTCGGAATAGCTTTTGCCGGTGTTGGGGTTGATCCCATTTTCACTGTACAGAGCATCTTCATAGTCCTGATAAATCGTGGCTATGTAGTCCATCTCTTCTTTGCTTGCAAATTCGGGGCTTTTGACAACAACGTAGTTGAAACGAGAGGTTCGGAAATAGCACACCTCGGCGGCTGTGCGGGACGGAATCTCCATTTCCAGAAGATAACCGCCGGAGTAATCTGCCGGGGACTTCATGCCTTCACAGTAAGTGTAGGTTGCACCGTTGGCGGTGGTTGCGGTCGCGACAGGCAGAGATTCGATGTCTGTTCCCTTGTTTGCGGCGGTATTCAGCTCTTCAAGATCGGTTATATCCACGCGCCCCTTGTTGATCTGAACCTTTTCGGTCAGCAGATAGCTTCCGCGATATTCACCGTCATAGTACAGATCGACTGCGCGGTTTTCCATCGAATGTTCCATGCCCATTTCATATCCGAGGTCGAGCGCTATGGTGTTGCGGATCAAAGACTGATCGTTGTAGTTGGCCAAAAGCACCCAAGTTTTTGCTTTGTTGCTTTTGTCGCCGGTTTGAAGAAGATCAGTTTTGTTGTCAAGTTTTATCTGATATGGCTTCTTAACACATAGCCAGGTGGAGTTGCCTCGTCCTTTTATCTGACTGAGTGCGCCGTCGTACACAAGAGTACCGTCGGCCGACTGCATGACCATAGAACCTTTGGCTTTGTTGGATTTGTCTGCGCTTGAATCTACCCATTCGCGGCCTTTGTTAACTGCATCTTCGCTCACAAGATACATTGCGGCGACGTTTGCCGAGCAGACAACGGTAACTTCGCGCGTTTCTGCAGCACCGGCCGAAGCTGAGGTCTTAAACGTCAGCTTATAATTGTCGCTGCCGCTGCAAAGCGACGTAAGGTCAACGGTGCCTTTACCTCTGATTGTGACGGCGCTGTTTTGGTCACCGGTAACGGTGAAGGCTGCCGAAGAGCTTCCAATCCCAAACGTCACCGCATTCGGTGAAACATTCGACGGGAGGAAAAGATATGTTTTCCCATTGATGATTTGTGTTCCTATTTTTGTGTTTTCGTTTGCTGCATCGCCATATGCGCACAGGCTGCTTAAAGCCGAATTGCTTGCAAATGCCGTCATGCCGCAGACAGAAAAAAGCATGGCAAGCATGCATATTATCGCTACCAGTCTTTTTCTCATATTGTTCCTCCTTAAGAACGGCTTGAGTTTGCTTCCGAGCAAGCTAAATTGCACTATATTTGCTCTTTAGTCAGTTTTAAACTCAGCGTTTGACTGCAATTATATCAAAAAACACCATATTTCGCAACTGTTTTACTATATGATTGTATATAATTTATACAATCATAATAAAAACGGCTTGTCTTGACAAATTTAGCGCAATAATCACATATTGCTTGACTTTTCCGCCAGTAGATGTAATAATAACAACATATTACAGCATAGATTCCGCACTTGTATCTATGCTTTTTTTTGAGAAAAAATTATACAGGAGGAAATGATTGATGAGAAAGACGGGACGCAGAGTGATTAGCCTGCTGCTTACTGTCATCATGCTGATATCGCTTTTGCCGGCAGTATATGCCGAGCCAGCGGTTCAGTCTGGCGTGAATGAGACGGTCGGCGCCCCGGAGGGGAAGTTTGTTGTCTCACATACGAATTATACCATCTCAAACGGTATAACCGAAACTCATGTTATTTACAACACGCAGGACGGTAATGACCAGGTCAAAGGCTATTTGACCACGGTTTCGCCTGAGGCAAAGGCAGAGTTTAAGGTTTCCTATTCGAATTACTATTCGAAAAACAGCACGACCGAATCCCGCGCCGAAGCGGCAAAGAACCTCAAATGGGATATGATAAGCGTAACAAAGCAGGCTGCAAACTATGAGACGGCTACCGGACGCAATGTTCTTTTTGCAACCAACGGTGACTATTACAATATGCAGACCGGTCAGCCGCTTGGTTATGTAATAATGGAAGGAAACATAGTTCAGACAAGCAATGGAGCGGCACAGGAGCCGTATTTTGCGGTCTTGAAGGACGGTTCTTATGCCATCCGTGAGGCCGGAGTCGATTGCTCGGACGTTAAGGAGGCCGTATCCGGGCCGTTCCTTATTATCAAAAACGGTGAAATTACTATCGGAACCGAAGACACCAGCAGAGCACCCAGAAACTCCATTGGCTTGAAGGAAGACGGTACGGTGGTTATGTTCCTTGCCGACGGACGTCAGGGTGTGTCAAATGGTATGTCAATAAGACAAGTTGCCGAAGTCCTGAAGGCAGAGGGCTGCGTATCGGCTATATATCTTGATGGCGGCGGTTCGGCGACCGTAGCTTCCAAGCACGAGGGCAGCTCGACTTTGGAGATTCAGAACACTCCGTCCGACGGTATCGAGCGTGTTGTTGCGTCCTCGCTGCTGCTCGTCTCCACCGAAACTGGCTCTGGCAAGTTCGATCACGCATCTCTCAGCCCTAACAACGAAGTTTACATTGCAAACGGCAGTGTTGAATTCACCGCTGTCGGAGTTGATACCGCTGGCTTCCCGGTTGATATTCCGAACGGTGCCAAGTGGGCACTTGAGGACACGTCCTACGGCACAATTGATGCTGCCACAGGCGTATTCAAATCCAATGGCAAGTGCGGCAAAGTCACCGCAAAGCTCATGCTCAACGGAAAGAGCGTCGGCACTACGAGTGTTGAGATTCAGGAGCCGGACGAGCTTTACTTCACATCTAAATCTCTTAACCTGAGATTCAACTCAACTTCCGATCTCGGCCTTACAGTCAGATATAAACAACGTGACGTAAAACTCTTGGGCCTTGATCTTAACTGGACTATAACGCCTGAAGATGGACTTAAGCCGAGTGATATCGGAACTATAAAAGATAATAAGCTTAGCACTATTAAGGCAAAGGATCCGCGAAAAGCAACAATAACCGTTTCCTATGAAAAAAGTGATAAAACCGTACTTTCCGACATAATTGCAGTTGAAATCGGAAAGATGCCTCAGGTCATCTGGGACTTTGAACCGGATGGAAACGGCAATGTCGGACGCGGCGTAGCACAGTATGACTGGGGCAATGCGGCTGCAAATCCGGAAGGCTATATGCCGCAAACCAATCCGCTGACTTACTTCGCGTGGAATGACGAAGCAGATGCTCCCGGAATGATAACCAGATCAGGCCCCATGTTCTTTGACGGAAAATACATTGAGCCGGATCCTGCTGAGAGAGATATATGCTACTACCCGGCTGCAAGCGTGCTGGCGGCAGACGGATACGATTTCTTTGCACATCATACCAGCGTCATGCAGAACTTCTCTGCCGGCGGTGCAATAGTTAATGCCGAAAATGGGCAGGTTCGTTTCGGCGATAACGCTCTGCGCTGGGACTATAATTATGAGAACCTCAAGGACGGATATAGAAACGTCAACATGTGGCTCTACACAACCAAAGATGTTGCCCTCGAGGGAACGCCTACCGGCTTCGGATGCTGGGTGTATGCCCCAGAGGGAACACCTAACTACTGGCTATGGCTCACGATAGCTTATTATGACGAGACCGGAACGGTTCAGCGCGAATGGATTCACTTCAAGACGCAGGAAGGCAGAAGCATTCAGTACAACGGTATCTACTGGGACGGCTGGATGTATGTTGAGGCAGATCTTTCGCATCTGGCTAAGTATGTAACTCCTGAGCATCCTTTGTTCTTCCCACAGGGACAGTATTTTCTTAATCTCACATTTATTCCCGGCGGCTCTGCAAACGAAAACGGCGATAAGATCCCCATGGGCGACTTTGCTAAGGGCAGCCTGTATTTCGATAACTTCCGCGTTGTTTACGGCGATACGATAGATGATATGGAATCGCCTGTATTCAGCGGCGTAAAGGCAAACGGAACTGAACTGGCAGAAGACGGAAGCACAGTCCTCACCTCAAGCACCATCACGCTCAATGCCGCTTTCAGCGATCCCGAGAGCGACAATGCAAGTGGGATAGAAACGGCAAAAACCGCACTTTATGTTGACGGAATAAAGCAGACTCTCAGCACATCGACCGCAACTTCGGCCGAGTGCAAGTTGATGCTTGCAAACGGTACGCATTCCGTTAAGTTTGTCATCAGCGACGGCTTCGGCAATGTTACCAATCTCACTCGCTATTTCACCGTCAATGATAAGAACAGCCCCTACAGTTCCGTTAAGCTCAGCGGAGAAAACACGGCCGTCATCGGCAAGGACTACAGCCTTACTCTGACTGCCGATAAGTTCGATAAGCTTGGTAAAATCGACGTAAATGTTGCAATTAACGATCTGTTCGGCGAGCCGACCGTTACCTTCTGCGACGGATACACCGGAAATAGCACATACAGCAACGGCGTTGTCACCATTAATGCTGCCGCAAATTCACCCAAGAGCGGTGATATTGCAAAGATCACCTTCAAAGTTCCCGCATCGCTCTCTAAGGGCAGCCAGCTCAACTACGAAGTAACAAGTGCAACCTACACAAACGGCGATACTACGTTGAGCTTTGCCCAGGCAAGATCGGCTGTCGGCGTGGAGGCAATGTATGATCTCACTGCAAGTGTTATGACTGCCGGCGGCAAGGGCACGATAACCGTAACCAAGGCCGATGGCGGCAGCGCCGCAAAGCGCGTTGAGGTATACCTTGTAAAAGAAGACGGCGAGGACGAGCTTGTCGGTAAGACAAACAGCACCGGTGAGCTTATCACAAACCGCTTCTGCCGCACAGCAGGAGAGAAGTTTACCATCTATGCAAAGGATGCAGACGGTAACCTTTCCTTCTACTATTCGGGAGTAACTTACGGCCGCGGCAGCGACGAAGTAACGCCCTCAAATATCCGCCTTAACGCGGTTTCCGATCCTACAAGAACCCAGAGCATGAGCTGGTTCAGCTCACCTGAATACACCAAATCGAAGGCTGTTGTTCAGTATATCGACAAGGTGTCCTATGACAGCGGCAACCGCAAGTTCTCTACCGCTTCCGGCGAATGCAAAACTTACTCTTTCGCAAGCGATAACAGTTCTTCGCAGATCAACAGCGTCACCGTGACCGGACTTAATCCGGGAACGACATACTACTATCGCGTCGGTGACGGAGTTAACGGACACTGGTCCGAGCTTTCTCAGTTCACGACAACTGTTGCAAAGGAAAACACCAAGTTCTTTGTCCTTGGCGATACGCAGCTTTCGGGCAATGCCGAAGCCGATGCAGCCGACATTGAGACCATGAATAAGGTTGCCGATAAGATTCAGGCGACAGGCGTAAAATTCGGCGTACAGACAGGCGACTTCGTTGACAGCGCAAGCAACCTTACGGCATGGAATGAAATCCTCGATGTGTTTGGTGATAATTATGGCAACCTGCCCATCGTTCAGGTCATGGGCAACCATGAATACTACGGCGGAAGCAACGCAGGAGCTACCTCTGAAGCTATATTTGATGTTCCGGACAAGAATTACTATTCTGTTGAGTACGGCAATGTCTATATGGCGGTCATAAACTGCAATGCAAACCTCGAAGCAGCAGCAAAGTGGCTGGCCTCCGATGCAGCCGCGTCTAACTGTGAGTGGAAGGTGCTGACCGTTCACCAGCCGCCCTATTACACAAATCCCAAGGGTTCGAGCGCGGCATATAACCAGTATCTGCCTTCGGCTGTCGATGCAGCAGGAATAGACTTCGTGTTCTCTGGTCATGACCACTCCTACGCAAGAACCGAGCCGCTCACCGGCGGTAAGGTCGATAAAGAAAACGGTGCAGTTTACTTCATAACCGGTGACCTTGGTGAGAAATCGCGCAGCACCGAGTACGAGGCAAACAACAACCCCGATTTCCATTTTGCAAAGATCGATCAGGACTATGACGCAATTTACTTCATAGCCGAGACCGTGGAAAACACCATGACCGTCAATGTTTACAATGTCGACGGTACGGTTGTCGACAAGTATGTCATGCATCATGCTGATACCTGTGATCGCAACGGTCATAAGTTCGTCTACTCGAACGGCGTTCTGACCTGCTCAGTGTGCGGCGACAAGGCTGAGGCGGCTTACAGTGGACTTGCTACCGACGCAAAGACCGGCAAAACGATGTATTTCATCGGGGGCAAATTCCAGACCGGTTGGTCGGTTCTCGACACTGACATATATCATTTTGATAAGAATGGTCTGGCTCACAAGGTAACAGTTCAGGAAGACATTAAGACCGACTGCACAAAGCAGGGTCACAAGACTGTTGTCTGCGAATGCGGCGAGACATATACGCTGACCTACGGCAGACTCCTTGGCCACGACTATGTCGAAATGACAAGAGAAGACGGCAGCATATTCTATCGCTGCTCGCGTTGCGGCAATGTCTCCGAAGTCGGTTTGCCGTTCTTGGATGTGAGCGAAAACTCTTGGTATGCAAAGGAACTGTCTTACTGCTACCATAACGGGTATATAAACGGCACTACAAGAATTTCTTTCTCACCGAATGACAATATCACTCGTGAGCAGCTTGCCGCGATGATATGGCGAATTGAAGGTGAGCCAGCACCTGATTCATCCGCATATCCTTTCAAAGATAAGTCTTCGGATTATTCGAAGCGAGCAATTTGCTGGGCAACCGAAAATAATATCATCAAAGGCTATACCGACGGAACGTTCCATCCTAAAGACGTATGTAGCAGACAGGATATGGTCACTATATTCTACCGCTACGCAAACTTCAAGAAGGCAGATACGAGTGCAAGCGTTGACCTGACCAAAATGTTTACCGACGCTTCCAGCATTGGTTCGCACGCAAAGGCCGCTGTTTCGTGGGCAACTGCCGAGAAGATTATAAACGGCTTTAATGCCGCTGACGGTATGCTGTACTTCAAGCCGGCCGGTACGGCAACACGTGCTCAAGTTGCGGTTGTAATCACCCGATTTATGACAGCACTCGGCAAGTAAAATATGCGATTGTAAAAAACAATTTATTAATGTAAAGCTATCCCCTATGCAGATAAACTCTGCATAGGGGATTTTGCTCCTATTTAAGCAATGACATGTGCTTTGAGAGCAAGAAACGCAGAAGCAATCAAGCTGTTCAATGAAACTGACAGTTTTGTTGAAAGTGTATAGCTGAACGTATTTTTAGAACAAAAAAACCTGAATTTTTCATGTAAATAGCAGCATATTCTCTTGCAAATCAGAGGCATTTGTGTTAAACTGTTATCAAAATGCGTAAGGTATGTCAAAGCGCAATTGAAGGGGGGACGTATTATTGGAAAATAAAGCAAAGATCATCGCGGTCGCCGGTAAAGGCGGTGTCGGCAAGACGTCGATTTCGGCGTCGATCGTAAGGCTTCTGGTGGAAAATTTCCCGGATAAGAAGATCCTCGCGATAGATGCAGACCCTGCTGTCGGCCTGTCGGTCGCTCTGGGCGTTGATGTCAAGCTCACGCTTGACGATATCCGCATGAGCATTGTTGACAGCGTCGAAAACGGCGAAACGAGAGAGGCGCTTGAGCTTTTGAGCGAAGCGAGATTCAAGATCTTTGACGCACTGGTCGAAATGCCCGGCTTTGCATTTCTCGGCATCGGCAGACCTGAAAGCTCCGGCTGCTACTGCAAGGTCAATTCCTACCTGAAGGAAGTCATCGGCATTTTGGCGAACAGCTTCGACTATGTCGTCATCGACGGAGAGGCCGGCATTGAGCAGATCCAGCGCCGCGTTATGGATAAGGTAACGCATCTGCTGCTTGTTACCGACCAGAGCAAGAAAGGCTGTCAGGTCGTATCGACGATCAAAAACGTTGCCGACGAGCTGATCGTTTACGATAAGATCGGCGCTATAGTAAACCGTATGACAAATCCCGAGCTCGCGGAGCTCATCACTGTGCCCGGTGTTGACATCGTGGCGCGCATCCCTGCGGACAATGCTTTTGCCGCAAACGATATAAAGGGTCAGAGCGTGCTTAGCCTGCCCGAAGATTCTCTTATGCTCAACGGAGTAAAGGAAGCACTCCAAAAAATAGAAATTCTTTGAAGAAGAGGTGTAACATTTGAAAGATCTTAAGCATCTGATCTACTTCGAAAGTCTTCTTGAGAATGCCGACAACGAGCTGGTAAAGCAGGCTCAGGCTGAAGGCGACATCTGCCTTGGCTACACTTGCTACCACGTTCCCGAAGCACTTCTCAACATAGGCAACTGTTTCTCCGTGCGTCTGCGCGCACCGAAGACAGGTTCTATCGACATCGCAACCTACTACATGTCCAACTACACCTGCGAGTATGCACGCGCACTCGTAGAACGTGCTATCGAGGGCGGCTATCAGTTCCTCGACGCACTGATCGGTGTGGACGCCTGCTCCATGATGAACCGCGCGATGGAGCACTTCGAGGTCCTGAAGGTCAACGACAAGGAAAAGTTCTTTGTAACTCACATGGACATTCCTTTCAAGGTGACCGACTACACCCTCGCAGCGTATGAAACCCAGATGCAGATCCACGTTCTGGATAACCTGAAGGAGAAGTTCGGCATCGACACTTCTGATAAGGCTATCCGCAAGGCTGTTAAGGAGCACAACGAAGTCTGCAAGATCCTCACCGAGATCGGCGATATGCGCAAGGCTGAAAACCCCGTCATCACCGGCTATGAGTATCATGTACTGAACCTCGTTTCTTTCACCTGCCCGAAGAGACTTATTCTCCCCTACCTGAAGGAGACCCTCAAAGAGCTCAAAACCCGTAAGCCCGATCCCAAGCCCTGGTTCCGTGCAAGAGTTGCAATCGTCGGAAGCGAAATCGACGATCCCAACCTCACCAAGCTTATCGAAGGCTGCGGCGCATTTGTCTGCTCCGACCGTCACTGCTTCGGCTCGACTCCCGGCCGCGAGGTCATCGAGCTCAACGACGACGAGCCTGCTCTTAAGCAGATCTGCCGCCACATAATGGAGCACTCCGAGTGCGCACGTTACATATCCGACGAGAAGGTTCTGCAGCGTCGTGAGACCGCAGACCGCCTCGCAAGAGAGTATCACGCAGAAGGCATCATCTACGAGCAGATGAAGTACTGTGACTACTGGGGCTTCGAGCGCGCGCTCGTCAGCCACGTTATGGCTGAGGAATACGGCTGGCCCGTTCTGTCTATCGACAGACTGTACAACAACGGTAACTCCGGTCAGCTTCGTACCCGCTGCCAGGCCTTTGTTGAGTCTCTGGAAATCAAGCGTATTCATAAAGAGGAGGGCAATAAGTAATGGCTAAGACTCCTAAATATCCTAATCCTAAGTTTTTCAAGGCGAAAGATAACATCGACTGGAAGAAGCAGTGGGAAAACCTGAAGGTTTGTGGCGGCATTTTCTACGAGATGTTCAAAGAGACCGACTGGGAAGCATTCAAAAACGGCTGGAAGAACACCCTGAAGATGGATGCAGAGCGCATCAAGGAAGAGTACAATGCATTCATGGCACTCGACCAGCAGGGAAAGCTCGATGCTATCCTTTACGGCGAAAAGAGACTTGGCAGACTGTATGCCAAGGGCGCAATGGCAACCGTTCGCCGTGAGTGGCGCGGCATTAAGGACACTGCATACGACTTCTATGAGTGGGCTCGTATGTGGGGCATGCTCCTTATGACCTTCTCCAAGGACCTCATTCCCGCACTTAACAGTGCTCTGCACTACCGCTGGATGATCTCCTACTTCTGCTGCCATGGCTTTATGGATAAGAACATCATGGGTCAGCGCGGCCGCGCTCTCCGCATGAGCCACCTGCTTATCTACGATATATTCCGCTACGTTGCAGAGAACCTCGTTCTTCTGTCCAAGGCTGACCGCAAGAACGGCAACAGCGAGGAGCTCAACAAGATGCTCATGACCTTTGACGAGATGACCATGGGTCAGATCATGGCAGGCTTCCCCGATCTGTGCGGTATTCCGTATCAGCTGCTGCCCGTCTTCCTCGTCTCTGAGATCGACCAGCTCACCTGCGTACCTTACATCGACGCAGTCGAGTCCTTCGGCCTGCCCTCTGATACCTGCCCCGTTCCGTCCTCAGAGTGCGGCGCTCTGGTTATCGACGCACTGCCCGACATGGGCTGCGGCTTCATCTCCAGCTCCATGCCCTGCGACGGCTCCACCATGGCATCCTCTTACTTTGCACGCCGCTTCCCGAACACACCCGTGTTCCACCTCTGCTTCCCCGTTCGTTACGAGGACGAGTCCGTCCTTCAGTCGGCAGCTGAGGATATCAAGGCCTGCATAAAGTTCATCGAAGATAAGACCGGTGCAAAGTGGAATTGGGACGCTTACTTCACGGCCATGAAGCGCTTCAACAAGGAGACCTCCTATGAGCTCGAGAAGTGGGAGATCAACAAGACCAAGTATCCGCAGCTTCTCGGCCCCTGCTATGAGCTGTTCCGCAAGTGGAACTACGAGATGGACGGCGGTATTGATCCCCGTGTTATTAAGACCTGTGAGAAGGTCAGCAAGCTGATTCGCGAAGCATATGAAGACCGCGATGAAGCATGGGTCGGCAAGATGAAGTACCGTGCGATCGTATGGTCCTGCCCGGCTCACTACTATGCAAACTTCTCCAACTGGGCTGCCAACTGCTGGGGCATCGACGTCCTGGTAGAGATGGAGTCCCTCAACTTCACCAAGCCCCTCGAGACTGAGGACAAGGAAGAAGCACTCCGCGACCTGGCTCGTCTGTACGAGCGTATGGTTATGCGTCGTCACACCAACGGCGGTTACCACAACGTTGTAACCGAGCTGTGGCGTCAGTGCGAAGCATGGGATGCAAAGCTCATCATCATGTATCAGAACGTTGCATGTAAGAACATGGCAACCGTTCAGGGCCTGCTCGACGATCAGGGCCGTGAGCGTGGCTACGATCTTATCTGGATCGAGCACGACCTTATGGACCCGCGTACCGTTTCCCGCCGCACCATGCGCGACAAGGTCAACGAGTACATGCGTACCGTTAAGAACGCAGAGCCTGTCGATCCTTCCCTCGTAGAGTTCGAGGACGAAGTCTGCATGTAATCGCGTTAAGCAAACATGCCGGTGGCATGTTTGCAGCGATTACCGCAGGAGCTATGCTCCGAGGATGGCAGCAGAATAAATGCCATCCCCGGACAGCGCTTAAGGCGCTATAATGTAATAATTAATTGGAGGAAATTATAAAATGAAATATTTTGGCGGTTGTGACGTAGGCTCGACCTACACAAAGGCAGTAATACTCGATGAGAACGGCAAGATGGTAGCAGATACCACGATAAAGAGCAAGATCAATTCCGAGGCATCCGCAGTAGCAGCAATGGCAGAAGTCTGCGAGAAGGCAGGCCTGAAGAGCTCTAAGGATCTTGAGTATCTTATCGGTACCGGCTACGGCCGTAACAAGGTCCCCTTCGCAGATGAGAACATCTCCGAGATAAGCTGCCACGCAATGGGCGTACACGTCACCGATCCTTCCGTCAAGGCGATCATCGACATCGGCGGCCAGGACGTCAAGGGCATCTCCGTTGACACCGACGGCACCGTAAAGAACTTCGCGATGAACGATAAGTGCGCAGCAGGTACCGGCCGCTTCTTCGAGGCAATGGCACGCT
>OGQZ01001650.1_pt1 | contig 16498 bp, 12 predicted proteins | sample 1553321 | NCBI WGS metagenome assembly OGQZ01 (sample SAMEA2579958, study PRJEB22360) | human gut metagenome | reverse complement strand
TGATCCAAGTATTCCGGTTGCATCAGACAGTACGAAAGAGTTTTATAAGAAAAATAAGTGCTGCTGTATAAATGAGCAAGAGTGCATATCTGTTATAACTGTTGGATTGCGGCAGAGAAAAACTAATATAAGTTTTCGATTCATCGGAAACGATAGTCAGGTTATTATTAATATGCAGAATATAAAAAGGCTTTTCGAACTTGCGGTAAATAGAGGACATTTTGTATACCGTTCAGTTTTGTTTTCAGTTAATAGTATGGGTGGAACTGCGCATTTTTCGTTAACCTATTAGTTATGAGAATGGTTCTTCTTTGGAGATGATATAGAAATGAAAATGGTCAAATCTGTTTATAAAAAAATACTCGAGAATGTTCCAACTCATATGCCGGAGACAGGCGGGATGTTAGGTGGGCAGGACGGCACTGTTACAAAGGTTGTGTTTGATGGTGGAAAAGATGATGATTTTAGAAGATGCCATTATACGCCAAATGTTACAATGCTTAATAGTTGTCTTGTGGAATGGAGTGAAAGTGGAATTGAATTTTATGGACTGTTTCATACTCATTTCTACGGGGTGTCATCACTGTCAAAAGGAGATGAAATATATATTAAAAAGATATTGGAGGCAATGCCACAATCCAAGAAAGAGTTGTTCTTTCCGATTGTTGTGCTGCCGGATAAAAAAATCATATCATATCGCTGCTGTTTAGATGGAAGCAATTTGGTCGTTGCTGAAGATCCAGTCATGTGTGTGGCGGATTTTGAAAAATAGTTTTTGTAAAGGAGATAATACGATGAAAGAAGAAATGAAGAACACCCAGATTATTGAGATTCCAGAAGGAACTTTTGAAGGCAACTGTTCTGATTGTGTCTATGCAGACTGGAATGATACGGATCGCTACGGTAGAGTATATTGCCGTGGTTCTTACGGCGGATATAATAATCCGAGCGATAGAAATGGTTGTTTCCATTATAAATAAGAAAATGATGCTCCATTCAGGAGTTGTCAAGCCCCATAATAATTGATAAATCAGGGCTTCCCACAAATTAGCAGAAGATATGTTATGTGTACATCCCTGGATTTGATTTTACCAATCCAGGGATGTCTTTGCAGTAAGAGAAATTTCTTTTGCAATAGATAATTGCCTGAAAGTAGTTTTAGAAGGAAGAGAGAGAGTTATGAAAAAGATAAAACGTATTTTTATAATGCTGTTGTGTGCAAGCATGCTTTGGGGATGCGGAAAAAGCGAAAGCACTACAGAAACCGTGAGTGAATCAGCACCGAAGGATCTGCGGGAACTCAATGAAGAATGCATCACAGTAGAAACTGGTGAAACCGAAATGGATACGGAAACCGAGGGAACGGTGCAGTTAAGTGTAGAATTCCCGGATTACAAGAGTTTGTATCTGGAAGCGAATGAATCAGAGGATCCGGAAGAATTTGTTCAGGAAGCTTTGCAGCAAAAGAAATTTAAAACCTGTAAAACTGAGATTACGGCCAGAGTTACTGTTGAGAATGGAGAAACAGTGATTTATAAGGAAGAGGCCATTAACCAGTTACTTGAAAAAGAATTTACAGACGCAATCAACGCACTGGCGGAGGAGTAAAGGGTATGAAGAGAATACTAGCTGCAATGTTGATCATCAGTATGACAGCAGGAATAACGCTTCAGAATGTTAAGGCGTCGGATGAAGAAATTTATTACAGTGAGAGCCAAATAGAAAGCATGCTCAAAATTATACAGAAAATGAATCGTTATTTGAAAAATGTTTATGTTCGGATGAGGGAATTGCCTATTGGAAGATGATGCATAAAATTAATGCGGATCATGCATTTACGTGGGCGTTGGATATTTCTTCGAAAATGATTGAGGAATACCCGGATAAAAAACGATACGCGGAAATACTCAGCTGCTTAATCAGTATGCAGACAGGAAATGTTGTTGAACAGGTTTCCGAACAGAGTAGATTTGATCATCTTAAAAATACAGAAGATGTAATCTGGGATGCTGCGGGACTTGCGAATGAGCTTATAGGAAAGACAGGAGTTATTGGTTCCGTTAATGACATAGTGGGAAGTGTCTTTGACGGAGCATCAACCATTATTGAAAGCAAAGAAATCGCTAAGTATTATGAAACTGTATATCAGGATTATGCAGAATCAACGATGTTTCTGGATGCAATTGTTTCATACAGTGAGAATTCAGAGTTAAAAGAAGTGGCTGGTGAATTAAAAAAGGCAAGTGATAGTTTGCTTGCGAAAAGATTGGAATGTTTAGCAGATATAAATGAAGAAGTGGCCAAATATGAAGCCAAGTTTTTTTATGAGAATTTAGGAGTTGAACTGTTAAAACAGTCTGATGTTTATAATACGGATGATGCGGTCAAGTTTTTTGCTGATGAAGCAATTAAAATTACAGAAAATTTTTCGAATGCAAAACTGGCTTTTAACGTTATGATTTATGCAGGAAATTTAGCAGCTGGAACGAATAATACATATAATCGCTATCAGGAAATGAAAGTTGTTGCAGATATTTCGGATGCATTGGTGAAAGCAAGTGAGGCTGTCGAAGTACCAAATGATACGACGGCAGATCAGGTCAATGCATTAAATGAAAAATGTTATTACTATAAGAGTCTGATCGTGAACCATGCACGTGGAGAATATCTTGTGCATCAGTTACTTATGAAGGATGCAGAGGGAGTGTCTTCTTTTCGATGGCTGAAAGAGTATTTCAGCGGGAATGGTATGAAAACAGATGAATGGTATGACAGTCAGATAGAAGTGCTGGTTAAGTGCTATGACGCGATAAATAATATATTCCATGTAGATGAGATCCACGATACGATCGAAATCAGTGATTACTTAAAATCGTATGATCAGCTGAAAGAGATGTTGGCGATGCAGCCGGTGGACTATTGGCAATTCCCGGATTCGGAATCCTATATGGTCGATGACTTCTATGTAGAGTGGAAAAATGGCCTTTTTAGCATGAAGAATGAGGGAGCGTCTTACGTAAAGTTATATGGAACAGCCCTTGGAGACAGCATGACGGAAGCGGATCAGGCTTTAACGGAAAATGGCTGGGTAACATATGCTGAATCTGAGTCAGGCCATTCCTATCTTACTCTGATAGAGGAAGAACCTTATTACGTTGAGCTTGATGCTGATGAGGATGGCAATTTAAAGGATTGGTATCTCAATAACTGGCCAGAGGGAGAAGGTATAGCCGAAGCGTTAGAGAATTTAACGGGTGAAAAAACAGACCAGGAAGATTCCTGGAAAAGTGCATATTTAAATTATATCGAAACCAATACGCAAATAGAAGATCCGGAAAAAGGAACACACAGGGAGATTTATAAACTCCTTGATTTAAACGAAGATGGAGTTCCAGAGTTATATATTAATTTCGGAAGCACAGCAGGTGGAGATGCAATACTCAGCTATTTCAATGGGGAGATTGTAGAGCAGAAAATGTATAATTATGGTTTCCGTTATATTGAAGGAGCAAATCTGTTTCGGGATTTCGGCGGACATATGGATGAATACTATGACAAAATATATACTCTGGAAAATGGGAATTTTGTCCTGCTTTATAGCGGAGAATATGGAGCAGAAGACAATTCAAAAGTAGAATATGGTGACGATGGAATGCCTGTTTATCGGTATTTCTGGGAAAATGAAGAGGTGTCATCAGAAGAATATGAGAGAAAACTGAATGAAGTTTATGACACGGAAAAAGAAGTAAAAATATTTCAGGATGCACAATATGACAGTGAAAAGGGAAGATATGTAGGAAATGGACTTTGCGACTATCAGGAAATTATAGAAGCAATAGAAGAAACCTCTGTTTTGAATTAAATAGCAATAAATTAAAAGTTTTTGTCGGAAAAATGATATTAACAGAGAATTATATAATGAAGCAATGATGGCTTTCCGGAATGAAAGACACGGAGCGCCTATGGAAGAAGGGATGGTGTGTACAGCTATGAAAAGATGACGGAAAAAACAACAGAAAAATGCAGAGAATCCAATACGATTCAGAAAGGAAAAAATATGTTTCAGAGATTATTTGGAAATACCCCGGAAGAACAGCTGACGTATCTTCAGCCTAGAATTTTACTCACAGCCCTGGTCATTGTTGTTGGACTGCTTGCGATGCTGTTTGGAGGCAGTGGTGACTGGATTATCGTGATTGCAGCCTACGTATGGGGATGGAATTTTTTGAAAAACTGGTTTGGGTTCACAACTATCGGAGCTTTTTTCTCCGGCAATATTGCAATCGGAGTGGTTCTGTTTGTGGGATATCTGATCATCGGATATGTTATCGGATTAATTATGTTTCTGCTCGGAGCAGTCAGATATATACAGCTGAGACTTTTGTTTAAAAGATAGAAAACGCAGTCAGAACAAAAAGTCTCTATAATACAGGGAGGTTACGCTGATGAAAGCACAACAGGAATATGAATCCCTCACCGAGCGCATTGAAGCGCAGAAAGAGAAGAAAATGAACCGGTTCATTGCAGCTCTTGCGGCGGTGATACAGGAATCAGATGAGGAACCAGCAAAAGATACTTCCAGCGAAGAGGACGATGAAGACATCGTCCTTATTTCGCTGTTTTCCCTTCGGATAAAAACAGAATGTGAACTGATTCGCGAGGGATCCCGGGATCTGGTCGAACAGGTAAAAGAAGACATCGAAGAACTGGTTTCGCATGTGCAAAGCTTTGAATATGAGAGTACGATCTCTGAAATGGTAAGAAGTGATGCGTATGATCTGTTAAAGTCCATCTGCCTGGAAGAAGACCGGGAAATGATACAGCAGAATTACAACTGGAATTTACCGTGGAAAGCAGCTGTCGGCATTCCTCAGGAAATGTTTTTTCTGTTCATGAGTACGGCCGCATATATGCAAAATATCAGAAAAAACGGAGAAGCTGTCAAAGTGCTGGAAGTTCTTTGCACTTACAGCCGAAAACGTGCGAATACAAATCATAAAGAAGTAATAGTCAGGGCTATTTCACAGATGGGTGGAGATGGTCCTGAAGCTGTCTGCAAAATTGGCGATGCAGAACAGCAGCTTTTTACGGATGACATTTCTCTATATGCGGGTGATTTTTACTGGTTTTATGGAAACAGCCTGCAGAATCTGGGACGTGCAGAAGATGCCATGCATGCGTTTGAGCAGTGTTTTCAGATTCGAAAGAACAGTCTGGGAGAAGAAAACTATTACACAGAGCTGGCAAAGCGGGGACGGGCTATCTGTGAATTTTCTTGTTCAAGAGGACGCAAAGGAAGAGAAGAGTTACTGCATTTCGTCGATCGGATAGAATCTGGAGACTTTGAAGAACAGGAGAATCCGGAACAGCTGCAGATTTTTGAGGTGAAAACCCTATGTCTTGCGTTAATGGAAATGTCGGATCACAGCAGTAATCAGGAAGCGTATCGGCGGTATCTGGAATTGTATATACATCTTTGCCGGAAATATAAAGATACAGGGGAACCGTGTGCCAGCATGCGTATGGCCTGGAATTTTCTGGGGGCATTTTATATGAATGTGGGAGAATATATGCAGGCAGAAGATGCTTTTTTACAGGCCCTGAAGGCAGAAGCCTCTGACGAAGAGAAAAGTATGCTTTCTACCATAGATATACAGAGCAATCTGCTGTTGATTTATTATGTGCAGAATGATCAGGAAAAAGCATATCCGCTGCTGGATGAGATGTATCGTCTGACAGAGGAGGAAGAAGAGCAGCAGACGATCAGGGAAGAGACGCTTGACCGGATGGATACTCTGGCAGTTGCGCTGCGGATGCAGATGATGGATCAGGCAGATTCAGAAGAACTTGCAGATCTCAGTGATCTTCTGGTGGAGACGTGTACGGATCTTTTAAGTGCGGATGCAGGAACGATAACGCGCGAAAAAGCTGTATTTGCAATTATCTGTATGTTCTATTTTATGCAGCAGGAAAGCGGTACGAGAAAGAGAGAGGAGCAGAAGTGTTTTTGCCGGACGATTCAAAGAATTGAGCGAGAGAGTCAGATATTGGATCTTACAGCGATGCAGACTGCTATGATGGAATACGGCAAAGCGTTGCTGTTATGGAATCTGGGGCAGGAAGAGGCGGAAGCATCTTTCCGGAGTCTGGTCGACAAGATTGAAAATCGTGGAATTCAACCGCTTCAGAAAGCAGCGATGTACCAGAGTTATAGTACATTTCTATGCAAAAATAGAAGAAATACCGAAGGATTTTCCTATCTGGAAAGATCGCTGGATGAGATAACGAATGTATGGCATTCATACGTAAAATATCTGAATGATACCAGGTTAATCATGATTCTGGCACCGGTGCAGATGTTATTTCATGGCTGTTATGAGACAGGAAGACAGTTTATGGACAGCGAAGCATTATATGAATGGGTTTTACGCTTCAAAGCATTGGCATCTCTTGCGGGCCGGGAGAGAAACCGCATGCTTCAAAAAAATACGGTTCAGCCGGAGCTTCTGGAACGGATCCGGAAAGCACAGAATGCAGTTGCAGCATTGGAGTCGGAAAATATGCTTCGGAATGCAGAAAAGGATTATGAGAAACAGCTGGAAGATCTGCGAAGCATGGAAAATGAATTTGCAGCCTGTTTTCCAGAAAATACCGACTTTATGAACATTTCTCTGGAAACAGTACAGAATGCCATTCCGGATGATACAGCAGTTGTAGAGTATTTTCTGACGGCAGATCAGTATGGCCAGATGCAGGTTGAAGACAGAAAGGAGGATCTGGCTGTATTTGATATCTACATTACAACGAAAAAATCAGGCAGATGCAGTATGCACAGAAGAACCGTTTCAGGAGGTATGGAAATTCAGGCGGATGCAAGAAACTTTGTTCTGATTATGCAGCGCATTTCTCAGGGAGAGGCGTCCATAGAAGAGATCGAAGAGCTGGAGACATTGCGGCATCGTCTTTTCCGTGCGGTGATTTCTCCTGTTCAGTCAGAGATTGAAGAGTATGAGGCGGTATACTTTGCACCGGATGACGAACTGCTTAATATTCCATTTGATTTACTGTATGACGAGAATAAAATAAGAATTGCAGATCGGCATAACTGCATTAAGATAGAATGCGCAAGAGACTTCCTTTTTGAAACTTTCGAGGGTCAGGGAAGTAAGGAGACATTGATTGTCGGCAGCCCGGAATATGAAGTAAGAGAGCGGAGAATGGAGCAGGAGAGGGAAAAGATAGACGAAACCAGTCGGAACAGAATGCTGGATCTGGCTAATCTGACAAAACTTCCGTTTTCGAAAGTGGAAACGCACCGAATCCAAAATAGAACTGGAGGAAGAGTATATACGGGTGTGGCAGCAACCAAGAATGTCATTTTATCTGCGCATGGATATGAGAATATTCACATTGCAACTCATGGGTATTTTGACGTGGAAAGTCAAGAGATTTCGATGTATTCATCCTGTCTTGCATTTACCGGAATCAAAAACTGGTATCGAACAGGCGTAGAAAATCCAGTTTATGGAAATGGATTGCTGACAGCGGATGAGGTGAGCCGGATGGATCTGACTTCGACAAAGCTGGTTGTATTGTCTTCTTGCCTGTCCGGAATGAATGAAGTGCTTTTGGGTACAGGATTTCATGGTATGGTCAGTGCATTTTCCGCGGCGGGAGTAAAGTATGTAATATCCAGTCTTTGGAGTGCAAATGATCTGGCTGCAGCTGTTTTCATGGATGCATTTTATTCTTATTATGCAAATGGGGCAGAGGAACCACCGGCTGCTTTGAGAAAAGCACAGGAATATCTGCGGAATGTAACCATTGAGGAGCTGCGGATGCAGGGATGGTTCCGAAGTGATACATATCAGCTGTTGGATGATGAAAGTCAGGAATTTATGGAATCACTGGAAGAAAAAAACGGCAGATGGAAACCTTTTCGAAAAGAAGCATTTTGGGGAGGATTTGTCTGCTGTCAATGTCATTAAACTAGGAAAAAGAAAGGGAGACAGACTATGGAACAAGAGAAAAATAAGGTACCATCACAAGAGAATGAAAATCCTGGACTTGAAAAGTTTCAAAGAGCACAGGAACTCTATGAACGGTATTTCATTTCCAATGCGGAAGCCGATTTTGAAGAAATGATTACAGTACTGGATTCTATTTACAAAAACAGAGTAAAAAGTGAGTTGAGGGAGAAAGGCTGTTGTGATAAAGAAAATTATGAGGATGCGATGCAGGAAGCAAGACAGGGGATTTGGACTCGGATAAAGAAACAAAGAGAAACTGGGGAACTTCATAAGGAGTTCAGCCAATATTGTGGCGGGATTTATACTCATAAAGCAGTGGATATTGCAAAGAAAAAAAACTCATATGAACAAAAGATGAGAGAGGTAAAGAAAAAAGGTAAAAAAGGAAAAGAAGATCAAAAAAGTTATATGGAAGTGGTTTATCTTGATGCGAATTTACCGGACAGTGATGGAACATATGGTGAGCTGGCAGCAGATCCAAACAAGAAAAACAGAGCAGAATCAGAAGTTTTTGCAGAGGAATCAAGAAATATTTTTGGGATATATTTGCAGAAGTATTGTCAGGCAATGACGAATGCAAAAGCCGAGCCGCCGAGAGCTCTGGCTTTATACTATGCACGTATTTTGCCGCATGTTCTTCATATCATGTATGGGATCGAGACGATCCCCGATTCCAAGGGGGCTTCTGCCGCATGGGCTTTTGAACATATGCAGGAAAAGACGATGGAGATCCTTGGTGAACAGTCGGAAGAAGAAATGCAGGAACTGATGTATGATTCGCTGCAATGGTCGGAGCATTTCTGGAAGCAAATGCAGCTGGAGATATACATTAATTCGGAAAGAATGTTTTTAAAAGATGTTGTATACACCGAGGTGTACGACCAAAGGAAAATAGACGACTGGTCGGAATCTATGCATAAAACGGTGACAGAATTGGCACATCGGGAAATTAAGAAAGATAAACGTCTGGTGGATTGGGCAGTAGATCACATTGTTGAAAGCGATAAAACATACAATCTGTTTAAGGGGGGAAGGAAGAAATGATGCATTTAACAGAGGATCAGATCTATCATCTGGTACAGGCAATTGGTAATCATGAGGCTCTGACTGCGGAAGAAGAACAGCAGATAGAACATATCAGATCATGTAAAGAATGCATGGAGAGCTATTGTATCATGGCGGTATTAGCAGAAGCCACCAGCATAGACTGTGATCTGGTTTTGAATCCTGCATACAGGGAAGAAGCTGCTGCACCGGCAAGAAAACTTCTTGCAGCAATCAGAGTAACATGTGAACGGATCCAGAATCAGATTTCTCTGATCGGAGAGCAGATTCAGAACCAGGCGGACGCTTTTCTGTTTGAACCTGTTCTGGCGACTGCAGTCAGAGGGGCAGCAAAAAGCAGAAATACAGTTTTGCGGATGGAGGATCTGGACGACGAAAACACGTATGTTGTATATGATGCAGAAAACCATAAGCTGATGATTCAGTTTGAGGCAGAGGGAAAAAATGCAGCAGATTTTAAGGTATATCTGAAATTTGTCGACGAAAAGACGATGGAACTTTCTCTGCAGGAAAGCGGATCCTGCCTGAAAGGAACTTTGGCGGATATTCCGTCTGAGAGCTTTGAGATTTATATTGAGAAAGCAGACTGAAGAAGCAGTGAAAAAATGGCTCCGGGATAAATCCCGGGGTTATTTTTTTCGGGAAAAATGAAAAAGCAGAGATTCCTTTCATAGATAAGAAAAGAAGATGGAGGGAAACACATTGGTACATCGCAGGTTATTAAAAGGATTTCAGATCATGAACGAAATAGAACCGGGAACCTGCCCGAATTTTTATTTATGGGGTGAATCGGTCAGTAAGCTTGAAGCAGATGCGAACGAACTGACTGCCATGATGGAAATGGACAAAGTAATGCGGTTCCAGGGGGCGGTAAAGAGTTTTTCGATTTTTATGCCGTATTATGAAAATGCAGGCAAGGCCGAACAGTTTATGTATCATCTGCGGGAAAGCTACAGTATTGCACGGGACTGCTATGACAGGTATCAGGGGATTCTGATTGTGGAGTGTTCGGAGGAATGGAGCAGATCCGGGTATAATCCCTGTCTGGAACAGTTTCTGCACTTTATCAGAGAACATCGGGAGGTATGCTTTTTAATCCTGATGCCAACGGAGAAGAACGCAAAGTATCAGGAGGCTTTATTTGGCGAGTTCAGCAAGAATCAGCTCTGGATCCGGCAAAAATGCGAAACAAAGAAGATTCAGGAATGTATGACATTGTTCTGTGAAGATGCGGAACGAAACGGGTATTTGGTAACGGAGGAAGCAAAGAAAAAGCTGTCCGGGCTGCTGGAAACACGAAAGGAAATGCAGCTGGATAATGAAACCCTGGTATTGCAGTTGTTCAGGCAAATTCAGCTGGATAAGCTGATGCAGTCAGAGGCAGAAAAACAGATTGGTGAGGAGGATATCAGAATCGTATCCGGATTGCTGGAAAAAGAGATGCCGAAAAAAGAGATTGGATTTCGTGCAGAAATTGGGTGAGGAGGAACTGGTATATGTTAAAAGATGGTCTTGTTTATTCAGAATCGAGAATGGGATATGAGCAGGAGTTTATGGAAGATTTAGCAGCATTTGAGTTAAAATCCAGCTGCGGCACCTTTCGGGGAGGCCCCGTTTTGTTCCGAAAGAATGATATCTGCTATACCGATTACAGTGACAGTCATGGTCTGATTGTTGGAGACACAGGTTCCCAGAAGACCCTGAAATTCGTGCTTCCATTAATTTATTCGTGTGCGATGGCGGGTGAATCGATGGTGATTGTGGATCCGAAGGGGGAACTGGTACGCAAGTCAGGAGAATTTCTGGAACGGAAAGGATATCAAAAAGTAGTTCTAAACTGGAGAAAACCGCAGGAGTCTCCGGACCGATGGAATCCGTTTGAGCGTGCTCAGGAGGCATATAAGCGTGGAAAAAGAGCAGAGGCCGCAAATCATTTGAATGATGTTTTGCAGAGTTTATTTTTTACACGAACAGAAAAGGGAAAAGATCCTTACTGGAACGATACGGCCGGAAATCTTGCACGTGGAATCAGCAAACTGATTCTTATGATGGAAGAAAATCTTTCGATAAAATCAATTCTGGACTGGCGGCATGCAAAGATGCAGAGTGGTATGCTTCAGAATTGCTTTCTGGCACTGTCGACGGACTCTGATATTTACCAGGATCTGGCCGGTTTTATGAATTTAACAGCAGAAAATACGAAAACCTGTATTACCTCGACATTTGATCAGCTGACGGGATTATTCAAAGCATCGAAAGCGCTGACGGAAATGATGTCAGGTACTACTTTTTCCATGGAAGAGATTGGAAAGGAGAAAACAGCGATTTTTCTGGTTGTACCCGATGAGAAGACAACGTATCATTTTCTGGCAGCGCTGTTTATTTCGCAGTGCTATGAAAGTCTGCTGGATCAGGCGGATGCCTGTAAGGGAACGCTTCCAGTGCGTGTTAACTTTATTCTGGAGGAATTCTGCAATATGCCGAAGCTGGATGACATTGTGCCGATGCTGACGGCGGCCCGAAGCCGCAATATTCGTTTTCATCTGGTCATTCAGTCTTACAGTCAGATGAAAGATAAATACAATGAAAACGTAAGCAGAACCATTATGGACAACTGCGGAAATCTTATTTATCTTCATACACGGGAAATCAGTTTTCTGGAATATATCAGCAAACTCGCGGGACAGAATGAATTCGACCGCCCGCTGCTTTCGGTTTCGCGGCTGCAGCATCTGAAAAAAAATGAAACCGTTATTTTTCACGATCGCTGCTATCCGGTTGTGGTGCGGGATCTGCCGCTCATTTTTGAATATCCGATGAAAGCCAGTGCGTAGTTAAAATGCAAAACAACACTTGCTAACCAGAAAAAACAGTGTTAAAATAAATTTATCACAAAGGCAATTTGGAATGAAAGTAAGAAATGCTGAGTGGTATCTATTAAAGTGATTTTAGAGTAAGGCGTATTGATCTGTGAATAGTTTTTCAGAGGATCAGTGCGCCCTGAGATAGGAAAAGGACACTGTGTTTGTTGAAAGACGATACAGTGTCCTTTTTGCATGAAATTCGAAAAACTATTTTCAGCAATTAAAATTTATCTTTATGGAGGTACCATTCTATGAAAAAAATGAACTTTGCATCTGTATCCTGCGAAATTGCTGTGGCTGATAATTTTTATTTCAGCACAGAAAGCATCTGTGAGTACGGAAGAGATACCGTGCGCTATGCCGTAGAGCGTTTCTTCGCAAAAAACATCGGACTCCAGAGAAAATGCACCTGGGAGAGCTGGAAAATCCGGGTGGGAAAAGGAAATGAGAAAAACAGACAGCGTTTCACTTACGTTTTTCCTGCACCTGTCATGGAACTGCCGGGCGAATGGGTGCGGGTAGCAGGAATGATTGACAGTCGTGGAGTCTGCATCAAGCGCGTTCAGATTCTGCGCGAGCATCCTTGCTTTGCATCAGAAGCAATCTGAACAACGCTGCCAATGACCTCACGCGGAATGCATTTCCGCGTGAGGAAAGAAACGGAATTCCATAGGTATTATTTGGGTGATTTTGATACAAAAGGATATGGTTATGTGGTATCATATAATCATATTTACTGTACGTTTATTTTACGAAGGGAGAAGAAAAATTGTCTAAAACGGAAATTGTAACAGAACTTCAAACGATATTGAACGATCTGAAAGGTATCACGGCCGATCTGGAACAAAATATTTCAGGCTTAAAAGATTTTCTGGAAGACAGAAAATTTATTCCCAAAGAACTTGGTGTATCCATAAGAGAACAGCTGGAAGCGATCGATGCGAAACAGACCGAAATTGTATCAAAGTATGAAATGCTGGATGTGCAGAAACCGGAAATGCAGCATACAGCAATTGAGGAAAACTTATCTGAGATTCAGAAAGTAATAGAAGAAAATGAGAAGTACAGGAAAGCGATCGCATTTTTTCTGGAACTTCATGCCGATGATGAAAAAACAGCGGAGACACTTCAGAATCGAAAGGACAGGATTGTAGCAGAGCAGATTCAGTTGATGGAGGGGGATATTTTAAAGGAGTATGCAGAACCATATGCATGGCTGCAGCAGGCGTTCTGGGAGAAGGACGCAAGAAGAAAATTCTCGCTGATCTATAAATTAGTTCCCCATTTTGAAGAAGAGATTGTAACGGGAATTCATTTTAATACATTAAAACTGGATGAGAACAAAGCAGAACCGGAAGAAAGTGTTCCGGAAGCATTTTGTGCGGAAACAGACAGCGCGGACAGAGAAAAAGAAGAGACAGCTGAAAACACAGCAGAAGTTCTGGAAGAATCGGAGGAGTGTCCGGAAGCATGGAAAGATCTTCTGATTCCGGAAGATTCTTCTTTGCTGCATGTTCAGATGAGTGCAAAAGCAGGCACAAAATTTGGGGCGAAGGAGTTCCGAAAGGACATGTGTAAACAGCCACTGACGGAAAAAATGTGCTGTCTGCTGGAATGTATAGAAGAGCATGGATATTCCGTAAAAAGTCTTGCAGAGAAAAATGACAACGGTTATGAAATATATAAGACCGCAACAGAGAAATTATATCAGTCCGGGTATTTAAAAAGATATATAGTTGATGGAATGGGGGAATTTTTTACCTTATCTCCACGTGGAGAACGTATTTTATATACGAAAGAAGCAGTTGGTTTTATCAACCAGATGCTAAAAGAGAAAATTTCAAACCAGGATGAGGGAGAGCATATTGAGGATTCAACAAATTCTGCGATGACAAGATTGATGGCATACGACAGTGCATGCAAACAGAGAATTCTGTTTCCAGACTATGAATTTGATACGTGTAACTCCGTATTTGGGACGGACTATTTTATGATTGGATATTCCATGAACGGAAAGAAAAACTTTCAGTGGTTTGCAGGTGTTGTAACGGAGGATCCGGCGGAATTACAGGAATTTAAGGATGTGGTGGCAGAAAAAGCAGGGGCAGAGGAAAGCCTTGTTGTATACGGGGTTTCACTGGAACATGCGAAAAAAGTGGCCAGCTGGCTGCAGAAAGAATTAGGGAAGAAAGCAGCCTTGATTTACTATACGTCCAAGCTGGAAAAAAATGTTTATGCCTTGGAAAATGATTTACCGGCTGAACCGAAAACAGGCGAGCCTGTGGAGGATGAGATAACAGATGAATCCGTAGAACTGCCAGAAGAAGAGCCAGAGCAGGGGACAGCAGAGGCAGAAGCGAGTTCGAAAACAGACAGTGAAAAAGAAGATGAGACGGATAAAAAAACAGAAGAAGCAATCACTTTAGAGCTGGAACAGCCTGAGGCAGTCGAGGAGCAGCCAGAGCAGGAGTCAGAAGAGTCATACGAAGCAGAAGAAAAAGGCATTGTTTCTGAGCAGACGCTTACGGATGAGAAACGAATGGAATATATCGCAGCATATCAGGAAATGATTGCTTCTGGTAAGATCTATGCAGCATCCGCCTATTTAAAAGCTTTAGCCGGAAAATATGATGCATTCGAACAGCATTATCGCCAGCTGGCGTATGCCATGAATGATCCGATGGAACATTGCACCTACAATTCTGATACGATCTTTCAGATATTCTATGGAGAATCCGAACCAGTATCGGATTATTATGTGGTTGCAGCAGCCCTGCGGAATTATTTTCTGGATCAGTACAGCTATGATTATTCTGCACAGCAGTTATATGACATGTTCAAGAAAAGCACTCTTCTGACGGAAAATCAGAGTCTTGAAGAGATTGTTTATGATCTGATGGAATTTAAAAACCGCCAAAAGAGGGGCGTTGACCGTTACGCGGATTATCGGGAAAAAGAAAGAGGCGAATGGGAAAAACAACTTGCGAAAATATGCCATGAAGCAAAGGAATATTACGAAAGTTATAAAAATGGAAATGTCAAAGAAAGTACGTCCCATAAACGTTTTCTGGAAACTACCAAGCTGCTTCTTGGGGCAGACAGTGATTTGTGCCAGTACTTGAAGGCGGTGAGCGAGGATGACAGAGAAATGCTGGAGATCCTGGAAGAATTTCTGGCGGATACTTATGTAAAAGATCAGGCGGTTATTTGCGAGGAAAACATTGATCAGGCTAAAGTTAACCGTGTGATGGATGAGTTCTGGGATCGTGCAGCAGAAAATATGAATTCTGTCAAGAAAACCTCAGATCTCATGGGAAGCCTGAGAATGAACCTTTCCAAAAAAGTCCACAAAATTGTATCGATTCTCTGCGATTATGTATCTCTTATGCAGGCTTCCTTTAACAGCAGCGATGATGCAGCTTTGGTTGAGTATAAAAAGATCAGAACACCGTTATTGCACCATATGGATGAAATGATTGCGGTCCTTTCGGAAAAAGACAGCGGAGATCGGAAAGCGTGTGCGGGAAAAACAGTATTACAGCAGACATTGAAAGAACTGAAAAGCCGGCTGTCGGGCGAATACAAGGAGGGCAGCTATCAATTTTATTATATTGATTTCCTGAAGAATGATAAAGTATTGTTGGATGAAGACGCGCTGCCGATTCTGGATGAAGTCTTTGAACTTCCGGACTTTTCTGTGATATCGAGAATTCAACAGCATTGTACGGAAGAGGAGCATGAATTTGCGGACAGAATGCAGGAGATTTTTGAAGGAGAAGATGATTACGGCAGTGCGGAATTAATTCTCAAATACTGGAAATGGCTCGACCATCCATTATCAGAGGAGGATGCCGAAAAATATGATATTGACAAAGCAATCGTGTATCCGCTGAGGGATCTTGAAAATAAACGAAAAGAATTTAGTGAGGACATCGAACTGGCTCAGAGCTATGGACAGATTGATAACACGGCTGAGAACGGAAAAGAGTTGATCCTTCAGATTGTGGAATCATGGTATTCCCGGGCGGTTGAGACGCGAAACTATGGATTTTTCGGAAAGATTCTGAAGGAATTCCGGGAAAAAATGAAAAAGGATGCACAGGTCCGGGCGGTTGATTTAAAAAGAAATCTGGATACATATCTGAAACAAAATCCAGATTGGGAAAAAGAAGAACTGATTTGTGAGGCGATTGCACAAATTAAGAACCGGATTGAACAGCAGAATTATGCAGCAGCGGAAGATTTGCTGAACCGGGTGCTGACGCAGGATCTTGATCCAGAGTTCCAGTTTAAACAGGAAGACTATCTGGAAGAATTTTTAAATGAATATGATATCAATTATAGAAAAACTGCAAATTCAGGAACTACGCTGAAAGCATTAATGAATACACCAAAGACGAATAAAGATATTAAAGGGGGCAATAAACTATTAGAAAACTGGCCCAAAGGAGCGGGAACAAGCGAAACAACATTGAAGGTGCTGCTGAGTACACTTGGGTTTCAGCTGGAAAGCGTGCAAAGTGAGACACCAGTACTTGG
>OGQZ01001646.1_pt1 | contig 16532 bp, 9 predicted proteins | sample 1553321 | NCBI WGS metagenome assembly OGQZ01 (sample SAMEA2579958, study PRJEB22360) | human gut metagenome | reverse complement strand
TCCACGGTGAAAAAGGACAGCAGGTTTGGACTGGCTACTGTGATGAAGAAGCGCTTTCTCTGGGTGTGTACAAGACTTATACAGAAGAAAACCTTCGTTACTCTCAGAACGCTCCACTTACTATGTACGAAGAAGTGAATACTCGCTGCAACTTGCCGGCTCAGATTGACATTGAAGCTACTCAGGGCATGGAGTATGAATTCCTTTGCGTAACAAAGGGTGGTGGTTCTGCTAACAAGACTTACTTGTATCAGGAAACAAAAGCCATCTTGAATCCGGCTACACTGGTTCCGTTCCTGGTTGAAAAGATGAAGACTTTGGGAACTGCAGCTTGTCCTCCTTATCACATTGCATTTGTAATTGGTGGTACATCAGCTGAAAAGAACCTGTTGACTGTGAAATTGGCTTCTACTCGTTTCTACGATAACCTGCCGACTACTGGTAACGAATACGGACGCGCATTCCGCGATGTAGAACTGGAAAAACAGGTATTGGAAGAAGCGCACCGCATCGGTCTGGGTGCTCAGTTCGGTGGTAAATACTATGCACACGACGTACGTATCATCCGTTTGCCGCGTCACGGTGCTTCTTGTCCGGTAGGTTTGGGCGTATCTTGCTCTGCTGACCGTAACATCCGTTGTAAAATCAACAAAGACGGTATCTGGATTGAAAAACTGGATTCAAATCCGGGCGAACTGATTCCGGAAGAATTGCGTCAGGCTGGTGAAGGCAATGCAGTGAAGATTGACTTGAACCGTCCGATGCCGGAAATCCTGGCTGAACTGGATAAATATCCGGTAGCTACTCGTCTGTCTTTGAACGGTACTATCATCGTAGGTCGTGACATTGCACATGCCAAACTGAAAGAACGTCTGGATCGTGGTGAAGACCTGCCTCAGTATATCAAGGATCATCCTATTTATTATGCTGGTCCGGCTAAGACTCCGCAGGGTATGGCTTGTGGTTCTATGGGCCCGACTACTGCCGGTCGTATGGACCCGTATGTAGACTTGTTCCAGAGTCACGGTGGTTCTATGATTATGTTGGCTAAAGGTAACCGTAGCCAGGCTGTAACAGATGCCTGCAAGAAACACGGTGGTTTTTATTTGGGTTCTATCGGTGGTCCGGCTGCCCTCTTGGCTCAGAACAATATCAAGAGCATTGAATGTGTAGAATATCCGGAACTGGGTATGGAAGCTATCTGGAAGATTGAAGTAGAAGACTTCCCGGCATTCATCCTGGTAGACAACAAGGGTAATGATTTCTTCAAACAAATCAAACCTCGTTGCACTGGCAACTGTAAGTAATTGACACATCTGATATGCTTCTTTCTGTAAGATGTGAGAGGCATAAGACCATACAAAGGATTTGCAAACCGTAGCCTGTAGATGGCCGGAGTTGCAAATCCTTTTTCTTTCACTCTGCGCTGGCAGGTTTGTTTCACCATAGTGGATTAACAATGAATATTCTGCGTTTTTGTAAAAATTGGACGTTGCCCATAGCCATGGCAATGGGAGTCATTCTGTATTTTGTGTATGTCAATATCCCTTTTCTTGCACCTACCAAGCCCTTTGTGGCTCATGCCATCGATATTGTACAGCCGGTATTGATTTTCCTGATGCTTTTTCTGACATTCTGTAAAATCAATGTACACGATTTGAAGTTGTGTGCCTGGCATTGGCGTTTGCTGCTGATTCAGGGAGCAAGTTTCTTGCTTTTGGGATTACTCCTGGTGATTTTCCCAGATTTCTCAGCCCGTATATTGGTGGAAGGAGCCATGATTTGCCTGATTTGTCCTACAGCAACAGCGGCTGCGGTGGTTACACGCAAGTTAGGAGGAGATGCAGCACATCTGACCACCTATACCATTTTAGTCAATTTGCTGGCAGCTATTTTGGTTCCGCTGGTACTTCCGTTGGTACACCCGCATCCGGAACTGAATTTTGGCAGTTCGTTTGCGCTGATTTTGGGAAAGGTGTTCCCTTTATTGCTTTGTCCGTTCCTGGCAGCCATTTTACTGCGGGCTTTGCTTCCGAAAGTACATGCCAAGTTAGGACAGTATCATGAACTTTCTTTTTATCTGTGGGCTGTGGCGTTGACGTTGGCCATTGGGGTAACGGTAAAGAGTATTGTACACAGTGACGTGTCTTTTTGGTACCAGGCCGGATTGGGAGGCATTTCTTTGGTCTGCTGTGCCCTACAGTTCTATTTCGGGAAAAAGATAGGACGTCGTTACGGCGATTCCATTAGTTCCGGACAAGCCTTAGGACAGAAAAATACGGTATTTGCCATCTGGATGGGCTACACTTTCTTCACTCCTGTGACGGCCGTTGCGGCAGGATTCTACAGTGTGTGGCATAATGTAGTCAATTCCTACCAGTTGTATTTGCAGCGTAAATCGGAGGGAGAGTCCGATGCTTTGAAAAATTAACAGCTTGTCTGTCATTGCTGTGCTCGGAAAGTTGTAACTTTGCCGTCACTTTGTAATGTAGAAGAATAAATTCGCATGATTTCAATAGAAGGACTGAAAGTGGAGTTCGGAACTACTCCGCTATTTGAAGATGTATCGTTTGTTATCAACAAAAAAGACCGTATTGCACTGGTAGGAAAGAACGGTGCCGGAAAATCGACTATGCTGAAAATCCTGGCCGGATTGCAGCAGCCCACAGAGGGAGTGGTAGCCGTACAAAGAGGTATTACCATCGGTTATTTGCCGCAGGTCATGATTCTGAGCGATACACGTACGGTAATGGCTGAGGCCGAGATGGCCTTTGAGCATATTTTTGAGATGCAGGAAAAACTGGAGAAAATGAACCAGGAACTGGCCGACCGTACGGATTATGATTCTGAAAGCTACCATGAGCTGATAGAGCGGTTTACCCATGAGAACGAACGTTTCCTGATGATGGGAGGGACCAATTACCGTGCAGAGATAGAACGTACGCTTACAGGGTTAGGATTTAACCGCACAGACTTTGACCGTCCTACTTCTGAATTCAGCGGAGGATGGCGTATGCGTATTGAGTTAGCGAAACTTCTGTTGCGTCGTCCCGATGTGCTGTTGCTCGACGAGCCGACCAACCACCTGGACATTGAGAGTATCCAGTGGCTGGAGAATTTCCTGAAGATGAGTTCTGGTGCGGTAGTACTGGTAAGTCACGACCGGGCATTCATTAACAACGTGACCAACCGTACCATTGAAATTTCCTGCGGACGGATATACGATTACAAGGTAGCTTACGATGAGTTTGTCGTGCTACGTAAGGAACGCCGTGAACAGCAGTTGCGTGCTTACGAAAATCAGCAGAAAGAAATAAAAGACACGGAAGACTTTATCGAACGTTTCCGTTATAAGGCTACGAAGGCTGTACAGGTACAGAGCCGCATCAAGCACCTGGAGAAAATCGTGCCTATTGAAATAGATGAAGAAGATACTTCTACACTTCGCCTGAAGTTCCCTCCTTCCATGCGCTCCGGTAACTATCCGGTGATTTGTGAGAATGTGAAGAAAGCGTATGGCGACCATGTGGTCTTCCACGATGTGAACCTGACTATCCATCGGGGTGAAAAGGTAGCTTTTGTGGGTAAGAACGGTGAGGGTAAGTCTACGCTGGTGAAGTGTATCATGGACGAGATTCCCTATGAAGGAAAACTGACCATCGGACACAATGTACAGATTGGCTATTTTGCACAGAATCAGGCACAGCTGCTTGATGAAAACGTAACTGTCTTTGATACTATCGACCGTGTAGCAAAAGGAGACATTCGTCTGAAGATTAGAGACATCTTAGGTGCCTTCATGTTTGGAGGAGAAGCTTCCGAAAAGAAAGTAAAGGTGCTTTCAGGAGGTGAACGCAGTCGCTTGGCTATGATTAAGCTGCTGCTGGAGCCGGTGAACTTCCTGATTCTGGACGAGCCGACCAACCACCTCGATATGCGTTCGAAGGATGTACTGAAGGAAGCTGTGAAAGAGTTCGACGGTACGGTCATCGTAGTATCTCACGACCGTGAGTTCCTTGACGGACTGGTGACCAAGGTGTACGAATTTGGTGGCGGACTGGTGAAGGAACATATCGGCGGAATCTACGACTTCCTGCAAAAGAAGAAAATGGAGAATCTGAACGAACTTCAGTTGTCCCAATCTCCGCAGATTGCTTCGCTCAAGAAAGAAGAGCCGGTAGAGAGTGAAAGCAAACTTTCGTATGAAGCGCAGAAGGAGCTGAACAAGAAAATCCGCAAGCTGGAGAAGCAGGTGGCCGACTGCGAGGCAAAGATTGAGAAACTGGAAGAGCAGGTGGCACAACTGGAGGAACAGATGGCTACCCCTGAAGGTGCTTCCGATATGAAGCTGTACGAGCAGCACCAGCAACTGAAAAAGCTGATTGCGGAGGCAGAGGAGGAATGGACACTGCTGCTGTCGGAACTGGAAGAAATGAAATAAATAAGAGAGACTTGATTAAAATAATGCATTTATGAACAAGAAGAATTATGTAGCCGTAGCTACGTTGGCATTTGCTATGTTGACAAGCTGCGCCGGACAGAAGGAAGCGAAAAGCACTTCTGGCATTGATTTGGCAAACATGGATACTACCGTGTCTGCCGGTACGGACTTTTTCCGTTACGCATGTGGAGGATGGAACGATGCACATCCGTTGACTGCCGAATATTCTCGTTACGGCACGTTTGATGAACTGTTTGAAAACAGCCAGAAGCAGTTGCGCGAACTGATTGAAGGATTGGCTGCGCAGAAAAATAATCAGGCTGGTTCTGCCGCACAGAAAATCGGTGACTTGTATAACATGGCAATGGACAGCGTAACCCTGAACAAACAGGGTGCAGAACCGGTAAAAGCCATGCTCGATAAGATTGCCGGCATGAAAGACAAGAGTGAAATTGTGCCAATGATGACTGAAATGGCTCATATCGGTATCGGTACCTATTTCCGTAGTTATGTATATGCTGACCCGAAGAACAGCTCGCTCAACATTTTCCAGATGGGACAGGGTGGTATCAACCTAGGTGAAAAGGAATATTATTTGGATACTGACAGCATCACTCAGAATATTCGTGAACAGTATAAACTTTACATCGGCAAGTTGTTCCAGTTGGCTGGTTTCTCTGAAGCAGATGCACAGCAGAAAGTGGCTGATGTGATGGAAGTCGAAACTGCCATTGCTAAAGTATCACGTAGTGCAACAGAACTTCGTGATCCGGAAGCTAACTATCACAAAATGTCTTTCGATGAGCTGAAAAAGACCATTTCCGGAATCGACTGGGATGCCTATATGAAAGGTTTGGGTATTCAGGCTCCGGCAGAACTGAACGTAGAACAGGTAGAACCGATTCAGGAAGTAGCTCGCCTGATGAATACACTTCCGTTGTCTAAACATGTATCTTATCTGGAATACAACCTGCTGGATGCAGCAGCTTCTTGTCTGAGCGATGACTTTGTAGCTGCCCGTTTCGATTTCTATGGCAAGGTATTGTCAGGTCGCCAGGTAAATCAGCCGCGCTGGAAACGTGCTGTAAACTCAGTGAACGGTATGCTGGGTGAGCTGGTAGGCGAGATGTATGTGGAAAAATACTTCCCGGCTGCAGCCAAAGAACGTATGGTGAAGTTGGTGAAGAACTTGCAGACTGCCTTGGGTGAACGTATTGATGCACAGGAATGGATGAGCGACAGCACCAAGATCAGAGCACACGAAAAATTGGCTGCTTTCCATGTAAAAGTAGGTTATCCTGACAAGTGGAAAGACTATTCTAAGCTGGAAATCAAGAACGATTCTTACTGGGCTAACGTATGTCGTGCTTCAGAATGGGGATTCAATGATATGTACAGCCGCATTGGTAAGCCGGTTGACAAAGATGAATGGCTGATGACTCCGCAGACTGTCAATGCCTACTATAATCCGTCAACTAACGAAATCTGTTTCCCTGCTGCTATTCTTCAGCCGCCGTTCTTCAACATGGAAGCTGACGATGCTGCCAACTATGGTGCCATCGGTGTAGTAATCGGTCACGAAATGACGCATGGATTCGACGACCAGGGCCGTCAGTTCGACAAAGACGGAAACCTGACCGACTGGTGGGCTCCGGGTGATGCTGACCGTTTCAAGGAACGTGCACAGGTAATGGTGGATTTCTTCAACAAGATTGAAGTATTGCCGGGCCTGCAGGCTAACGGTGAACTGACACTGGGTGAAAACTTGGCCGACCACGGAGGTTTGAACGTAGCTTATCTGGCTTTCCAGAATGCAACTAAGGATGCTCCGCTTGGTGTAGTCGATGGCTTCACTCCGGAACAGCGTTTCTTCCTGGCTTATGCTACTTTGTGGGCTGGTAACATCCGCGACGAACAGATTCGTGTGTACACTAAGTCAGATCCTCACTCATTGGGTAAATGGCGTGTAAACGGAGCGTTGCCTCACATTCAGGCTTGGTACGATGCCTTCCACATCACACCGTCTGATCCGTTGTATGTAGCTCCTGAAAACCGTGTGAACGTGTGGTAAACTACAGACGGTAATTCACAATCTCTATAAATGGGGGTATATGAACTGTTGCAAGGTTCATATACCCCTCTTTTTGTTTTTAAGATGGAGAATCCACAGGGCATGTAGTCTGTTGTTCTTTTTCTCCTGAAATATTCTTTCAAATGCCCTTGTCTATTCTCTGTTTGGAAGAATGGATAAGGCAAATTTGTGGTTTGCGAGGGAGGAATTCACGGTTTCCGGTGATGTATACCTTAAATGAAAAACTTTTCTTTGTAAAAGAAAACATTCAAAAATGGGAATTATGAAAAACAAGTTAAGTTTTTTATTGTCAGTTGTTTGTCTGTGGGGAGTAATCTTAGTTTCAGGATGTAGTGAAAAGGATGAGACTCCCACAAATCTGACTTTGAAAGAAGGTACACAAACTACTCAGGTGGTTTATGCCGATGAGGTAACGAATCAGGGTGGAATCAGTTTTACAGCTTTGTCCGACTGGACAGCCACAGTAACAGAAGTTGCGACAGAAGCTTCAACCAAGGCCGCTTCGGGAAAAGTGGAATGGCTGGAATTGAGTGCCTATAGCGGAGGTCCTGGTGAATATACCTTAACCTTGACATTGATAGAGAACCTGACCGGAAAGGACCGGAAGGCTACCATCGAAATTCGTTGTGGTAACGATGTGATAACCATTACCGTAGAACAGAAAGCTACTACAGAAGCAGGAGAAACTCCTGCTCCGAAAGAAAAACGTCTGGCTCGTTATGAGATTACAAATTCAAGCAGCTTGTATCCGGACAGCTATACTAAGTCTATTGGGGAACTTACTTATAATGAGAACGGAAAGCTGGCAGCCTTGAAAACCATTAGTTACCAAGGCGATATGCAGGGATATTTCACAGAGAGAATCTATCAGTTCACTTATCAGGAAAAACAGATGTGGATTGACCTGAAAACACTTTCCGGATATGAATCGGATGAATCGTATGTGATTACATTGAACTCAGAGGGTTATGTATCACAGTTGTATAAGAAAAAGGAATCTTCTTCTGAGCAGCATACATTGTGGATGTTTATTTATTCCGACGGTTATCTTCAGCAGATACAAGAAGATTATGACTATTATCCAGGTGACCATGAAGATGGGGATGAGGAAGATGGAAATGTGGCAATCAATCCGGGAGTATCTTCTGGCAGGATGGGACGTGCTTCGGATAGGTCTATTCTGCAATTGAACTGGCAGAATGGCAACCTGATGTCGACGGAGGGAGAATTCTCGGATGAAAGCTATATGAGTTATGCATATACTGAATATCCGAATGCAACGCCTTACTTTGATTTTAATGTAGTGGTTCGTCCGTTGTTCGGCAGTCATACTTATGAATATGATGACATGGTGTCCATGCTTTATATGTTGCGTATGATGGGTAAAGGTAGTAAGAATCTGGTAACGAAAGATGTCGTGGATTGGGGATATCGTATGCCGGAACCGGGAGAACCGGAAGTGATACATGAAGATACATGGGCTCCTTTTGCATATAGCTTTACGGAAGATAATTATCTGGATGTAATTACTGGCAAGTGTACTTTGTATTCATACCAGGAGGATGAACATGGAAATCATGTTTCAGAGTCTACGTCTTATTACAATGATGAATACCGTTTTGTGTATGAATAAGTAATCTTTTTTGATGAAAAAATAACCCCCTTTCTCTCTACTCCGCCTGAGTGTTGAGAAAGGGGTTGCTTATTATAGAGATAAGGGTATAGGGGCTTAGTATCCACCGCCCAGTGCGTGATACAAGTTGATGACTCCTTGTATCTCGTCAAAGCGGTCGGTCACGGTGTTCAGCTCTGCCTGAAGTAAAGCCTGGCGGGCAGTGATTACTTCCAGGTAGTTTTGTGAACTATGTTGCATCAGCAGTTCTGAACTTCGTAATGCCGACTGCAGGGACGTGCATTGTTGTTCGTCAAGCTGAATACGCTTGCGGGCAGTCTGCCATTGAACCAGTGCATCGTTCACTTCTGCTCCTGCATCAAGCAGACTCTGTTGGAAAGTCAGCAAGGCTTCTTCCTGCTGGGCTTTGGCTATTTTCAGGTTGGCTATGTTCTTTCCCCGGTTAAATAGAGGTTGTACCAGAGAACCTACAGCAGAAAGCAACCACTGTCCCGGATTGGTGATGGCTGCACCGGCCGCATTGGTCCATCCGGCAGAACCGCTCAGGGTGATACCGGGATAGAATGCTGAACGGGCAGAATTGGTAGCATAATAGGCTACAGCCAGCTGGCTCTCACATTGGCGTACGTCCGGACGGCGACTCAGCAGTTGCAATACCCAATAAATAGGAGTATGAAATCGGTTATTTATGGGAATATATTTTTTAATATTATCGTGTAATTTTGTTAAAAATAAGTTTTGAAGACAGAATAATAGGAAATTAAGGCTATGAAGAACTGCTAAGTCCTTGTATTCGTCAAGGAATGTTACTCATAATGCGAATGGGGTCGGGGACTTATGCAAGCGTGACTTTTGAAGAATGTAACGGGGAATAAAAAGACTTCATTTTGTCATCGCGCTGAAGAATCCGTATTGCAATATCGGGGAAGTTGCAATGCGGATTCTTTTTTTGTGTATAGTGACGTCCGTTATGCCGGAAACCAGAAATGTATTACCGTTCCTTGTCCTTCTTTCGAAGTGATGTCGCAACCGCCTTGCAGCTTGTCACAACGTTCCTTGACGCTTCTTAGTCCCAGTCCTGCTTGAAGGAAATCATTGGAAAGCTTATCGGCGGAGAAACCTTTTCCGTCGTCTTCAACGATAAGATTAACCTGCCCGTTCTCATAGCTGGCAGTGATGTAAGCCTGTTGGGCATTGGCGTGTTTCAGCATGTTGGATATGATTTCCTGAAGAATGCGGTACACTTCCTGAGTTAGGTCGGCCGGAAAGTCTATCTGCTGAATGCTTTCTTCTATGTAGCACTGGATATGAGGTGTTTTCAGCGATTTCAGCTTATCCGTGTAAAGTGTGAGTACCTGGTACAGGTTAAAGTTGCTGAGGGCAGGAGTTGCCAGCTGATGCGAAAGGTTGCGCAGATTTTCCCTGATTTGTTTGAGTTGAGTCGTTATAGCTGAGTTGTCCGACTGCTTCATCTCCATTTCTACGGATAACAAATCATTGCATACTCCGTCGTGCAGCTCTTTGGAAATACGATTGTGGCTGTCTTCCAGTCCACAGATGTATCGTTCGGTCATTTTCTTGTGCATGTCGGTAAGCAAGAGTTGTCTTTGCATCTCCTTCTCCTTGATTTCTTTTTCTAGTTTCAGTTGCTTCAGGTGGAATGCAATCTTTCGTTTATGCATGCTTATGACCAGAATAATGAGCAGCAGCAGGGCCAAGATAAGTATGCCCCCGATGGTGTAAGTGCGTATCAGGTAAGCAGCTTTTTCCTCGGCACGTTTTCCGTTGAGTCCGGCAATCTGCAAGTCTTTTTCCTTCAGGTCCAGTTCAGCCTCAAATCCGGACAGACGGTTCTGATAGTATTGGTCGTTTAGTTTCTCATTGGCCTGATATGCCTCCAGCATGAGCTGATAAGCTAATTGTCCGTTGTTTCTCCTGCCTTCTATTTCGGCCAGTGTAAGCAGGATTTTGGGCAGCAGGCCGGAAGGATTCTTTCGGGCAAAGTCGGCTGCTTTCATGACGTAGTTACGTGCCTGAAGCAAGGAGTCCGTATCATGGAATAACATGTAACCATATAAGTACTCTAAATTCGCAATATTAGCCTTATTGTGTGTCGTACTTTTATAACCCATGGCTTTCTGGTAGTATTGCAACGCCTGCCGGGGCTTTCCTGCATCCCTCGATACTCTGGCATATTGCGTGTAAGCCAATAGCTTGAGGCCGTCGGGCATTTCCGGACGGAGTTTCTGGATGGCCAGTTTTAGCGTATCCATTGCCTGGACAGGCTGCTGGTTGTTAGCTAACAAAATGGCATGGTTACACAGTCTGTTTACTTCCCCGATGCGATAGTCGATGGTAAGTGTGTCGGTTTGTGGATAAGTAAACATTTTACGAGAAATCTGTATGGCTTCATTGTTCTTGCCCGTTTCATTGTACAGAATGGAAATGTTGGATACGATAATGGCTGCCAGGTTGTAATTCTGCAAGTCTTCAGTAATGGCAAGCGCCTTCTGATAAAGTGAAATGGCATTGTCGAGCATGAACAATCTGCGGTGTATGACTCCTGAAAGATTGTAGGCCTCTGCTAAGTTCACAGAATCTTTTACCTGTTCCAATTGACTGACAGCCTCTTCAGCCGTTTCTCTTGCAGCCGTCAACTGGTTGTTCTGCCATTGCCCGTAGGCAATTTCATACGTAGCAATTGCCGCAATTTCCTGGAGCTGGTGTGCCATGGTATTTTCTGGAAACTTTTCCAGTGCCATTGCGTTTTCCCGGATTTGGGTCAGTAGCGTATTTGCTCTCTCACTGTCTCCCTTCTGGTTGAGAAATCGGGCATAGTCCAGGGTGATATTCAGTGCGTAAAGCTTATCCTGCTTGTAATGGTCTTCATGGATAATAAGATTGTACACTGAATCCATTTGTGCATACTCACCGTTATTGCCGAATGAATGCAGCAAATCAGCCAGTTTGTTATTTTTCTCATTGGCATTCAGGAACGCACTCAGACTGAGAAATAGGAAAAAAAGAATCTTTTTCATTCTGTAATCCAACCTTTTAAAAAAGCAATTCGCATAAGATGTGATACGTTGGTAGCCCCACTTTTCAGTAAGATGTTCTTTCTCATCGTATCAATAGTATTTTTGCTGAGATTAAGTTTGTGGGCAATCTCATCGGAAGTAAGTCCACATGACAGCATCTGAATGATTTCGTTTTCACGCGGGCTTGGTGTATAAGTAATGGACTTTTCCGTAGAATGGTCGCCCATGATAGACAGTACGACATTCAGCGCAGTAGGTGAATAATATTTATTTCCCTCGTGCAAGATATTGTGTATGGCCTTTTCTATTTCTTCTATTTTGTCATTTTTTGTCACGATACCTGCTACTTCCGCTTTGATCAGCAGTTTGATAATCCAAAACTCTGTATGCATGGTATAGATGAGCAGAGGAATATTCACGTCTTTCTTTTGCAGGTAGGTTATGACATCCAGGGCTGTTTTATCCTGAATCTCATAATCTATAATTAGCAGGTCGGGAGTATGATCGTTCAGGTAATTATATAATTCAGAATAATGATGTCCGGCAGTTATTTGGTATTGCTGGTTGTTTGCCAGCAATTGTGCAATCCCTTCGGTAATGATAGGATGATCGTCTAAAATGTATATACTTTTCATGGGAACGTACCTGTGTTGTGTTTTTGCTTTTTACAAAGATGGTAATTTTTCTTTCGTTATGCAAATAGAAGGAAATTTTTGTCTTTGTGTCAGGTAAAAAACTATTTCAATTACAATTCAGTAAAACTTAGAGATGTAAAAGGAAAGGTGTAAAGGTGATTTTTATGTTTTCCTTGTGCGAAACCTACGTTTCTCAAGGCCGAACTGTGCGTTTTCCGCATGGGAAACGTATGGTTCCGCTTCGGGAAACGTAGAATGTGGTAGTTGGTTTGTGAGTTTATGTAGGTGGATTTTATTGTTTTTGTGTGGGGATGTGAATAGGTAAGAAATTATAGCTTTGTTCCCACTTTGGTAAAGTATAGGTATTCTTTTCGTGCCTGTTCTGATAATGTTATTCTGTACATGCCCGTTTTAAGAAATCTTCTATGCTTTCACCTTCATTTTGGGATATAGAGTTCCCGTTCTTAATATCCTCTTCGCCTTTATGAATTGCTTTCATTGTGTCGGGTGACGACATGAGGTACTCCGTTTCCTTTAGAGAATTGTATTCATCCAAAGAAATCATTACTACTCCTTTGCCATTCCCACGATTGACAACTACGGTATCATAATCATCAATGACCGCATCAATATAGCTTTTCAAGTTGGCTTTTAAATCTGTGTAATTGGTTGTTTTCATAAACCTTCCTTTGTTATATTGCAAAAATACGTACTTATTTGCGTATTTATGAGTATGAGTGGTTAATTATTGAATGTTGATATCAAGAAGTATAATCTGTAATATTGTAGATAGAATTGTATTTCCTTTTTTTATCTGTTATGCAATATATATCAACAAATTAGATTACTTTTGTTTATAGTTTATAAAAAGTGATGTTATGGGACAATTAAAACCTAATCAGGTACTGAATAAAGCATACAGACAAGTGGCAATAGAAACAGAAGACTTTAATCATTTCAAAGATGTTCTTCGGACATTATTGTTTACTGTGTCAGATGGTCAGAGAGAAGAAACTCAAAAGGAACACCTGAGAAATTTTCTAAGTGATACTTTTTATAAACCATATTATATGGCTCCAGAGGAGGATATAGACTTAGCTGTACGATTGGATAAAACAAGTAAGTCGAATATTGGTTTATTAATTGAGGTAAAAAGTACAACTAACAAAAATGAAATGATTTCTGTTGGTAACTTGAATAGAAAAGCTCTTCAAGAACTTTTACTTTATTATTTAAGGGAAAGGATAACCAAGAAAAATACAGATATTAAATATCTGATAGCGACCAATGTATATGAATATTTTATATTTGATGCCCAAGAGTTTGAACAAAAATTCTATCAAAATAAGAAACTGAAAAAAGAGTTTCAGGATTTTGAGGACGGCAGAAAAACAAGTCGTAAAACAGACTTCTTTTATTCTGAGATAGCTTCTTTATTTATTGAAGAAGTTGCAGGTAGTCTTGACTATACCTATTTTGACATCCGCTCTTACGCTAAATATTTAGATGGGGATACAGCTCCCAAAAAACTTATTGAATTGTATAAGGTATTCAGTGATGTGCATTTGCTGAAACTACCTTTTCAGAATGACAGTAACTATCTGAATAAGAAGTTTTATGCAGAGTTGTTGCATATTCTAGGTATTGAAGAGAAAAAGGAAAACAATAAGATTGTCATTGTACGTAAAGCCGTTGGACGGCGTAATGAAGCTTCTTTGTTGGAGAATACAATCAACCAACTTGATGCAGAAGATTGCTTGCGAAAAGTTCCAAATATTGCAATGTATGGAAGCACACAAGAAGAACGCTTGTTCAATGTGGCTATGGAGTTATGCATCACTTGGATTAATCGAATCTTATTCTTGAAATTACTGGAAGCTCAAATGTTGAAATACCACAATGGAGAGCAATGTTACAAATTTCTTTCTATACAGAAAATACGTGATTTTGATGATTTAAACACTTTATTCTTTCAAGTTTTAGCGCGAAGTGTTCATCAAAGGACGGCGTCCGTATTGAAAGATTTCGAGTATGTCCCTTATTTGAATAGCTCACTCTTTGAGGTTACTGAATTAGAAAGTAATACAATAAAGATAAATAGTTTATCTCAGCGGTTTGAATTACCACTATTTACTAATAGTGTATTGATTAATCGTAAGGAAAAACAACAGTTCAATAGCCTTCCGACTTTGAATTATTTATTTGCTTTTTTGGATGCATATAATTTTGCAAGCGAGGGAAGTGAGGAAGTGCAAGAAGAAGCCAAAACTTTGATTAATGCTTCTGTTCTAGGGCTTATATTTGAAAAAATCAATGGACATAAAGATGGTTCGGTGTTTACCCCCGGATTTATCACAATGTATATGTGCCGTAATTCTGTCTTGACTAAATTCAATAATTTTTATAACTGGAATTGTACGTCTGTTACAGATTTATATAATAAGATAGATGATATAGCACAAGCTAATCAACTTATAGATAGTATTACAATTTGTGATCCGGCTGTGGGTTCAGGACACTTCCTAGTATCCGCTTTAAATGAGCTAATACGTTTGAAATATGAACTAGGAATTTTAGTGGATTCCGAAGGTAAACGTATTAAAAAGTCAGATTATACATTTTCTATTGAAAACGATGAACTGATTGTAACGGATGCGGACAACAATTTGTTTTCGTATAATCCATTGAATGAGGAAAGCCGACGCATTCAAGAAACACTGTTCAAGGAAAAAAAGACAATTATTGAAAATTGTTTATTTGGCGTGGATATTAATCCAAACTCTGTGAAAATATGTAGGTTGCGTTTATGGATTGAATTGCTTAAAAATGCTTACTATACGGCGGAAAGTGATTATAAACAACTGGAAACCTTACCCAATATTGATATAAATATCAAATGCGGAAACTCTCTTTTGCATCGTTTTGATTTAACGGATAGTATTAAGTCCGTATTAAAAGAAACTGGTATTTCTATTAGCCAGTATAGAAATGCTGTTAGCAAGTATAAGAATGCTCAAGATAAAGCTGAAAAGTGGGAGTTGGATTCAATGATAGCTGAAATTAAATCTAAACTTACCACTGAAATCGGCGCAAAAGACCCTAAAAAACTCAAATTAAATAAGCGTAGGGCAGAACTGGTGAATTTGCTTGCACCGCAGCTGTTTGAAATGAGTAAAAAAGAACAAAAGGATTGGCAGAAACGAGTGGATGCAGTTAAAAAGGAAATAGCCGAACTTGAAAGTTATTTTGAGGAAATCAATTCCAATAAGATTTATTTAGGTGCTTTTGAATGGCGTATAGAGTTTCCGGAAGTATTGGATGCGGATGGAAATTTTATAGGATTTGATTGTGTTATTGGCAACCCTCCTTATATTCAACTGCAATCTATGGGTACGGATGCTGATGTTTTAGAACGAATGAAGTATAAAACTTATGTTCGTACTGGAGATATTTATTGTTTATTCTACGAGCAAGGGATGAATTTGCTTAAGCCCAATGGTTGCCTATGCTACATTACATCCAATAAGTGGATGAAAGCTGGATATGGAAAAGAATTGCGCCAATATTTTGTTTCGGAAACAAATCCTGTTTTGTTAATAGATTTTGCAGGAGTAAAGGTATTTGATACAGCTACTGTTGATGTGAACATATTGATGCTTCAAAAAACTATAAATGTCCAAAGAACATTTGCTTGCATAACACAAGGAATAAATGGCTTACAGAATTTGAGCGATTTTGTGCATCAACAGGGGGTATATTGTGAATTTTCCAATGAAAATAGTTGGATTATCCTATCTCCCATAGAACAAAGTATCAAACGTAAAATGGAAGCCATAGGTACTCCACTTAAAGATTGGGATATTCAAATTAACTATGGAATTAAGACTGGCTTTAATGATGCGTTTATTATTACTACTGAAAAACGTGATGAAATATTAGCTAATTGTCAAACCGAGGAGGAGCGTATCAGAACGGATGAATTAATACGACCGATTCTACGTGGCAGGGATATTAAACGATATGGTTATGATTGGGCGGATTTATGGATTATCAATACCCATAACGGCATCAAAGGGAAATTGCCACGAGTTGATGTGAATGAATATCCAGCTATAAAGGCTCATTTAGACCAATATTGGGATAAAATCTCTACAAGAGCAGATAAAGGTGATACCCCTTATAATCTCCGCAACTGCGCTTATATGGAGGATTTTTATAAGCCAAAAATCGTGTGGGGTAATCTAAACCTTACAGCAAGTTATGCAATGATTCAAGACAATAGCTTTATCAATGCGCCTTCACCTATGATTGTGCCGGCAAGCAAATTTTTGTTAGCTGTATTAAACTCACAATTAGCAGATTATTACATTCGTCATCTTGGGGTTACGCGAAATGGTGGGTATTTTGAATACAAACCTATGTTTGTAGAAAAACTTCCTGTTCCCAAAAGTGTAGATGCTAAAATTGTAACTGACATAGAATCTTATGTAGATTCAAAAAACGAAACGGCAATAGATAAGGCTGTGTATATGTTCTATGGACTTACTGAAGAAGAAATACTGTATATTAATCAGAAAGTCAGATAATTGTTTCTGCCTTTCTGATTAATTTCCAAAGAACTCCAATTCTTATAGATAAATATTTTTGGCAAATTGTAACAAATATTGCTGTTCAACCTCTGAGAAACCGAATA
>OGQZ01001645.1_pt1 | contig 16533 bp, 17 predicted proteins | sample 1553321 | NCBI WGS metagenome assembly OGQZ01 (sample SAMEA2579958, study PRJEB22360) | human gut metagenome | reverse complement strand
TCATGGTGGTGCCGCCGCCGATGAGGGCGATGGGCTTGTTGCCTGCCATCTGCAGACGCTTCATCAGGGTCAGGGCCATGAAGTGGCCGGCAGTCAGGCTGTCGGCGGTGCAGTCAAAGCCGATGTAGAAGGTGGCCTTGCCGTTGTTGATGAGGTCGATGATCTCATCATCGGTGATCTGAGCCACGAGGCCGCGGGCCTTGAGTTCTTCGTACAGAGTCATAAAAATTTCCTCCTGTTTGTCGGGCAGAGGGAAAATAAAACACCCCCTGCCAAAATAAATTTGGCAGAGGGCGATAAAATTCGCGGTACCACCTCTGTTTGCCGCCTCTTCACAGAGACGGCCTCACGAGTGCGCACCCCAGAGTAGAGTGACACTCCTGCGTTTGTAACGCTCGCACGCGGCACAGCCTACTATTCGTTCAGCCTGCGGCTCAGGGACGTATTTCGCCTGCGTCTCTGCAGCCCCTTTCACCAGCCGGGGCCTCTCTGGGCAGAGCGCATCAGGGTACTCGGTTCCCATCTTCGCCTTTCAACGAGATTCAGTTTAGCACATCCCTGCCGGAATGTCAAGCGCTGGCTTTTTTCTTATTTTTCTGCGTTCCGGCCCAGCATTTCCCGGGCATTGGCCAGCGAAAGCTCTGTGACATGGTCGCCGGAAATGAGGCGGGCCAGCGCCTCTACACGGCCATTCTCGTCCAGCGGGTGTATCTCGGTATAGGTACGCTCGTTCGTGATATTTTTCTGAATGAGCAGATGGCAGTCGGCCAGTGCAGCGATCTGCGCCGTATGAGTGATGCAGAGGATCTGATGGCCCTCGGCGCTCTGACGAAGTACCTCGCCGATACGGCTGGCTGCTTTGCCCGATACGCCGCTGTCGATCTCGTCGTAAATAACGGTCGGCACGGCGTCTTTATCAGCCATTGCGTTTTTAATGGCAAGGGTAATACGGCTCAACTCACCGCCCGAGGCGATCTTTGCCAGAGGCTTCGGAGCTTCGCCGGGGTTTGTGGAGATATAGAACTCGATGCTGTCCTGCCCATGGCTGGCCAGCGGGCCGCGCGAATGGCGAAGCGTCATCCGCACACCCGGCATGTTCAGGAAGTCCAGCGTGCCAGAGATACGCTTGTTCAGCTCATCAAAAGCTTTCAGACGGGTCTGGGTCAGAGCTTCGGCCTTTTCCCGCGCAAGGGTGTAGAGACGGCGCTGCTCTTTCTGCAAGTGTTCTACCCTCTCCTGCGAGGACTGTATCATCTCAAGTTCTTTCCGTGCCCGTTCGCCAAAGGCGAGAATGTCCTCTACGGTGTCTCCGTACTTCCGCCGGAGCTTATAGATAAGGTCGATGCGTTGTTCGATCTCGTCCAGCTCTGCGTCATTGGTGTCGTAGGCGTCCAGACGGCCAATGAGGTCTGCGGCGACATCCTTCGCGGTGTAATAAAGGTCGAGCAGCTGGCCCGCACCGGCAGACAGCTCTCCGTCGAGCTGTGCCGCTGCGTCCACAGCGTTGGAGGCTTCGCCCAGAAGGTCAACAGCCCCCGGGGCCTCGTCGCCGCCGGAGAGCAACGCATAACACTGTGCGATACGGTCCCGGATGGTGGAAGCATTCGCCAGTACTTTGCGGCGGCTTTCCAGCGTCTGCCCCCCCCCTGCCGTCAGGCCGGCATCGTCGATCTCCTGCACCTGATAGCTCAGCAGATCGATACGGCGCTGCTTTTCGCTCTCGTCGGTTATCATGGCGTCCAGCGTCTTTTTGACGCCGACCAGTTCCCGGTAGATAGCATAATACGCCTGATACTCAGCGCTGTTCTGGGCGTAAGCATCCAGAATGCCCTCATGACGGGCCGGGTTCAGCAGACCCACGGAGTCGTGCTGACCGTTGATGTTGATAAGCCCGCCGCACAGCTCCCGCAGGACGGCGGCAGTGGCCGGCATCCCGTTGATGCGGCAGGTGCTCTTACCCTCGGCGGTGATCTCACGGCTGAGCAGCAGGGCCTCCGAGCGCTCATAGCCTGCCTTTTCGAGACTGTCGAGAACAGCAGGCGGCACGTCCTCGAACGCGGCCCGGATGACGGCCTTAGCCGCGCCGGTGCGCACAAGATCCTTGGAAGTGCGGTTGCCCAGAATGGCGTTGATGGAGTCGATGAGGATGGATTTACCTGCGCCCGTCTCACCGGTCAGGACGTTGAGGCCCTTTTCGAAATGGACGTTTGCTTTCTGGATAACTGCAACATTTTCGATTTGCAGGCTGCTCAGCATAGTTTCACTCCCGCGTTTATTTCTGCCCGATATGACGGGTCAGTTCCGAACAGATGGTCTTTGCGTCCCGCTCCGAACGGGCTACGATAAGGAATGTATCGTCGCCGGAAAGCGTACCGACGACATTCTTCCATTTCAAGGCGTCGAATACCTCACAGGCAGCGTTCGCCATGCCGGAGTAGCACTTCACCAGCACGACATGTCCGGCAAAATCCACCCCCAGCACAGACTCGTGGAATATCGTCTCAAATCGGCCCTGCATCTTGGGGTTGAGGCTTTCGTTGTGGCTGGAAACATAGCGGTAGCCGTCGGAGGTGGCAGCTTTGACGAGGCACAGCTCCCGGATGTCCCTGGAAATGGTAGCCTGTGTCACCTCGAAGCCCTCCTGGCGCAGATGCTCGAGAAGTACCTCCTGTCGACTGATGGGATGTTCCTGAATGAGGCGGAGGATCGTCTGCTGACGTTCCGTCTTGCCTTTTGCCTCAGCTGGATTGTTTCGGCCCATATTCCTTGCCTCCTCTTGTTATTATCTCCGGCTGCGCAGCTTCTGGTCGATGGCCTGAAACTGGTCCGCCCTGCTGAAGGTGACGAGCTGTACGATCTGGTCGGAGAGGCGTATCTCCGCCGTCGAGCCGGCACTGAGCGGATATTCCGCTGCGCCGTCGCAGCTCAGGAACACTTCGTTGTCGATGACCTGCCCCACACAGATGTTTATTTTGCGCTCCTGAGCAAAGACCATCGCAGGGCTGGTCAGACTGTGGGGACAGATGGGAGTGACGACGATGCCCTTGGTCTGCGAGTCCAAGATCGGCCCGCCGGCCGCCAGAGAATAGGCTGTGGAGCCTGTAGGGGTCGCCACGATGACGCCGTCACCACGGTAATGCTCTACGAGGATGTCGTCGCAGTAGATGCTGAAGTCGATGGCCTGCTGCAGGCGGCCTTTCGTCACGACCACATCGTTGAGGGCATGGCCTTCCCAGCCATCCTCGCCCAGCACCCGCACATAGAGCAGCATCCGGCTGTCCAGCATATATTTTCCCCGCACCAGAGCGGCGAGTTTTTCTTCCATTTCATCCACCTCACAGGTAGCGAGGAAGCCGCAGCGTCCGATGTTAATGCCGAGGATGGGTTTTTGATATTGCAGCGTAAAATTTGCCTCGTGCAGGATGGTTCCATCACCACCGATGGTCAGGATGACATCGGTGCGCGGAAGGCATTCTTCCAAAGGAAGGTACTGTACACCTTCCACATAGCAGGACTCTTTCAGGTCATCCCGCATCAGGACGACAGCCCCCTGCATCAGCAGGAGCTGCGCTGCCCGGCGGGCGGTGTCGGCAGCCTGTTCCTTTCCGGGGTTTGGCGAAATGTAAACAGTCATAGGGCGGTTTATTCCTCCGTCTCCCAGCAGATTTACTTGTCCAGAGAGCTGTGGCTTGCCGCTACGACCTGTTCGGCAACAGAATCATCCAGCACACCGGGCTGTTCGCTCTTCTGGACGAACATCAGGTACTCAATGTTGCCCTCAGGGCCTTTGACGGGGCTGAAATCCAGTCCGCGCACGACGAAACCGTTTGCAGCGGCATAGCCCATCGCATTGTGGAGAACTTCGCGGTGGGTGGCAGGGTCGCGGACGACACCGTTTTTGCCCACCTTCTCGCGGCCAGCCTCGAACTGAGGCTTGACGAGGCAGACACCCATTGCGTCGGGCGTCGTGATAGCCTGCGCCACCGGGAAGATATGATGCAGCGAGATAAACGACACGTCCACGCTGAAAAACTCAATAGGCTCTGCCAGCATGTCCAGCGTGACATTGCGGATGTTGGTGCGCTCCATGTTGACGACGCGCTCGTCAGTGCGCAGGCTCCATGCCAGCTGACCGTAGCCGACGTCCACGGCATAGACCTTGACTGCACCGTTCTGCAGCATACAATCGGTAAAGCCGCCGGTGGATGCACCAATGTCCATACAGACCTTGCCGTTCGGCGTCAGAGGAAAGCACTGCATTGCCTTTTCCAGTTTGAGGCCGCCGCGGCTGACATAGCCGATGTCGTGGCCTCGCACCTCGACCTTGGCATCTTCCTTTATCATCTCGCCGGCCTTGTCCACCTTCTGCTCGTTGACAAAAACGACACCGGCCATGATGAGGGCTTTGGCGCGCTCACGGCTCTGAATCATACCGTGCTGCACCAGATATTGGTCCAAACGAATTTTCAAAGTGTTTTCTCTCCTTTCGGGTCTGCTTCCCGCACAGCCTCGGCCAGATGTGCGGCATCCAGCCCGGTTGCCTGTTTGATTTGAGGCACCGTCGCGTGAGGCAGACACAGCTTCTTCACAGCACGGTGGATGTACCGGCCCTGCCAGCCAGCATCCTGCAGGGCGCGGGCAAGGTGTTCGCCGATGCCGCCGCAGGCCACGCACTCTTCGGCCATCAGAACGACGGGATAGGCTGAAAGGTCACGAATCAGTTCTTCCTCAAACGGGAAGATGCGCACCAGCTTATAAACATCGCAGGAGATGCCCTCTTTAGCCAGCAGCTCTGCGGCAGTGAGAACATCTTCTACCTCATCGGCGTAGCTCACCAGTGCGGCCTTTGCACCCGGTGTGAAAATGAGTTTATCGTATTCCTTGCCCGAGCAGCCGTATTTTGCCAGAGCTTTGCTCTCTCCGCCGCGGGGGTAACGAATGGCCCGGGGACCCTGCATCTCATGGCTCAGCAAGATGGGAAGCCAATGCCGCAGTTCTTCGTAGTTTGAAGGCGAATAGATGGGCATTCCGGTCTGGCTGAGAAAAGCCGGGTCGTAGATGCCCTGGTGCGTCTCACCGTCTCCGGGGACGAAACCTGCACGGTCCACCGCGAAGACGACATTTTCATGCAGAAGGTTGACGTCATGGATGATCTGGTCGTAGCTGCGCTGCAGGAAGGTCGAATAAATGCAGACCACCGGCAGCATCCCCTTGCTGGCCAGACCAGCTGCAAAGGTCACGGCATGCTGTTCGGCCATGCCGACATCGAAGAAGCGTTCCGGATGGGCATGACTGAAAAACTGCAGACCTGTGCCATATTTCATGGCGGCAGTAATGGCACAGAGGGTCTTGTCGGTGTTTCCGGCGGCGCTGAGCGTCCGGCCAAAGGCATTTGAAAACGACTCTGCCGGAGCGACCTCGGGGTCAGGGATGCCGGTCAGGTCGAACTTGGAAACGCCATGGTAATTGCCGGGGTTCGACTCAGCGGGCGCATAGCCCTTGCCCTTTTTCGTCACGACATGGAGCAATGTCGGCCCGGGCTGAGCACAGACAGTCTGGAAAATGCGTTCCAGTTCCGGCTCGTCGTGGCCGTCGATGAGTCCAAAATAGTGAAAACCCATATCCTCGAACATCGTGGAATGGTACATGGCCCGGCGAATTACTTTTTTGCTGTTCTGAAGAGCGCTTTTGATGGGCGCTCCGATGACAGGCACACCGTTCAGGAAGCTGTTGACATTTTCCTTGGCCGTAAAATAGCCGTTTGTGGTGCGCAGATGGCTCAGATAGCTTGCCAACGCACCAACATTATGGGAAATGGACATTTTATTATCGTTAAGGATGACCAGGAGATTGTCCAGCTTTCCGATATTGTTCATCCCCTCGTAGACCATGCCGCCGGTGAACGCACCGTCGCCGATGATGGCCACCACATGGCCCGGCTCCCCTTTCAGCTTTTTGGCCCATGCGATGCCGATGGCAACAGAAAGAGCCGTATTGCCGTGTCCGGCGATAAAAGCGTCATGGGCGCTCTCATTGGGATTCGGAAAGCCCGAAAGTCCGTCCAGCTGCCGCAAGGTGCCAAAGCGCTTATACCTCCCGGTCAGGAGCTTATGGGTGTAGCACTGATGTCCTACGTCAAACACGAAAGCGTCCTGAGGGGTCTCAAAGACACGATGAAGTGCTACCGTCAACTCGACCGCGCCGAGATTGGAAGCAAGATGTCCGCCTGTTTTGGATACGCTGTCCAGAAGAAACTGACGGATCTCGCCGCAGAGCTGCTGGATCTGCGTGCTGCTCAAGCGCTTCAGGTCACGAGGCTGTGAAATATTCTGAAGCAATGAAGGATGCATAAAATGACCGTCCTCCTCACATTTCAAATTCCTGATGTTTTTTACTTAGACAAGGTGCATGGGATACAGGCAGCCGACCACGATGCCGACGACCATGCCGGCCATGACCTGCAGGGGCGTATGGCCGACCATCTCCTTCAGATGCATATTCTGCAAAAACGGAGAGTTCTTTTCGCTGATGTCGATCCACTCTTCGATCATCTGGTTGAGCACTTTGGCCTGCTCGCCCGTCTCGTGGCGCACACCCATTGCATCGTGCATGGTGATGATGGCGACCACACTGGCCACAGCAAAAATAGCCGAACTGACTCCCTCGCTGCGGGCTGCGGCAATGACCATCGCGCAGACTGTCGCGCTGTGGGCACTGGGCATACCGCCGTCGCCCCACATCCTCTCGAGCTGGAACTTGCCCAGCAGGATAAAGTTGATGATGGTCTTGAGCACCTGTGCAACGAACCAGCCCACGATGGAAACAGTCAATATCTCGTTGACCGAGAACAATTCTTTGATAAATTGCATAGTTTGTTCACCTTCTTGAATTTTATCGCAATCCCACAGCCGACGTCTCAAAAGCAGCGCATTTGCGATATGTAGTCCTGTGCGATTTCTGAGACGATTTCGGCGCAGAATGCGACCGGCTCAGCTGCGGCGGTTCAGCAGTGTGCGGGCCAGCTGCTCCAAAAACGCACTCTTTTCGCCGAATGCGTCGCGCAGCGCTGTGCAGGTCTCGTCATTCAGCTTTTCCGCCAGCTGCATGGCACCGTCAACGCCGAACAGGGTGACAAAAGTCGTTTTGCCATTTTCGCTGTCGCTGCCAATGGGTTTGCCCAGCTGCTCGGCGGTTCCGGTCACGTCCAGCACATCGTCCACGACCTGGAACACGAGACCGATGCCATAAGCATATGCTTCCAGCGCCTTACGCTGAACCTCATCGGCCTGTGCTGCAGCACCGCCCATCTGGATGGCTGCATTGATGAGTGCACCGGTCTTGTTGCGGTGGATGAGACGGAGCTGTTCCTCGGTAGCGGCAAGCGCCTCATATTTCAAATCGAGTTCCTGACCGTACACCATGCCTCGGCTGCCTGCACCTGCGCCCAGCGCCTGTGCCGCGTGGACACAGACAGAAGCGGGAGCAGGCGCACCGGCGACTGCCTCAAAAGCCTCGGTCAGCAGGACGTCACCGGCCAGCATCGCGGTGGATTCGCCGAATGCCTTGTGGCAGGAGGGCTTGCCGCGGCGCATATCGTCGTTATCCATGCAGGGCAGGTCATCATGGATGAGCGAATAGCAGTGCAGCATCTCGACTGCGGCTGCAAACTGCTCAGCTGCCTCGGCATTGCCGTGGAGCATATCACACACGGCCAGCACCAGCACAGCGCGAATGCGCTTGCCGCCGCCCAGCAGGCTGTAGCGCGCTGCGCGGCAGACGTCAGATTCCTCAGGCAGATAGCGTTCACACGCCTGGCTCAATGCCTTTTCTGCACGGGCCAGATATTCGTCATACTGCTTTTTATACTCTGCGCTCTCCATAATGGTTCCTCCCTGCAAACTGTTTGCTTTTATTCTTCTGTTTCGGGTCCTGCCTTTTCGCTGCGGGAAGCATCGATCTCCTCCATTTGAAGCGATGCTTTTTCCAGCGCAGCATGGCAGTATTCCATCAGCGAAGCCGCTTCTGCATAGAGCTTGACCGACTCAGAAAGGGTCGTCTCTTCGCTCTGCATCTGGCTCAGGATGGTTTCCAGACGGGCCATGCCGTCTTCAAAGCTTTTGGGTGCTCTCATTCAGTTCCTCCACGGACGTGACCGTACATTCTGCTGTGTGCGCTGCACCGCGCAGGGTGAGCTTATCACCGGTTGCAAGAACATCTGCACTGCACAGCCTGCCTTTGCTGTCATATACCATCGCATAGCCGCGCCCCAGTACCCGGTAGGGGCTGAGGGAGTCGGCCAACGCGGCAGCATGACGAAGCTGAATACAGCTCTGCGCAGCCGCCTCGAGTTCTTTCTGCACTGCGGCAAGCTCTGCCTGCTCGTTAGTCAGTTTCCGGCGGGTCAAATCATAGGAAAGCTGCTGCTCAGCCATCATCAGACGACCAGATGCTGCATCCAGACGGCGCTGCATCGCGCTCTGACAGCCCTGTTCCAGCTGGGACAGGGCCCGCAGAAGCTCTGCACGATCCGGCACGGCTAATTCTGCCGCAGCCGATGGGGTCGGCGCGCGGCGGTCCGCCACAAAGTCTAAAATGGTAAAGTCTATCTCATGCCCAATAGCACTGATAAGCGGCACTTTGCAGCGGTAAGCTGCCCGGGCGATGACCTCGGCGTTGAAGACCCAGAGGTCTTCCCTGCTGCCGCCGCCCCGGGCTACGATAATTTCGTCTACCCGGCCGCTTTTGTCCAGCTTTCCGATGGCATCTGCGACCTGCTGCGCCGCCTCAAAGCCCTGCACATTGACCGGGCAGAGCAGGAGTTTCGCCGCAGGCCAGCGCCGACCAATGACATTGCGAATGTCCTGCAATGCCGCGCCGGTCTTGCTGGTGACGACGCCGATGCATTTGGGATACGTGGGCAGCGGCTTTTTGTGCTCTACCGCAAAAAGTCCCTCCTGCTCGAGTTTGGCTTTCAGCTGCTCAAAAGCAAGCTGCGCCGCACCAATGCCGTCCGGGAACATTTCGTTGACATAGATCTGGAACGCTCCGTCCCGCTCATAAAGAGTAGCACGACATCGCACGACTACCTTCATGCCCTCTTCCGGGCGGAAGCCCAGCCGCCGCGCATCTGAGCGGAACATCACCGCTTTGACACTGGCGCTGGCGTCCCGGAGAGAAAAATAACAGTGGCCGCTGCGGGCGTTCTGTACGAAGTTTGCGATCTCGCCCCGCAGCGCCAAATCGAACAGGATGTCATTTGCATCCAGCAGCGTCTTGACATACTGGTTCAGGGCCGAGACGGTGATCACTTCAGCCATAGCCCGGCCTCCCGTGCGGCGAGGATAGATACGCCGATGGCGTTGTCACTGGAATACTGGCCGGGTACGAAATACACCTGCGGGAGGCGCTGCTGCACCCAGCTGCGAATGATGTCACTGCTCATCACGCCGCCTGCACAGACCACAGCAAGCCCGGGATATTCCTTCTGAGCCGCTTTGGTCATCTTGACCACGGTATCTGCCACGCAGAGCAGGCAGTACTTACAGACATAGGCAGGGCTTTTGCCAGCTGTCAACAAAGCATTGCACTGGTTTTCCAGCCCGGAAAGGCTGCATTCCATGCCTCGGACACTGGATTTCGGTTTTATCGTCACATCACATTCCGCGGCCAGACGAGAGACTTCGACGCCAGCCGGGAATCCAAAGCCCAGCTTGACGCCCACACGGTCCACAGCCTGTCCGGCGTAGAGGTCAGAGCTGGTCCCCAGCGTCTCGATATGCTTCACTTCATCGCAAAGGAGCAGGTCAGTCGTGCCGCCGGAAATATGGAACAGCAGTGTTTTCTCGCGGAAGAACTCTTCACCCTTGGCCGCAAACAGTGCCGCCGCCGCATGGCCCTGCTGATGGGTCGTGCGGACGAGCGGGATGCCCCGGGCCAGCGCGAACGCCTCGGCAGCGCTGACGCCCGCCAGAAAACAGGGCATATAACTGCCCTCTACCGGACGGGGCTTTTCCGACACGCCTACGGCACTGATTTTGGTCAAATCGAATTCACCGCTCAGTTCTTTCAGCATCTCAGGCAGAGCGGCTGTGTGGTGAAAAAGGGCGTCGCTCTGGCGCAGCCCAAGCTGGCCCTCCTTCACCGGGAGGAAACGCTTTTTTGCGCAAACAACCTCTCCGGCTGTATCAAAGACAGCCAGAGAGGTTGCATAATTGCTGGTGTCGATGCCCAGCGTATAGCTGCTCACAGCTGCTCAGGCTCTGCGTCCAGACCCTGCTCGCGTGCCACCGTACCCAGCAGACCGTTGACGAACTGATAATCCTCATCTGCGCCATACTTTTTGGTCAGCTCGACTGCCTCATTGATGACAACACCAGGCTTTTTCTCGTCGCCGTACAGCATCTCGGCCAGACCCAGACGGAGCACCGTCAGGCTCACGCGGGGCAGACGCTCCATCGTCCAGTTGCGCAGATGGGCGCTGATGAGGTCGTCCACCTCTGCGGAATGCTCATAATAAGCCCGCAGCAGGCGCTGGCCAAAAACATCCACCGGATGCTCTTCATCGCACTCGTGGTGGTTGTCCAGAGCCTCCTGCAGGGGAATGTCACCAAAGGTCTGAGAAAATGCCAGCAGAAATGCATTTTCGCGTGCTTCACGACGGGGCAAAATATTTTCCATAATGTTCCTCTCACAGCGGCAAGGCCCTCCCTTTTGCGGGAAGGCCGACCGCAATTTTCTTTTACGTTTTGTTTCTCGGCTCAGGCCTGCGGCTCAGCCGCCGGGGCCAGACCGGCAATGACAAGGTCAACGCGGCTGACCGTGACATTGGTCATGTTCTGGACGGCAGACTTGACGTTTTCCTGCACCTTTTCAGCCACAGCCGGGATGCGCGCGCCAAAGGCTGCTACAATTTCCAGAGTGATCTCTGCCGTGCCGTCCCGCATCTCTACGGTAACGGGCGACTGGACGTTGGCGCGCTCGAGAAGGTCTTTCACCTTCCGGTTCTGCTTGCCGCAGGACACTTCTGCCACGCCCTCGATCTCCAGCGCTGCACAGCGGGCGATCTTGCCGATGACCTCTGTGGAGATCTGCAGACTGCCGCCTTTAAGATCCATGTTCTGTAAATCCATTCTATGGCCCTCCATCCAAAATGAGCGAATGCCCATTTTATTTTATGCGTTCCATGCAAAGAGAGCATCCCTTTGCAAAACCTTTGATGTCATTATACCATTTTCTCCGGTTTTATACAACACCTTACTTCACTTCCACCACAGTAATATTCTGCGCAGTCACCTCGCTCTTGCTGAGCACGATGTCCCGTATCTGGGCCACCTGTGCCGCCGTCAGCGCGTCACCGGAGGTCATCACGGTCAGGTCAGCCCGGCCGGACTGCAAAAAGCAGAGGCAGTCGGCAAAGCCTTTCGCCTTGACCAGCGTTTCTATCTCATTTTCTGCGTTGAGGTCTTCGAGGTTGGAAGTCAGCTGCTGGGTATAACCTTTTTTCTCCTCGGCGGAAAGGCCCGAGGTCTTGAGGGTCTTCTGGATCGTGTCCATCGCTTCATCGTGAGCTTTCTGGCGCTTGAGACGGGCTTCCTCAAAGAATTTCGCTCCTGCGTCGTTGGCCACGCTGACGAGCTGGGCCTCCCCATAATTCTTGTTGGCACTGGATATCGCTTCGGCCTCCGTCATCAGCCCATCGGTAACGGGTGCTGCCACAGGCCCCCTCCACAGCCACCGCCGAGACGTTGACAGCCTCTTCATCCACACCGATGCCGGTGCGGGCATACTGCCAGTTAAGGTATACCGCCACGACCAGCGCGGCCGCAAGGGTCAGCGCTGTGACCCTGCGTGTGTTTTTGGTGATAGCTCTCATTTGTGTCTCCTCCTTGCATAACTTATATTTCATCGCTGCAAAAAATCATTCCCGGCGCTGCTCTACGCAGATGCGGTTGGACGGAACATCCAGCAGCGCCCCCACCAGCTCGGTGATTCGGGCGGCGACCCGGACATCTCCCCCGCCCTCGCACACCACGGCCACCCCGCACACTCTGGGGGTGCAGACTGTCTGTGCCAGCGCGGTCCCGTCGTCCAGCAGCACATGGGTCTGCTGTTCCTGGGTCTGTCCCGAGAGCGTGTCCAGAGCATAGATGGTCTCCTCTCCGCTTTCCAGTGTTATCATCACGGTGGTCTTTCCCGCGCCCTCTACCTGCGCGATGAGGTCGGAAAGCTGCTGCTCGAGCTGCTGGCGGTAGACGTTGTCATCCGCCGGGGCGGCGCTTGCTGCGGCGGTCTTCTCTGAAGGGGTGAACAGCTCCGACAGCAGGATGAGCAGCATGGCCGCCGCGCCCAGCAAAACCGCCAGCCGGGTGCGGTTTTCCTTCTGTGCGAGGTCCTTCAGCCGCGAAAAAAGCTCGTTGTTCATAGCACATCCTCCCCGCTGGGGCTGTTCCATTTGATGCATTCCGGTCCCAGCTGAAGCTGTCCTTCCAGCAGCGCTTCTATTGCCCGCTTCTGCGGGGCAGTGACGGCGTCCTGAGGGACGATCTGTACCTCAGCCGCTTCCACGCCCTCAGCGGTCTGGCTCAGAATGATATTCAGCCTGAGCGAAACACCCGCCTCGCTGAGACAGCGTTCTTCGAGCGTATGGGAGAGTTCTTCTGCCGTCTGTGCCAGAACAGCATCCTCCAGACTGCCTACCGAGACCGCCGGCACCTGCGGCAGTTCCAATGCGGCAAACTGCGCCTTTGCGCCGGGCAGAGCATCCGCAAAGACTACTAGAATATATAGCCCTGCCACCGCTTTTATGCACTTCTGCCCCCAGCCCTGTCCGACAAAGCGGGAGAGCAGCTCGACGCAGATACAGGCCGTACAGAAGACCGCCGCTGCCCGTTCCAGTGCCTGCATCATGAACCACCTCCTACGATGAACAGCAGTGTTACCCCTGCCGCCGCCAGCCCGAAGAAAATCGCCACCACCGCTGCCATACAGCGCACCGCCTCAGCAAAACAGTCGAATAATGCGCGGCAACGGGAGATGCCAGTGAGACCGCAGAGCAGACTGCAGCCCATCAGAAGAGCCAGCTGTATCATCAGCCCCAGATAGAGCGGCACGAACTCCGCGCCCAGCACCGACAGAGCTGCCAGCCCCAGTCCGCTCTTGAGGAGCTGTATCCCCGCGAGGATGGATTCCGATGCACTGCTGAGGGTCTGCCCGATGATGGGAACGCTCCCCGCCAAAAGCTGGCCGGTACGGAGCGAAAAGCGGTCCAGCTGGAATGCTGCAGCCCTCTGCAGGCCCAGCAGAGCCACCAGAATTTTTCCGGCCCAGCCCAGCGCCTGACGGAGCGCACTGCCGACGCCCTTGCAGAAAACGCCGAGGGCTGGTTCAGAGCTGACGCAGCAGGCCATGCTGAGCATCAGATAGCAGTGGAGCAGCGGCTGAACGAAGGTCGCTGCCAGCTGAGCCAGAAAGCAGAGTGCCGTCAGCAGCGCTCCACTGGCTGCACTGCCTGCTGCTCCTTCCCCTCCCATCGTGAGGACACCGGCATAGACGGGAAGGAACCCCAACAGAAAGCTGCGCCAGCTCTCCACCTGTTCACAAAGCTTCTGGGCTTCTTCCAGCAGACTCCCCCAGAGCAGGACGCCGCAGCCGCCTGCCGCCACCAGATCCAGCAAGGCCCCATCGGTGCATTCCCCGGCAAGAAGCCCCAGCACCGCTGTCAGCGTCAGGAACAGGAGCACTGACGTATAGCGACTTGCCGTCTGGCGCACCAGTGCGCCGAAGGATCGGGGCAGAAAGCTTTTCAGTGTTTCCCACGGTGAGGATGCCGCCTTTTCGAGGTCGATGCGGCTCTGCTGCAAATAGGGCTCCCAGAGAGAACTGCCCGGCAGAGCTGTGCTCGAAGCGGCCATCGCCGCCGGGGCCGCGAGTGCAAAGCTCGTCCACAAGAACAGTATTGCCAGACTCAAACGGAAAAGCTTGTCTCTTTTCATCCTGCGATGCTCCCTATCTTCTGGCCGATCTCTTCCAGCAGGGGCCACGCTGCCGCAAGCACCAGCACTCGGCCGGCCAGTGCCGTACACCACGCCAGCGATTCAGCCCCTGCCTCCTCGCAGAGTGAGTGGGCGTAATCGGCCAGCAGGATGATGCCTGTACACCGCAGCAGACAGGAAAAGGCGTCGCCGCCTGCCCGCTGTTCCAGTTTTGTCAGCCCGGAAAGCACGGTCTGCGCTGCCGTGCTGATTTTCCACAGCACAAGGACAACGGTTCCCATTGAGATGAACAGCCCGAAAGCCGGGGCGCTTTTCTGGAACAGGGTGTACAGCACAGCCCCCATCACCGCAAGTCCCAGCATCGTGAGGGCGCTCATAGCGCAAAGAGGGACTTGATGGTGACAAAAAGCACGCTGATCTGCTTGACCAGGATGGACAGCACCACCACCAGCCCCGCCAGTGTGGTCATCATGGCCTGGTCTTCCCGGCCTGAGCGGATGAGCAGCTGGTTGAGTACCGCCACGATGATGCCGATGGCCGCGATCTTGAAAATCAGGTCGATGTCCATACACATTCCCCCTATCTTTCATCAGAGGCAGAGGATGGCCGCCGCCAGTCCGACAGCAAATCCCAGCTTGTGACTCAATTCCAGCTGCGGGCGGGCTTGTTCCTGCGCCTGCTGCAAAAACAGCGTGAACCGCTCTTGATAAAATGCCAGCTGCTGACACTCCTGCTCTGCCTCCATCCGGCCAAGGCTCGAGAAGCACTCGATGAAACAGTCGCGTTCCGGGCGCGTCAGACCGGGCAGCGGACAAAGGCCCCGGAAGCTTTCGCCCGTGACAAGCCCCTCCTGTTTCAGTCTGCGGAAAAGCAAGGTGAGGTCCGTGTGACGATAGCTGATCTCCTGCCGGACGCGCTGCAAAAGCAAAAGCGTCTTTTCCAGCGCCGCCAGATGCCGCCGCGTATTCTGGCAGGCCGCATCCCCTGCGCACCAGCCGCAGCCCAGCCAGAACAGCGCACAGACGACTCGAAGCGTTTTCACAAAACACGCACCTCTTTCAGCTGCCCCGGCGCAGTGCGGCCTTTCAGAAGCACTGCCACATGGAGCGCACCGCACTTTTGCAGATACTGCACCTGCGGGCGGCGGGCAGCCTCTTCCCAGCTGGCGGCATGAAGTGTCGCGATAAATTCCACCCCGCTGAAAAGTCCCTGCTCCAGCGCGTAAAGCTCGTCCATCCCGCCCAGCTCGTCCAATAAGATGACCTGCGGCGAGAGGGTGCGCAGAGCCATCTGCACCGCCTGTCCCTTGGGTATGCCGCTGAGGATGTCGAGCGGAAGCGCCGCGCTTTCCTCCGAGGGGAATATCTCCCTCCGCTCGTCGATGACGGCCACGGCCCTGTTCTGTTTTGCAAGTTCCCGGGCGACACCTCGCAGAAGGGTCGTTTTGCCGCTGTCGGGTGCCCCCATCAGGAGCATCCCGATAAATCGCTGCTGCAGAATATCCCGGAGTTTTTGTGGCAGAGGAAATTCCCGGTTCCGGGCAACGCGGATATTCACCGAGCGCAGCTCCTGCAAGACGGCGCTCTGCCCCGGTGCGCAGTAAAACTGTCCGGCCAGCCCGGCGCGGCACCCACAGCTGAGCGTGACATAGCCCGCCGCAATTTCTGTCTCGTGGCTGTGTACCGACCCGCCGCAGAGGGTGACGAATATCTCTTCCATCTGCAAGGGCGTCAGCCGGAGCTTCTGCAAAGCAGGCAGCTCCGCCGGGCAGCAGGGCTTTCCGCCGATGGTCAACTGTACTCCACAGCCGACCCGGAGGCGTATCTCATGTACCTGTTCTGCAATGCCCGGCGGCAGGGCGCTCAAAGGCCGTGCCAGCCATGCGGGCAAAGCCCGAACAGCGCGGTAATACTCGTCCATCTTGTTTCTCCTTCGGTCTCGTCATTTTGGCTTCTTGCTCCTACTGTATGCGGCGGCAGAGTTTTTAGAACGCAAAAAAGGCCCACACAGCGGGGACACCCACTGCATGAGCCTTTTGAGTCTATTTTATTTAAGATTCCGGTTCATCCCGCAGCATGGCAAGGAATTCTTCCTCCGTCAGCACAGGTACGCCGAGGGCCTGTGCCTTGGTCAGTTTGGAGCCTGCTGCTGTGCCAGCCACAACGTAAGCCGTCTTTTTGGAGACTGAGCCGCTGGCTTTGCCGCCGTTTTTGACGATGAGAGCCTCTGCCTCATTGCGGGAGAGCGTCTCGAGGGTGCCGGTGACGACCAGCGTCATTCCCGCCAGCTTGTCGCCCTTCGGTTCGCCCTTCCAGGTCATGTTCACCCCGGCGTCAGCCAGACGATGGATAAGGTCTGTGGTGCCGTCCTTGGCGAAGAACTCTACCACGCTCTGGCCCATCACGCCTCCGAAACCGTCGATCTCGCTGATTTTTTCAATATCTGCCTCCCGGATGGCTTCCAGTGTGCCGAAGTGCTCAGCCAGCAATGCAGCGGCCTTGTCGCCGATGTTGCGGATGCCGAAGCCGAACAGCAGCTTGTC
>OGQZ01001640.1_pt1 | contig 16591 bp, 10 predicted proteins | sample 1553321 | NCBI WGS metagenome assembly OGQZ01 (sample SAMEA2579958, study PRJEB22360) | human gut metagenome | reverse complement strand
ATCCTCTGGGGACTTGCCTGCATGATCGTTATCTATATCTTCGCTAAGAAGAAAGGTTACGCAAGTACAAAGAGATTTACAAACAGTGAAAAGATCAAAGTATTTTTCCAGGCGATCCCATGTCTGTTAATGATCATCATTGTAATCGGTGGTATCATTTCCGGTATCTTTACTGCAACCGAGGGAAGCGTTGTAGCCGTTGTATACAGCCTGATTCTTTCCCTGTTTTTCTATCGCTCCATTAAGGTTTCTGAGCTGCCAAAGATCTTCCTTGACAGTGCGGAAATGACTGGTATCATCATCTTCCTGATCGGTGTTTCCAGTATCATGAGCTGGGTAATGGCATTTACTGAGATCCCGAAGGCAGTTTCTACTGCTATGTTAAGCATCAGTGACAACCGTTATGTGATCCTTTTCATTATTAACATTCTGCTTCTGATCATCGGTACATTCATGGATATGACACCGGCGTGTCTGATCTTTACCCCGATCTTCCTGCCGATCTGCCAGCAGCTTGGAATGAATACCGTTCACTTTGGTATCATGATGATCTTCAACCTGTGTATCGGTACTATCACACCTCCTGTAGGAACTACCCTGTTTGTAGGTGTTAAGGTGGGCCAGACTAAGATCGAAAATGTTATTAAACAGCTGTTAGTTTACTTTGCAGCTATATTTATCGTACTTCTGTTAGTAACTTATGTTCCGATCCTGTCAATGTGGCTGCCGGGATTACTTGGATATGTTTAAATAGAAATCAGGTCAACACAAAATCTCACATAGTGTTATAGAACCTGACTTTCAGAGTTGAATAGTAAAATATGGTGCTAAGCCAAGGATTAAAACCTGTGGCTTAGCATTTTTTTGATGTCTCCTTCGTTCAAAAAATACGATGTCAGTGGTAAGCTGCACAGCTCTGACAATTCCCTGATAAATGATGTACCATGCGATAGATTTATATATTTTCTGTCTGATATTTTGGCAACTCTGAAGTCACGTACGAATTCAAACAGCTCTTCGGAACTATAACCATTTTTTAATATCTTGAACTGCAGTAATCTTGTCAGTAATACGGCCAGATAGCAGATTAAAAAATGTCCAACAATGGTATCCTGTTTTTGCAAGTATACCGGTCTGGCATCCAGCTGTGACTTCATGATCCGGAAGGATTCTTCTATTCTCCAGAGATTGTGGTATGCATTGTAGACATCCTTATCTTTCATGGAAATCTCGGAAGTGACCAGCATGTTGTATCCGGCAAGCTCCAGGGATTTTTGAATGAGTTCCTCATTCATGGTGACTTTTACTTTACCATCTGTGTCGTTGCCCTTTTTATCTGCAGCAGTAAAAATGACATATTTTGCAGAATCACCATACTCGGATTTTTTAGCCTGCGAAGCTTTCAGAAGCCTTGCTTTTTCAACTTCTTTATTAATTTCGTAGATCTGTTTTTTGGCAAGTTTTGGATTGAAAGTAACAATCCTTTTTTCTGTGATCCGGAACTTTTTTAAAGAGCCTGTTTCAGACTCGGTAAATTTATATTCAAATTCATCTACACATTCCTTAATGCGATACAAAGTCTCCCCGGCAGCATTTTTTACATCCCTGTAATTATTAGGGAGCAGTACCCAGGTCTTTTCCGTTTCCGGAAGCATCTTTACGGACTTAGAGAAAATATATCCATCCCCATTTTTGAGCGCATGGAAGATATTTTCAGCACAATTCAACCCTTTGTCGGCGATCTGTATGGTTCTGCCGGACACAGAGTTTCTCTTTTTCAAATCATCAATGATATTTCTGATCACCGGCTTTTCACTCTGATTGCCCGGAAACAGCTTCATGCCGATGGGAATCTGATTTGCATCAAGCAGGAGTCCCAGACCAACAATCGGTTCTTTTCTGTTTTCCTTGGAAGGTCCTTTTTTCCGGAAATCATCTTCCCTGTCGATCTCAAAGTAAAAGTTAGTGCAGTCAAAGTAAGTATGAGAGGTATCAAACTGATACATCTGTTGGATCTGATGATTGTAGATTTCAATGATCTTTTCGTATTCGCAACCGATATACTCCAGCCCGTCATAGAGCTGGTTTAAAGAAAAATCGTAGGATTCAAAAAGCTTTGGAATCACTTCGTCATAAGTCTTTGATTTTGAACATGGCTGGACAAGCCTTGCGTAAACAAGGGCAGAGATCATGTCAAAAACATTAAAGCGGAAGTCAGTAGCGGTCTGCATGAGATCAATATACTTTTTGACAGAAAGCTTGTCGTTAATGTTTTTCATCGGGAAATAGCCAATGAGTTTTTCCGGCGAATCATCTGAAATCTGCTTCGCTTTTTTTGCGGCTTTTGCAGCATTTGCTTCCTGGTTCAGTCTGATAACTTCTTCTTTGTAGAAGGAGATAGGATCGTCAATGCCCTTTGCCTGAAGCTCATGAACATAACCAATAGGTTTATAAGCCTTGTGGGCAGTATGCCTGCGTTCAGGATCGTAAAAGCTTGAATAAATCTGAAGATAAGTACCTTTTTTGTTGTTAGTTTTTTTAAGAAAATATGCCATAAAAGTCACCCTCTTATAGTATAGCACCATAGCACCATAAAAGCAAGTATAAAAAAGAAAATTTGTCAAGTTTTTAAAACAAAGAAAAAAGCCAGCAAATATGCTGACTTGAGGATAAAATATATTTCATTAACTCTCAAAAAATAAAGTGCTAAATCCTAAAGACGGGCACTATAAAAATCATAAAATTTGACAAAAAAATAAGCCGTAAATGGCTTAAATAAAGGATTTGTATTAAAACACTAAAAAAAGAAGTGTAAAACTCCCGACAAAAAAGAAAAAAGTACTTGCAAATTTGTGCTACATGTATATAATAAGACTTATAAAATCATATAATGATATATAATCAATTATCATTTTTAAGGAGGAATTATGAGAGACTTACATGCATCACAGATTAAGGCCGCAGTTGAGGCAGTGAAAGCCAGAAAGGAGGTCAATGAGGTTTATTTCGTCGCTTGTGGCGGATCCCAGGCAGTGCTTATGGCTGGACAGTATATGTTCGATAAGGAGAGTTCGATCCCTTCCCACGTATACACCGCGAACGAGTTCGTATATGATACGCCGAAGCGTCTCAATGAGAACTCCGTCGTGATTTCCTGCTCACATTCCGGAAACACACCGGAGACCGTAGAGGCAACGAAGCTTGCACGTTCCAAGGGCGCCCTTACGATCTGCTTATCCAACCTCGAGGGTTCTCCACTCTGGGAGGCAGCAGAGTATCCTGTTCACTATGACTGGGGTAAGGAAGTAAGCGATTCTGATAAGAATAAGGGTATCCTTTACGGCTTACTTTTCAGCCTTCTTTCCGTACTCGCTCCAGATGCGAAGTGGGATGTATGCCTGAAGGAGCTCGAGAAGCTGACCGATCTTTCTGCACAGGCGAAGGCACAGTACGATGCACAGGCGAAGGCATGGGCGAAGCGCAACAAGCGTGAGAAGACCATCTACACCATCGGCAGCGGCATCAACTATGGTGAGGTTTACTCCACCGCGATGTGCTGGTTCATGGAGATGCAGTGGATCAACTCCGGATGCATCCACTCCGGTGAGTACTTCCATGGCCCGTTCGAGGTAACCGATTATGATGTTCCATTCATGCTTGTAAAGTCCATCGGTCACACCAGACACCTCGATGAGCGTGTAGAGAACTTCGCAAAGAAGTTTACAGAGGATCTGCTCGTACTCGATCAGAAGGATCTCGATCTTTCTACGGTAGCTGATGAGGCGAAGCCATATGTTGCAGCCATCCTTACCGGCGTGGTGATCCGTCACTTCGTAGAGGCGATCGCCTTCGAGCGTGGTCACTCACTCGATGTTCGTCGTTATATGTGGCAGATGCAGTACTAAGATACAGTACGAAGAGGAAAATATATGTCGCTTAAACTGGTTATTTTTGATGTAGATGGACTGCTGCTCGATACAGAGAGGGTATGGCAGGATGTATGGTATGATACGGCAAGAGACTTCGGGATCGACGACTGGAAGAGAGAGGACTTTCTGAATGTGGTTGGTCGCAGTGGACAGCCGGTGTATGATTACATGGAAGAGTTGTTCCGTGGACGCTGCTCCACAGAGGAATTCATGAAAGTCGCCCGTCAGCATGGAGTAGAGCGTCTGGAGCGTGAGCTCACCGCAAAACCGGGTGCCGTGGAACTCCTGAACTGCATCAAAAAGGCCGGACTTCCGTGTGCGGTAGCGACCGCCACCAGTCGATCACTGACGGAGGAGCGCCTGACTCGCTTACAGCTCATACAGTACTTTGACTATATCTGCTGTGGTGATGAGGTCGTCGAGCGGAAGCCTTCGCCGGAAGCGTACCTGAAGGTGCTTGCGAAGATGAATACAGCACCGGAGGATGCACTGGTTTTCGAAGACTCGAAGGTGGGCGTCCAGGCAGCCTGGAATGCCAGGATCCCGGTCATCATGGTGCCGGATCTGATGCCGCCGACGGAAGTCCAGAAGCGACAGGCCATAAAGATTATCGCCTCTTTATCAGAGGCTGTTCCAATCATAGAAGAATTAAGTAAGGATGGTACGAAACATGAAAGATGCATTTGATGTGCTGATGATTACACATGCAGGATTGTGCAAGGGATATGCAGATGTATTGAAGCTGATCCTGGATATCGACGAGGATGATTTCGGGACGCTGTCGTTCGAAAACGGAGAGTCACTGGATGACTTTTCAGAAGCAATCCGTGCGACGATCGAGGAGAGATATAAGGATCGGAATCTGGTCGTCCTTCTGGACCTTCCGGGAGGATCGCCGGCGAATACCGCCTTACCATTCATGAGCTCGTCGAGAAAACTGATCGCGGGTGTAAATCTCCCGCTGGTACTGGAAATCATGGCAATGAAGAAGAGCGGTACGACATGGGAGGAGCTGGACCTCGATGATACCTGTAAGAGTGCAGCCCAGAGCATCGTACTGTACAACAACTTTTTAAATGGAGGAAATGTATGATTAAGTTAGTTCGTGTAGATCATCGTCTTTTACATGGCCAGGTGATTTTTTCCTGGACCAAGCAGGTAGGCACCAACTATATCATCGTCGCCGATGATAAGGTTCCGAATGATCCGATCAGCGTGATGGCGCTCAGCATCGCGAAGCCGGTGGACTGTGAGCTTAGTATCATTCCGTTTTCACAGCTTCGGAAGCTGGTGGATGAGAATGCCAGCAAGAATATCATGATCATCGTAAAGGGACCGGCAGAAGCACTTCAGCTTGCGAAGGAGCTTCCAGAGGTGACCGAAATCAATTATGGCGGTGTGGCGAAGAAGGCCGGTTCGAAGGAGTACGGTAAGGCCGTGTACTTAAATGAAGCAGAGCTGAAGGCCACCCAGGAACTGATTTCGATGGGAAAGAAGATCTATATTCAGATGGTGCCATCCTCCCCGATCGAGCATGCATCATTTGAGAATTAAAAAAGGAGATGTCGTATGCTGATTAAAGCGATCTTACTCGGTTTAGTTGGTATCGTCGGTGTCATCGACTCCAGATTGATCGGACGTCAGAACATCGGCAGACCACTGATCCTGAGTACACTGGCAGGCCTCGTATTAGGCGATGTCAGACAGGGTGTAATTTTAGGTGCATCCCTGGAACTTATTTCCATGGGATTTGTAGCGATCGGAGCAGCCGGACCACCAAACATGCAGTTCGGAAGTATCATCGCCACTGCGTTTGCGATTCTTTCCGGTGCCTCCACGGAAGCGGCACTGACCATCGCCGTTCCGGTCGCCGTCATTGGCGAGTTCCTGAGTGTCATCATGCGTATGGTGATCGCGCAGTTCTCTCATGTAGCGGATAAGGCCATCGAGAACGGACAGTTCAAGAAGGCGATTCATATCCACCTCTGGTGGTCCTTCGGCTTCAACGCGCTGGTTTACTTCATCCCGATCTTCCTGACCGTTTACTTCGGTACGGATCTAGTTACGAACCTGGTAGCTGCGATTCCGCAGGTCATCACGAACGGCCTCACAGTCGCTGGTAACCTCTTATCGGCCCTCGGATTTGCGATGCTGCTGAGTTCAATGCTGTCGAAGAAGATGTTCCCGTACTTCCTTCTCGGCTTCCTGATCGTCGCATATTCCGGTCTCAGCCTGATCGGTGTGACCATGTTCGCCGCGATCCTGGCATTCATCCTGGATAAGGTTCTGTATGGAAAGGGGGCAAATGCATAATGGAAAATCAGAAAGCATTAAAGAAGGTAAGCGATAAAGACTTACGTAAGGTCTTCCTGCATTCCCTCGCGATTATGTGCTCATGGAACTATGAGCGTCAGATGCACATGGGCTTCATGTATGGCATGGCACCGGTGCTTGACAAGCTGTATGCAGATGATGAGGAGAGAAAAAAGGAAGCGTATCAGCGGCATATGGAGTTCTTTAACTGCACACCGCAGCTGACACCGTTTATCATGGGCCTCGCCGCTTCCATGGAGGAGCAGAACGCAAATTCAGAAGAGGGTGAGTTCCAGACCGAGTCGATCTCCATGATCAAGACCAGTCTGATGGGGCCGTTCGCCGGCATCGGTGACAGCTTCTTCCAGGGAACCATCCGAATCATCACCTTCGGTATCGGCCTTTCGTTCGCACAGCAGGGCAGCATCCTGGGACCGATTCTCGCAGTACTGCTGTTCGCGATTCCGTCATTGCTGTTTGCCTACAATGCAACCTTCTTCGGCTACAGGTCAGGTAATAAATACCTCGCGAAGCTGTACCAGGAAGGACTTATGGATCGCGTAATGCACTTCGCATCCATCGTCGGTCTCGCCGTCGTCGGCGGTATGGTAGCCAGCATGGTGTCCATCACCACGCCGCTTACCTTCTCCACCGGTGGTACGAATCTGGTCATCCAGGATATGCTGGATTCCATCATCCCGAAGATGCTTCCGTTCGTATTTACGCTGGGCATCTACAATCTCGTTCAGAAGAAGGTCAATACCAACGTCCTGCTGATCGGCATCGTCCTCTTCGGCATGGTCATGGGTGCACTGGGCATTCTCTAAACAGAGCGATACACTTCTTTAAAATACCACAGGGCACTGTGGCATACCCCTGAAAAAATATCCAGACTTCCTGCATGCATAGTGAATTCGAGATCCGGAAAGCACTATACCGTGCTGGAAGTCTTGTTTATAATGAGAACTTATTTACATGATGACTTAGATGACATGGTGACGTATGCAGGAATCCCGCTTATTTGCAGAGGGGACTTACGTATGAGCTCACGCAGTGAAAAGAAAGGATAGATAAAGATGAAAGAATTTACATATGTGATCAAGGAAGAACTCGGACTGCATGCGAGACCAGCCGGACTGCTGGTGAAGGAAGCGAAGAAGTTCCAGAGCGCTACGACGCTCGCGGCGAAGGGAAAGACCGCAGCTGCCGGCAAGCTGATCGCCATCATGAGCATGGGCGTCAAGCAGGGCGATGAGGTGACCGTGCAGGTCGAGGGTCCGGATGAGGATGCTGCGTTCGAGGCACTCGAGAAGTTCTTCCAGGAAAATCTGTAATTCATCGATCGATATAGAATCTGAGGGGACAGGAAATGGAAAAATACATCGGAAAGTCCGTTTATAAGGGAACGGCGATCGGTCCGATCAATGTTCTGAAGAAGAGTGATGGCATCGTAAAGCGTCAGCATGTCGAGGATGTAGCGGCAGAGCTCCAGCGTCTCGAGGATGCGAAGAAACAGGCGCAGGCCCAGCTCGGCGCGCTTTATGAGAAGGCGCTTCAGGAGGTTGGCGAGGTGAACGCGCAGATCTTCGAGGTGCATCAGATGATGCTCGAGGATGAGGACTACCAGGATGCGATCCACTCGATGATCGAGACGGAGGAGCTCAATGCTGAGTACGCGGTGGCGGTCACCGGAGATAACTTCGCCGAGATCTTCGCGAATATGGATGATGAGTACATGCAGGCACGTTCCGCGGATGTGAAGGATATCTCGAATCGTCTGATCCGGAATCTGAGTGGTGAGGAGGAGCTCGACTGGGCGCATATGGAACCGTCCATCATCGTGGCGGATGACCTGACACCGAGTGAAACGGTGCAGATGGATAAGCGTAAGATCCTTGCGTTCGTCACCGTCCATGGCTCGACGAACTCCCATACCGCGATCCTCGCGCGTATGATGAACATCCCGGCGCTGATCGGTGTGCCGGTGGAGCTCGACAGTCTCCATTCCGGTACGATGGGCATCGTCGATGGCAAGGATGCCGTGTTCTGAGTGGATCCGGATGAGGCAACCATCGCTGCTGCACACGAGATGCAGGCGAGGGCGGCAGAGCAGAAGCGGCTGCTTGCAAACTACAAGGGACGTCCTTCGGTGACGAAGAGTGGCCGGAAGGTAAACGTATATGCAAACATCGGCAGTGTTTCAGATGTCGCATATGTACAGGAAAATGACGCGGAGGGCATCGGCCTGTTCCGCAGTGAGTTCCTGTATCTCGGAAAGACCGCGCTGCCGGATGAGACTGAGCAGTTTAACACGTACCGTCAGGTGCTACAGACGATGGGCGGAAAGAAGGTGATCATCCGAACGCTCGACATCGGTGCGGATAAGAACGTCGATTACCTCGGACTCGGAAAGGAAGATAACCCGGCGATGGGGTATCGCGCGATCCGTATCTGTCTGAAACAGCCGGATGTGTTTAAGACACAGCTCCGCGCACTGCTTCGTGCGGCGAAGTACGGAAACCTCGCCATCATGTATCCGATGATCATCTCCGTAGATGAGGTGCTTCGGATCCGTGAGATCGTCGCAGAGGTGGCGGCAGAACTCAAGCGGGAGCAAATCCCGTATGCGATTCCGGAGCAGGGCATCATGATCGAGACGCCGGCAGCAGTGATGATCTGTGAGGAGCTGGCAGAGCTCGTCGATTTCTTCAGCATCGGCACCAACGACCTCACGCAGTATACACTTGCGATCGATCGCCAGAATGAGAAGCTGGACGAGTTCTATAATCCACATCATGAGGCGGTTCTTCGGATGATTCAGATGACCATCGATGGCGCGCATAAGGCGGGCAAGTGGGCCGGCATCTGCGGTGAGCTCGGTGCTGACACGACCCTGACGGAGCGTTTCGTCGAGATGGGCATCGATGAGCTGAGTGTCGCACCATCTATGGTGCTCAGCGTGCGCAGTAAGATTTGTGAGATGGCGTAACGCCGTTCATAGCACGAAAAACAGAAGATAAATAAACGATAAATAAACGAAGCGAAGGGGCAACCACACGAGATGTGTCGGTGCCCCTTCTGAACTTTATGGAGATAAATCTGTGATTGTGTTTGTGCTGGTTCTGGCTGAAGCGTCCTTCTGTTGTGGATCGAAGCTCAGTTCGACTTGATCTTCTCGTCCATGACCGTGGAGTCGTTTGTGGAAACGACATAGGTGACGCGATCACAGCGGACCGTCGTCAGCGAGTAGTGGATCGGCTTACCATCCTGATCATAGCTGATTTTATGAATCGAAAACAGCGGGTCGCCGACGTTGCACTTCAGAGTATCTGCGCTGTGGCTCTGCGCAGCCTTTCCGTCGATTTCGAGGACGGAATGATTCGGCCGGATATGATAGCACTCATCCATCACCTGGTAGAACGAGCGATCTTTCGAAAGTGTCGTGATGAAGTCCGGGAAGCGGGCATCCTCGATGTAGATCTTATCGATCGCGATCGGTTCGTTATCCTGCCAGACCAGACGCTCGATGTAGACGACCTTCGTCCCCATCGGAATCATCAGCTTCTCTGCGATATCCTCATCCGCGTTCAGGAACGATGCCTGGATGATATCGTGTCTGGACGCGTGTCCAAGGCTTGACAGACTTTCCTTGAAGCCGCTGGTCTTATTCAGATACAGCTTGTCCTTCTTGAAATTGATGAAGGTGCCCTTTCCCTGGACCTTATTGACATATCCCTCATCGGATAAATTCTGTATCGCCTTTCGAATCGTGATTTTACTCACATTATACTGGTCACTTAGCTCGTTCTCCGTCGGAAGCTTATCTCCCGGCATGTACTGCTTCGACAGGATACGGTTTTTAATATCTGCCTCCACCTGCAGATACAGCGGCTTGCTGCTATCCATGATCATCATTGTTTCCATCTCCCCTTCGCATCAGCGATGATATAATTAAATGCCATATCATCATATTGTACCAAGTCGCTAGCGCGACGGCCAGCCCCAGATACAATTTTTGTTGTTAGTTTTTTTAAGAAAATATGCCATAAAAGTCACCCTCTTATAGTATAGCACCATAGCACCATAAAAGCAAGTATAAAAAAGAAAATTTGTCAAGTTTTTAAAACAAAGAAAAAAGCCAGCAAATATGCTGACTTGAGGATAAAATATATTTCATTAACTCTCAAAAAATAAAGTGCTAAATCCTAAAGACGGGCACTATAAAAATCATAAAATTTGACAAAAAAATAAGCCGTAAATGGCTTAAATAAAGGATTTGTATTAAAACACTAAAAAAAGAAGTGTAAAACTCCCGACAAAAAAGAAAAAAGTACTTGCAAATTTGTGCTACATGTATATAATAAGACTTATAAAATCATATAATGATATATAATCAATTATCATTTTTAAGGAGGAATTATGAGAGACTTACATGCATCACAGATTAAGGCCGCAGTTGAGGCAGTGAAAGCCAGAAAGGAGGTCAATGAGGTTTATTTCGTCGCTTGTGGCGGATCCCAGGCAGTGCTTATGGCTGGACAGTATATGTTCGATAAGGAGAGTTCGATCCCTTCCCACGTATACACCGCGAACGAGTTCGTATATGATACGCCGAAGCGTCTCAATGAGAACTCCGTCGTGATTTCCTGCTCACATTCCGGAAACACACCGGAGACCGTAGAGGCAACGAAGCTTGCACGTTCCAAGGGCGCCCTTACGATCTGCTTATCCAACCTCGAGGGTTCTCCACTCTGGGAGGCAGCAGAGTATCCTGTTCACTATGACTGGGGTAAGGAAGTAAGCGATTCTGATAAGAATAAGGGTATCCTTTACGGCTTACTTTTCAGCCTTCTTTCCGTACTCGCTCCAGATGCGAAGTGGGATGTATGCCTGAAGGAGCTCGAGAAGCTGACCGATCTTTCTGCACAGGCGAAGGCACAGTACGATGCACAGGCGAAGGCATGGGCGAAGCGCAACAAGCGTGAGAAGACCATCTACACCATCGGCAGCGGCATCAACTATGGTGAGGTTTACTCCACCGCGATGTGCTGGTTCATGGAGATGCAGTGGATCAACTCCGGATGCATCCACTCCGGTGAGTACTTCCATGGCCCGTTCGAGGTAACCGATTATGATGTTCCATTCATGCTTGTAAAGTCCATCGGTCACACCAGACACCTCGATGAGCGTGTAGAGAACTTCGCAAAGAAGTTTACAGAGGATCTGCTCGTACTCGATCAGAAGGATCTCGATCTTTCTACGGTAGCTGATGAGGCGAAGCCATATGTTGCAGCCATCCTTACCGGCGTGGTGATCCGTCACTTCGTAGAGGCGATCGCCTTCGAGCGTGGTCACTCACTCGATGTTCGTCGTTATATGTGGCAGATGCAGTACTAAGATACAGTACGAAGAGGAAAATATATGTCGCTTAAACTGGTTATTTTTGATGTAGATGGACTGCTGCTCGATACAGAGAGGGTATGGCAGGATGTATGGTATGATACGGCAAGAGACTTCGGGATCGACGACTGGAAGAGAGAGGACTTTCTGAATGTGGTTGGTCGCAGTGGACAGCCGGTGTATGATTACATGGAAGAGTTGTTCCGTGGACGCTGCTCCACAGAGGAATTCATGAAAGTCGCCCGTCAGCATGGAGTAGAGCGTCTGGAGCGTGAGCTCACCGCAAAACCGGGTGCCGTGGAACTCCTGAACTGCATCAAAAAGGCCGGACTTCCGTGTGCGGTAGCGACCGCCACCAGTCGATCACTGACGGAGGAGCGCCTGACTCGCTTACAGCTCATACAGTACTTTGACTATATCTGCTGTGGTGATGAGGTCGTCGAGCGGAAGCCTTCGCCGGAAGCGTACCTGAAGGTGCTTGCGAAGATGAATACAGCACCGGAGGATGCACTGGTTTTCGAAGACTCGAAGGTGGGCGTCCAGGCAGCCTGGAATGCCAGGATCCCGGTCATCATGGTGCCGGATCTGATGCCGCCGACGGAAGTCCAGAAGCGACAGGCCATAAAGATTATCGCCTCTTTATCAGAGGCTGTTCCAATCATAGAAGAATTAAGTAAGGATGGTACGAAACATGAAAGATGCATTTGATGTGCTGATGATTACACATGCAGGATTGTGCAAGGGATATGCAGATGTATTGAAGCTGATCCTGGATATCGACGAGGATGATTTCGGGACGCTGTCGTTCGAAAACGGAGAGTCACTGGATGACTTTTCAGAAGCAATCCGTGCGACGATCGAGGAGAGATATAAGGATCGGAATCTGGTCGTCCTTCTGGACCTTCCGGGAGGATCGCCGGCGAATACCGCCTTACCATTCATGAGCTCGTCGAGAAAACTGATCGCGGGTGTAAATCTCCCGCTGGTACTGGAAATCATGGCAATGAAGAAGAGCGGTACGACATGGGAGGAGCTGGACCTCGATGATACCTGTAAGAGTGCAGCCCAGAGCATCGTACTGTACAACAACTTTTTAAATGGAGGAAATGTATGATTAAGTTAGTTCGTGTAGATCATCGTCTTTTACATGGCCAGGTGATTTTTTCCTGGACCAAGCAGGTAGGCACCAACTATATCATCGTCGCCGATGATAAGGTTCCGAATGATCCGATCAGCGTGATGGCGCTCAGCATCGCGAAGCCGGTGGACTGTGAGCTTAGTATCATTCCGTTTTCACAGCTTCGGAAGCTGGTGGATGAGAATGCCAGCAAGAATATCATGATCATCGTAAAGGGACCGGCAGAAGCACTTCAGCTTGCGAAGGAGCTTCCAGAGGTGACCGAAATCAATTATGGCGGTGTGGCGAAGAAGGCCGGTTCGAAGGAGTACGGTAAGGCCGTGTACTTAAATGAAGCAGAGCTGAAGGCCACCCAGGAACTGATTTCGATGGGAAAGAAGATCTATATTCAGATGGTGCCATCCTCCCCGATCGAGCATGCATCATTTGAGAATTAAAAAAGGAGATGTCGTATGCTGATTAAAGCGATCTTACTCGGTTTAGTTGGTATCGTCGGTGTCATCGACTCCAGATTGATCGGACGTCAGAACATCGGCAGACCACTGATCCTGAGTACACTGGCAGGCCTCGTATTAGGCGATGTCAGACAGGGTGTAATTTTAGGTGCATCCCTGGAACTTATTTCCATGGGATTTGTAGCGATCGGAGCAGCCGGACCACCAAACATGCAGTTCGGAAGTATCATCGCCACTGCGTTTGCGATTCTTTCCGGTGCCTCCACGGAAGCGGCACTGACCATCGCCGTTCCGGTCGCCGTCATTGGCGAGTTCCTGAGTGTCATCATGCGTATGGTGATCGCGCAGTTCTCTCATGTAGCGGATAAGGCCATCGAGAACGGACAGTTCAAGAAGGCGATTCATATCCACCTCTGGTGGTCCTTCGGCTTCAACGCGCTGGTTTACTTCATCCCGATCTTCCTGACCGTTTACTTCGGTACGGATCTAGTTACGAACCTGGTAGCTGCGATTCCGCAGGTCATCACGAACGGCCTCACAGTCGCTGGTAACCTCTTATCGGCCCTCGGATTTGCGATGCTGCTGAGTTCAATGCTGTCGAAGAAGATGTTCCCGTACTTCCTTCTCGGCTTCCTGATCGTCGCATATTCCGGTCTCAGCCTGATCGGTGTGACCATGTTCGCCGCGATCCTGGCATTCATCCTGGATAAGGTTCTGTATGGAAAGGGGGCAAATGCATAATGGAAAATCAGAAAGCATTAAAGAAGGTAAGCGATAAAGACTTACGTAAGGTCTTCCTGCATTCCCTCGCGATTATGTGCTCATGGAACTATGAGCGTCAGATGCACATGGGCTTCATGTATGGCATGGCACCGGTGCTTGACAAGCTGTATGCAGATGATGAGGAGAGAAAAAAGGAAGCGTATCAGCGGCATATGGAGTTCTTTAACTGCACACCGCAGCTGACACCGTTTATCATGGGCCTCGCCGCTTCCATGGAGGAGCAGAACGCAAATTCAGAAGAGGGTGAGTTCCAGACCGAGTCGATCTCCATGATCAAGACCAGTCTGATGGGGCCGTTCGCCGGCATCGGTGACAGCTTCTTCCAGGGAACCATCCGAATCATCACCTTCGGTATCGGCCTTTCGTTCGCACAGCAGGGCAGCATCCTGGGACCGATTCTCGCAGTACTGCTGTTCGCGATTCCGTCATTGCTGTTTGCCTACAATGCAACCTTCTTCGGCTACAGGTCAGGTAATAAATACCTCGCGAAGCTGTACCAGGAAGGACTTATGGATCGCGTAATGCACTTCGCATCCATCGTCGGTCTCGCCGTCGTCGGCGGTATGGTAGCCAGCATGGTGTCCATCACCACGCCGCTTACCTTCTCCACCGGTGGTACGAATCTGGTCATCCAGGATATGCTGGATTCCATCATCCCGAAGATGCTTCCGTTCGTATTTACGCTGGGCATCTACAATCTCGTTCAGAAGAAGGTCAATACCAACGTCCTGCTGATCGGCATCGTCCTCTTCGGCATGGTCATGGGTGCACTGGGCATTCTCTAAACAGAGCGATACACTTCTTTAAAATACCACAGGGCACTGTGGCATACCCCTGAAAAAATATCCAGACTTCCTGCATGCATAGTGAATTCGAGATCCGGAAAGCACTATACCGTGCTGGAAGTCTTGTTTATAATGAGAACTTATTTACATGATGACTTAGATGACATGGTGACGTATGCAGGAATCCCGCTTATTTGCAGAGGGGACTTACGTATGAGCTCACGCAGTGAAAAGAAAGGATAGATAAAGATGAAAGAATTTACATATGTGATCAAGGAAGAACTCGGACTGCATGCGAGACCAGCCGGACTGCTGGTGAAGGAAGCGAAGAAGTTCCAGAGCGCTACGACGCTCGCGGCGAAGGGAAAGACCGCAGCTGCCGGCAAGCTGATCGCCATCATGAGCATGGGCGTCAAGCAGGGCGATGAGGTGACCGTGCAGGTCGAGGGTCCGGATGAGGATGCTGCGTTCGAGGCACTCGAGAAGTTCTTCCAGGAAAATCTGTAATTCATCGATCGATATAGAATCTGAGGGGACAGGAAATGGAAAAATACATCGGAAAGTCCGTTTATAAGGGAACGGCGATCGGTCCGATCAATGTTCTGAAGAAGAGTGATGGCATCGTAAAGCGTCAGCATGTCGAGGATGTAGCGGCAGAGCTCCAGCGTCTCGAGGATGCGAAGAAACAGGCGCAGGCCCAGCTCGGCGCGCTTTATGAGAAGGCGCTTCAGGAGGTTGGCGAGGTGAACGCGCAGATCTTCGAGGTGCATCAGATGATGCTCGAGGATGAGGACTACCAGGATGCGATCCACTCGATGATCGAGACGGAGGAGCTCAATGCTGAGTACGCGGTGGCGGTCACCGGAGATAACTTCGCCGAGATCTTCGCGAATATGGATGATGAGTACATGCAGGCACGTTCCGCGGATGTGAAGGATATCTCGAATCGTCTGATCCGGAATCTGAGTGGTGAGGAGGAGCTCGACTGGGCGCATATGGAACCGTCCATCATCGTGGCGGATGACCTGACACCGAGTGAAACGGTGCAGATGGATAAGCGTAAGATCCTTGCGTTCGTCACCGTCCATGGCTCGACGAACTCCCATACCGCGATCCTCGCGCGTATGATGAACATCCCGGCGCTGATCGGTGTGCCGGTGGAGCTCGACAGTCTCCATTCCGGTACGATGGGCATCGTCGATGGCAAGGATGCCGTGTTCTGCGTGGATCCGGATGAGGTTTCAGCCTTGCGATCGCGCTGGTAGCGCTGCCGTTCCAATATATGGAACATATTACATCAGGCCTGGGTCTCAGCCTTGCTGCAGTGCTTTTGGCCTGGATTGGCATTCTTCAAAGAAAAAGCTCACAAGAGACTTATAAGCATGATGTGAGGTTATACTCAGCCAGTACCCTGATGAAAGTGGTAGATGTAGAAGAGTCTGAATTTGAAAGTTGGGAAAATCAGCCTGATGGAAGTTCACGGCTGCGCCGCGAAAAGATATATCTTCCGACTTACGAATATGCGGTGAATGGTAAAAATACTGGTATTACAGCCGCAAGTCAGTTTCTGGCAAAGGAGATGTGGGAAAGCAGGTAGTTGGATATTATGCTCCAAACAGGCCAGATATCATCACAGAAAACCGCCCGGGAAAGCCTGTGTTTGGAGGATTCCTGTGTTTTTTCGGTGCTGCGGTTTGCCTGATTTTCAGCATTCTGGTATTTACTGGAATGATAGTCAGCTGTTGATTACAAAAGCAGGAAGATTTCTATTGCAATTTCCGGAAAATA
>OGQZ01001625.1_pt1 | contig 16646 bp, 9 predicted proteins | sample 1553321 | NCBI WGS metagenome assembly OGQZ01 (sample SAMEA2579958, study PRJEB22360) | human gut metagenome | reverse complement strand
CCATTGAAAGTGCCAGACAGATGAGTACAAATATTAAAATGGAAATAGAAAACGGAGGGCAGCTAAGTCGGGATTTCCTGAAAGAAAACCTGCAGACTCTATGGGTGGATGGTATCATTGTACTGGATGCAGAAGGAAAGACGGACTGTGAATACAGCACGGATGAGTCTCTGGCTAATGAGATTACGGAGTATCTGCAAAAAGAAATTATCATGAATTTTGCCGGATATGAAGAAAGAAGCTATTCGGAACGGTTTACCAGGGAAGATGGAGCCTTTATTGACATTGCAGCCTGCGCCAGAAAAGATGCACCGGGTATCGTTGCAATCTATTATTACACATCTCCTGAATTTGCCAGAAACTATACGCTGACGATACAGGGGCTTTTAAATGGTTATAGTATCCAGAAAGATGGAACGATTATTGTTGCAGACGACGGAATCGTTGTTGCCAGCAATAATGAGAGCCTGTTGGGGCAGAATACGGCTGGCAACGAGGTTGTTCAGGCAATGAAAAAGCATACAGACAGTCAGCACATTTATCATCTCAAGAATGAAGGAACCGGATGTTATGGAATCATGCTGAAGCAGCGGGATTATTATATCTATGCGTATCTTCCGGATACGGAAGTGTTTCATAACCTTCCATTAAGTGTAGCAGGTGTTATTTTTCTTTATTTTCTGATATTCAGTATATTTTTGTTCTGGGGTCACAAAACCAATCAGGCACATCAGAAACAGGAGCAGGAAAAAGATGAAAAATATAAAGCAGAACTTCTGACAGCAGCAAAAAAGGCAGAAGCCGCCAATGAGGCAAAAACAGAGTTTCTTCAGCGGATGAGCCATGATATCAGGACTCCGATTAATGGAATCTACGGTTTGATCAATATGGCAGACCATTATGCAGATGATATGGAGAAGCAGAAGGAATACAGAACAAAGGTTAAAGCGGCAGCCAATTTGTTGCTGGAACTGGTAAATGATGTTCTGGACATGAGTAAGCTGGAATCCGGTGAAGTTGTTCTGGAAGAGAGTCCATTTAATCTGAGCAAAATTTCTGAGGAAGTGCTTGTTGTAATTGAACAGATTGCTGCAGAACAGAATATCCGGATTGTATGGGAGAAAAAAGAAATCACACACCGTGCTCTTATTGGAAGCCCGAGGTATGTGAAACGTGTGATAATGAATTTCCTGTCCAATGCAGTGAAATATAACAGGGCAAACGGACATATTTATCTTAGCTGCAGGGAGATTCCATCCGAACAGCCAGGAATGACGACAATGGAATTTGTCTGCCGGGATACAGGAATCGGAATGACTGAGGAGTTCCAGAAACATATTTTTGAACCATTTGCACAGGAATATATGGGAAGTCGCACAAAGTTTGCCGGAACCGGACTGGGAATGGCCATTGCAAGGAAGCTGGTCGAGAAAATGGGTGGAACCATTACTTTTGAAAGTGAAAAAGGCGTAGGGACGACATTTGTGATCCGGGTTCCATTTAAAATAGATCCGGATGCGGATAAACGTGAAGAACAGAAGGATGTATCCGAAAAATCTATAAAGGGGCTGCATATTCTTCTGGCGGAAGATAATGAGCTGAATATGGAAATCGCTGAATTTATGCTTCAGAATGAGGGCGCGGACGTGATTAAAGCGTGGAATGGACAGGAAGCGGTTGAGCTGTTCAGAAAAAGTGAACCTGGTGAATTTGATGTCATTCTTATGGACATTATGATGCCTGTAATGAATGGTTATGAAGCCACAAAGATGATCAGGTCTCTGGACAGAGAGGATGCAAAGGAGGTACCGATCATTGCAATGACAGCAAATGCGTTCACGGAGGACAGAATAAAAGCAAAAGCAGCAGGGATGGATGAACATGTTGCTAAGCCAGTTGATGTGGAATTACTGATAAAAGTAATTCATAAATTGGTGAAATAATTGATACGACAGTGTCAAATAAGCGGTGAAATCTAGGCAGGAGGACTAAAATATGACAATGCGAGAGTGCTATGAAGCTATTGGAGGAAACTATGAAGCTGTCTTGGGACGCCTTCACAGCGAAGCACTGATTCGGAGATTTGCATTAAAGTTCCTTGAAGATCAGAGTTATATACAGTTAAAACAGGCATTGGAAAAAGTACCAGAAGCATATGAGATGACGATTGAAGGAATAAAGAAGGGACTATAGCATTAAGTGATGCAACATGACTTTCTGTCTTGGATCAAGTGCTTGGAACATCATAAAAAACGAGTGGATAAAGGTAATAAAAAATATGGATAAAAGACAAAAAATCCTGATTGTAGATGATTCAAAATTAAACAGGGACATATTGAAGGAGATTCTTGGAGATGCTTATAACTATCTGGAAGCCGAAAATGGTAATCAGGCAATTCAGATGATAGGAGAAAATATTGGAATTGATCTGATGCTTTTGGATATCAATATGCCACAGATGAATGGTTTTGAAGTCCTGGAAATAATGAAAAGAAGCCAGTGTATTGCTGAAACTCCTGTAATCATGATATCTTCTGAAGATGCTGTTGATACTATGCGTAAGGCATATGAGCTGGGAATCACAGATTATATCACACGACCGTTTGATTCTGTGATCGTAAAGAAAAGAGTTCAGAATACCTTGGGTCTCTATATGAACCAAAAGCATCTGATAAATGTGGTTTATGATCAGGTTTACGAAAAAGAAGAAAATAATAATATCATGATCCGGATTATGAGTAATATATTGGGATCCCGTAACAGCGAGAGCAGAGAACACATCCTGCATATTAAAACAGCAACGGAGATGATGCTGAGACAACTGGTAAAAGTAACAGATGCTTATCCTTTGACAGAGGCAGATATTGCTTTGATTACAACTGCTTCTTCCCTTCATGATATTGGTAAGATTCGTATTCCGGAAGAAATATTGAATAAACCAGGCAGACTTACCGATGAAGAATTTCAAATTATGAAAACACATAGTGAGCTTGGCGCAGCTATAATTAAGGATATGGACTTTCCACAAGATCATCCACTGGTACATACCGTATGGGAAATCTGCAGGTGGCACCATGAAAGATGGGATGGAAAGGGCTATCCGGATGGATTGAAAGGTGAAGAAATACCAATCTGTGCACAGGTGGTATCGATTGCTGATGTTTATGATGCACTTACAAGTGAAAGATGCTATAAGAAAGCATTTGATCATGACACAGCGATTCAAATGATCCTGGATGGACAGTGCGGACAATTTAATCCCCTCCTTCTTAAGTGCCTGAAAGAACTGAGTCTTCAGCTTTCAAAAATGTTTGGTAAAGAGATGGACGATAATAAATATTCTCATGAAGCACAGAGACTTTCGAATGAAATACTCCGTGATAAATCCTTACCGAACCAGATTTATTCACAGAGTCTTGTCAAGGTCATGCAGGAAAAAATCGATTTCTTCAAATCGAACAGTGGCATGAATTCAGTTGATTACAATGCGGTTTCAGGTCAATTAACTATACTAAACGGAAAACAGCAGATATTATGTCAGAGGGATGATCCGAAATTTGATCTGTTCAAAGAATTTGGAGTAATTGAAGAAGATGTTCAATATATTCGGGGTTTGTTACACCAGACATCTGTACAAAATAAAGAAATCTCTGTGCAGATAAAAGCGACGGTGGAAAATAACAGTCAGATGTATAAACTGAAATTGCATACATTGTGGTCGCCTGTGAAGAAAGACGTATATATAGGAATTATCGGGTATTTTGACACTGTAAAACAGAAGAAATGAAAAGGAAACTCAGAGGAGGATTCATAATGAAAAAGAAAAAATGGAACAGAGTTTTGGCTGTGCTTTTGGCGATGGTGACAGCCATAACACTTCTTTCAGGCTGTGGCGGGAAGAGTGCGGAAAAAGAAGATGCAGAAACAATCACGGTGTATTTATGGAGCACAAACCTGTATGAGAAATATGCACCATACATTCAGGAACAACTCCCGGATATCAATGTTGAATTTGTAGTAGGGAACAATGACCTGGATTTCTACAGGTTTCTTAAGGAAAACGGTGGACTGCCGGATATTATAACCTGCTGTCGTTTTTCACTGCATGATGCAAGTCCGCTGAAAGACAGTCTGATGGATCTTTCCACAACCAATGTGGCAGGAGCTGTCTATGATACATATCTCAGTAGTTTTATGAATGAAGATGGAAGCGTAAACTGGCTTCCGGTGTGTGCAGATGCACATGGTTTTGTAGTGAATAAAGACCTTTTTGAAAAATACGATATCCCGTTGCCAACAGATTATGAAAGCTTTGTCTCTGCCTGCGAGGCATTTGAAGAGGTGGGAATCCGTGGGTTTACTGCAGACTATTATTATGATTATACCTGTATGGAGACACTGCAGGGTCTGTCTGCATCAGAGCTGTCTTCTGTAGACGGACGCAAGTGGCGTACCACGTACAGTGACCCGGATAATACAAAGAGAGAAGGCCTGGACAGTACTGTCTGGCCGAAGGCTTTTGAACGTATGGAGCAGTTCATCCAGGATACAGGGCTTAGCCAGGATGATCTGGATATGAATTATGACGATATAGTTGAGATGTATCAAAGCGGCAAGCTTGCCATGTACTTTGGCAGTTCTGCCGGTGTAAAAATGTTTCAGGATCAGGGCATAAACACGACATTTCTTCCATTCTTTCAGGAGAACGGTGAAAAGTGGATTATGACTACGCCATATTTCCAGGTGGCTTTAAACCGTGATCTGACAAAAGATGAAACACGTAGAAAGAAAGCAATGAAGGTGCTGAACACAATGCTTTCAGCGGATGCGCAGAACAGGATTGTTTATGATGGACAGGATCTGTTAAGCTACAGTCAGGATGTGGATCTTAAGCTTACAGAATATCTGAAGGATGTGAAACCTGTGATCGAAGAAAACCATATGTATATCCGCATTGCGTCAAATGATTTCTTCTCTGTTTCCCAGGATGTGGTTTCCAAAATGATCTCTGGAGAATACGATGCAGAGCAGGCGTATCAGTCATTTAATTCTCAGCTTATTGAGGAAGAATCTGCTTCTGAGGATATCGTGCTGGATTCGCAGAAATCCTATTCAAACCGCTTTCACAGCAGTGGAGGAAATGCAGCATATTCTGTTATGGCAAACACTCTGCGTGGCATCTATGGGACAGATGTGCTGATCGCGACCGGAAACAGCTTTACGGGAAACGTACTGAAAGCCGGTTACACAGAAAAAATGGCGGGAGACATGATCATGCCAAATGGTCTTTCGGCTTACAGCAGTAAGATGAGCGGTGCTGAACTGAAAGAGACAGTTAAAAATTTTGTAGAAGGCTATGAGGGAGGCTTTATTCCGTTTAACTGTGGTTCTCTGCCTGTATTCAGTGGTATTTCTGTGGAAATTAAGAAAACAGATGATGGTTACACATTGAGCAAAGTTACAAAGGACGGAAAACAAATTCAGGACGATGATACTTTTACAGTAACCTGCCTGGCGACACCACAACACATGGAGGCCTATCCGACAGATGATAATATAGTGTTTGACGGAGGAGATACTTCTGTGAAGGATACCTGGACAGGATATATTTCAAATGGTGATGCCGTTCTTGCAGAGCCAGAAGATTACATTAATGTGAGATGAGAAGAATGAATATTAAGAATCATAATACAAACAGAGAAAAGACTGTTATGAGAAAACAGTTAAGGATTGCGGTCTTCATAGCTGTTTTGGTGGGAATTGTTTTGATGGTTTTCCAGTATTTCAGATTTGTGTCGAAAACTATTTATGAGGAAAGTGTTTCTCATCTGACAGAAGTTTTTCATCAGTCTGATAACATGCTGAGAGAACTGACAGATAAGAATCTGACATATCTTCATATGTGGGGCGAGAATCTGCAGGATATTTCCAACGAAGACGAAATCCGTGATTATATAAAGAAAGCGCAGAAAGATGCCGGCTTTATGGAATTCTATTTTCTGTCTGCTGAGGGGAACTATAAGATGGCAACAGGGGAAACCGGATACCTTGGATTACAGGAAGATATTGGAGAGGATATCCGGCAGGGAAATGATGTGATAGCGAATGCGGCACTTCCCGGAAAATCCCAGCTGCTTATTTTTGCCACACCTGAGGCTCATGGAATATATCAGGGATTTGAATATGATGCGATTGCCATTGCCTATGAAAATTCTGATATCGTAGAAGTGCTGGATATTTCTGCTTTCAATGGAAATGCCCAGAGTTTAATTGTTCATCCGGATGGTCGTGTTGTGATTGATCATTCTTCTGAGTCATGGGGGAACGTGTATAATTTCTTTGGTCTTCTGAGAGAGCATTCTGATATGTCTGAAAAAGAGCTCAATGAACTTTTGGAGAAGTTTAAAGCGGGACGTACCGATGCGATGCTGCTGAATCTGGATGGAGGAAATTATTATCTGGTCTATGAAAAATCGAATATTCAGGACTGGATGTTCCTGGGACTTGTCCAGGCGGATATTGTCAATGCCAGTATGAACAGTCTGCAGCGTAGTACAATGCTTCTTGTTGGTGTGGTGGTGCTCTGTATTGCTGCTTTTCTTATCAGTCTTATTATTCAAACAAACAGGACCAATCTCAGAAGAAAGGATACGGAGATCCTGTACCGTGATGAGCTATTTCAAAAACTTTCAATGAACGTGGACGACGTCTTTCTGATGCTGGATGCCAAAACATATCAGGCAGATTACGTCAGCCCAAATGCGGAAAAGCTGCTGGGTATTACGGCAGAGCAGATTCGTAAAGATATTCGTGTTCTGGGAAAACTGCATCCGGCAGAACATGAAGATTCGGAGAAGAATTATCTGGAGGAAATCCAGGTTCATGAACAGAGGGAAGGGGATTTTAAATATGTTCATCTGAAGACAGGGGAAAAACGCTGGTTCCATAATATTGCAATGGGCAGTGAGGTAAACGGGAAAAAGAAATATATCCTGGTTATGTCAGATCGTACCTCTGACTGGAAAATGAACCAGGCACTTTCTGAGGCAGTACGTGCGGCAGAGACAGCAAACAAGGCAAAGAGTACTTTCCTTTCTAATATGTCTCACGATATCCGGACACCAATGAATGCGATTATCGGTTTTACCACACTGGCTGTAAGTAATATTGATAATCAGGAAAGAGTCCAGGATTATCTGGGTAAGATTCTTTCCTCCAGTAACCATCTGCTCTCATTGATCAATGATATACTGGATATGAGCCGGATTGAGAGTGGAAAGATACATCTGGAAGAGACAGAGGTCAGTCTGTCGGATGTGCTTCATGATCTGAAGACGATCATCAGTGGGCAAATCCATGCGAAGCAGCTGGAACTTTATATGGATGTCATGGATGTTACAAATGAAGATGTTTACTGTGACAAGACTCGGCTGAACCAGGTGCTGCTGAATCTTTTGTCTAATGCGGTTAAGTTTACACCTGCAGGAGGAACCGTTTCTGTCCGGCTGAAACAGTATCCGAAGGCAGTAAAAGGCAGTAAGCTGTATGAGATCCGGGTAAAGGATACCGGAATCGGTATGAGTCAGGAATTCGTGCAGAAAATTTTTTCTCCTTTTGAGAGGGAGAGGACTTCCACTGTGAGCAGAACCCAGGGCACAGGGCTTGGCATGGCAATCACCAAGAATATTGTGGATATGATGGGCGGAACTATTGAGGTTCAGACAGAACAGGGCAAAGGTACCGAATTTATTGTCTGTCTGCCATTACGGATTCAGTCTGAGCGCCAACGTATAGAGAAAATCGCAGAACTGGAAGGGCTTAAGGCACTGGTTGTAGATGATGACTTTAATACCTGCGACAGTGTGACAAAAATGCTTGTAAGGGTCGGAATGCGTTCGGAATGGACACTTTCCGGCAAGGAAGCTGTTCTCCGTGCACGGCAGTCTATGGAACTGGGAGATGCGTTCCACGCTTATATCATTGACTGGCGTCTGCCAGATATGAATGGTATTGAAGTCACCCGACAGATCCGCAGCCTTGGTGATGATACACCGATCATTATCCTGACCGCATATGATTGGTCAGATATCGAGGCAGAAGCCAGAGCAGCAGGGGTGACTGCATTCTGTGCGAAACCGCTGTTCATGTCAGATATCAGAGATACCTTGATGACTGCTATCGGCCAGAGTCAGGCTGAAGTAGAAGATTCAATTCTTCCAGAAGCAGGTTCAGATTTCAGAGGCAGATGTATACTACTTGTGGAAGATAACGAACTGAACAGTGAAATTGCGGTGGAAATTCTGAAAGAATATGGATTTCTGGTTGATACTGCCGAAAATGGCGCAGAGGCAGTGGAGAAAGTTAAGAATTCGACTCCAGGTAAGTATGATCTGGTGCTGATGGATGTGCAGATGCCGGTAATGAATGGATACGAGGCCACCCGTCAGATTCGTGCGCTGGATGATCCGGCACTGTCGGGAATCACCATCCTTGCCATGACTGCTAATGCCTTTGATGAGGACAGGAAGAAAGCCTTGGAATATGGCATGGATGGATTCTTATCCAAACCGATAGTTATAGAAGAGTTAATCAGTACTTTACACAACAACCTGCTGGATTAGAGCGTGTTTGATCAGGTGTTTGGAACTTCAGAAAATCCGCACGGATAAAGGAAATAAGGAATATGGATAAAAGTAGAAAAAAATCAGCCGTACTATTTGTATGTATATTGCTAGTTCTGGGAATGTGGATGATGTTATCAGTACACAGCCAGGCCGCTGAAACGAATAATGATGAAAAACAGGCACAGACCATTCGTGTCGGCTCATTTGAGGATACCTTTAATTATGTCGACAAAAACGGTGTAAGACGAGGATATGGCTACGAACTCATGCAGGCTCTGGCAGGTTATACCGGATGGAAATTTGAGTATGTGAAATGTGACTGGTCCAACTGTTTTGATAAGCTTGAAAATGGTGAGATTGATATCATGGGTGATATCTCTTACACCGATGAACGTGCACAAAAGATGCTTTTCCCGGATGAACCGATGGGTGAGGAAAAATATATCCTTTATGCTGATTTATCGGATATGGATATTGAAACCTCTGATTTTAAGTCGCTGGATGGAAAACGTGTAGGCGTGCTCTTAGGCACAGAACCTGAAATCATGCTGACAGAATGGGAAAATAAGAATGGCATACATACAGAACATGTAAATGTGAATAATAATGATGATGTCGAAAAGAAACTGGCAAATCATGAGATCGACTGTTTTGTATCTCTGGAGGAATCCATCTGGTCTGAACAGGGAATATCATCTGTTACAACTATTGGAAAATCCGGCATATATTTTGCAATAAATAAAGAGCGCAGCGATATCAAGACGAAGCTGGACTATGCTATGCGTCAGCTTGATCAGGACAGCCCTTTTTTTAAAGTAGATCTGTATAAGAAGTATTTTACACTTGATTATATTCAGGTACTTACAGGTAAAGAAAAGATCTGGGTGGAAGAGCATGGAGGTATCCAGATAGGATTTTTGAACAATGATCCGGCAATCTTTTCCATGGATAAAGAGACTGGAAAACTTACCGGTATGCTGGCGGAATATATCTCCTATGCCAAAGATTGTCTGGGAAATCAGACACTGGAATTTAATATACAGGCATATGATAATTATGATGAAATAATTCAGGCGCTGTAGAATCGTGAGATTGACATGATTTTTTATGCCGGCAGGAATCCATATTTTGCAGAACAAAATGGATATGCACTTACAAACACAGCCTGGACTTACAGTTTGATGGCGGTAACTGATGAGAAAAACTTTGATGAGGATAGGGTGTATACAGTAGCTGTGCCAAAGGAAAAAGAAGCCTTGAAACAGTATATTGCTTTCAGCTATCCACAATGGAAGCTTGTAGATTGTGATTCGCTTGACGATGCTGCAGATATGGTCATACAGGAAAAAGCAGACTGTTTCCTCATGGGAGCAAGCCAGGCGCTGATATATGATAACAGACAAAATTTCAAGAGTTTTCCACTTACAAAAACAATGGAGGCATGCTTTGCAGTAAGAGGCGGAGAAGGAAGCCTTTTATCAATACTGAATAAAACCTTAAAGGCTATGCCATCTGATATGCTTACAAGTGCACTTGCTATCTATGACAGTACTGTAGATAAGGTAACATTTTCTGATTTTTTAAAAGACAACATACTTGCTTTTTTTGTCACGGCAGGATTTTTCGTATTCAGCATCATTAGTATTATCCTCGTACTTTTACGGAAGGCAAGAAAAGCAGAAGCTGCCGCAAAGCTTGCTGCAAATGATACACAAAAGCTTAATGACAAATTGGAAATCGCTCTGAAAAAAGCAGAAGATGCCAGTCTTGCAAAGACCCGTTTCCTTAACAATATGTCCCATGACATCCGTACTCCTATGAATGCGATTCTGGGATATGCACAGCTTATGGAGGATGAACTGAAAGAAAAGGATTTGCCTGAAACTTCAGAATACTTAAAAAAACTGCAGCAGTCAGGAAATCTTCTTCTGTCAATCATAAATAATGTACTTGATATGGCTCGGATTGAAAGTGGAAGAATGGAGATTGATGAGAACTATGGCATGATTGAAGATATCTGGCAGACCTTATTTGAAATATTCGATGATGAAGCAAAGAAAAAGAATATTGCACTTCATTATACGATAAATGTAGAACATGAGCACATACTGACAGATGTAACAAAGGTAAAAGAAATATTTGTTAATATTCTGAGCAATGCCATGAAATATACTCCATCCGGTGGTTCTGTTATGATAAACGTAGATGAATTACCATGCAGTGAGCCTGGATATATGATAGTGAGGACCAGGGTGAGTGATACAGGAATTGGTATGAGTCAGGAGTATCTGACAAATATTTTCGAGGCATTCACGCGTGAGCGGAATACTACAAAGAGCAAAATTGCAGGAACCGGACTGGGAATGTCAATTGTCAAGAAATATGTTGAACTGCTTGGTGGAACAATAGATGTAGAGAGTGAGCTTGGAAAGGGCAGTACTTTTACAGTTACACTGAAACATAAGATAGCGGATGAAAACTATTATGTAAAAAATTATGCTGAAAATCCAGAAACATATAGTGAAATCCTTAAAGACAGGAAAATCCTTCTGGCAGAGGATAATGATCTGAATGCAGAGATTGCTGAGGCAATACTTGAACGTGCCGGTCTTAAGACAGAGCGTGTGGAGGATGGCATTCAGTGTGTAAATAAGATAGAAAAAATGCCGGCAGGCACATATGATATGATCCTGATGGATATTCAGATGCCGAAAATGAACGGTTATAAAGCAACACAGGCAATCAGACGCCTGCCAGATAAGGATAAAGCATACATACCGATCGTTGCAATGACAGCAAATGCATTTGAAGAAGATAAGAGAGATGCTTTTGCAGCCGGAATGAATGGTCATATCGCGAAGCCAATCCAGGTTGATAAACTGCTCTCGACATTGGCGGAAGTCTGGGGAAAGGAGATGACAGATGAAACGGATTGCCATATGTGATGATAATGAAAGATGATTTTGCTCAGGCGAGAGATATGCCTGAAATTGAATCGAAAATGAGGCAGCGGAAAATCCGTTGCCTCATTTTGCTGAGTGGATGTTTTGCAATGGGGTAAAAGAAAATAGACATAAAGCTTGAGTAATGATGACAATTTCATACGGTTTTGTTATAATATTTTTTATCACATAATGTTTTTTATACAATACAATGGTATAAGTACGCGTCTTTCTTTGCTCTTGCAGAAAGACATTTTCGTATATAACGAACAAAATGTCACCGGGTACTTATGATCTGATACTTATGGATATCCAGATGCCAAATATGGATGGCTATCAGGCAGCCCAGTGTATCCGGCATTTAGATGATAAGATGAAGGCAGAGATCCCGATCATTGCTATGACAGCAAATGCCTTTGCAGAAGACAGGAAAAGAGCATTTGATGCAGGCATGAATGTCCGCTTTAATGGATAATAAAGAGGGAATGAATGAACAGAAAGATAGAAAAACTGACAGGAAAAAAAGATAAGAAAAAAAGATTATGTTTGAGCATTTTAGCACTTATCATGTTACTCTTTGTACCGCTTTCTGCTTATGCGTCAGAAATTAAAAGTGACGGGAAAACAACTCAGGGAATAGAGGAAGAGAATAAAACAGTGAGAGTTGGGTATTTCCCATATGCCAATTTTCAGGAAGGCGGCTATGGGGAACACAAGCAGGGAGCAGGCTATGAGTATCTCCAGAAGATTTCTTATATAACCGGCTGGAAGTATGAATATGTCTATGGCTCATTTAAAGAGTGTCTGGAAATGCTGGCAGATGGAGAAATAGATATACTTGGAAGTGTCAGTTATACACCGGAAAGAGCAGAAGCTATCGATTTTTCGACCTATGCAGAGGGAACAGAACGATATTGGATCTATACCCGGGAAGATCATACAGATCTTACGGGTGGTGATCCAAAGCAGATGAATGGCTGTCGTATTGGTGCAGCAGATGGAAGCTATCAGAAAGAACTTCTGGAAAAATGGCTGGACAGCAATCAGATCCAGGCAGAGGTGGTTGTCTGTAAAGGCTATGATGAAATGATAGAAAAACTGGATGCAGATGAACTGGATGCACTTGTGGTCCCGGCACTGTCTGTCAACAGCGATTTTATTGCCATTGCCAATATCGGTGCAAGTGACTGTTATTTCGGTGTATCAAAATCCAGACCGGATCTGTTAAAGGAATTAAATTCTGCCCTGGAAGAAATCAACAATACAGAAACGGACTACAGCAGCAAGCTGTATGCCCGTTATGAAGGAAAAGCGGTCATAAATTATGCACTCAGCAAGGAAGAAAAACAATGGCTGGATGCACATGAAAACACAATCCGTGTGGGATACCTAAAGGATAATCTCCCTTTTTGTGGTGAAGAAAATGGGAAACTGACAGGAATCCTTGGAACCGTTCTGGATACGGTTCAGGAAAAATATAAAATTACGATCAAGGCAGTTCCATGTTCCACGGGAGTAGAGATGAATGAGACATTGCAATCTGGAAAAATAGATATTGCAGGTCCTATCCTTCAGGATTTTTATACACAGGAACAGTTTCAGGTGGTTTTGACGGATGAAATCTTTGATATTACACCGGTTGTTATTTACAAAGGAAATGAATATAGCAGCAGTCTCACTACAATCGCAGCGACAGAGACTTCACTGTATTCTGAATTGATGGTGTCCCTTCTTTTTCCAGACGCAGAGATCAAACTGTATGACACACAGGAAGAATGCCTGGAAGCAGTGGCAAATGGAAAAGTGGGAGCAACTGTTATTCCATCTTCAAAGATCAATCTTCTTAATGAAAGTTCACTGACCAGAAGTCTGTCATTTGCAGAGATGGCAAAACGGCAGGAATTAGCGATGTTCACGACGAGAGAAAACAGAAGAGCAGCTACCATTATCAATAAAGCAATTGAGCAGTCCTCCAATATTTTGAATGGTGTTGTCCTTGCGCAGAACTCTGTTTCGGAAAAGAAAATGACCTTGCAGGATGTCCTTGCAGAGTATGCAGGTGTAGGAATTGTGGTTTCATTAGTGATTATTTTTGTACTACTTCTTCTGGTTTATTCCCTTTCAGTAAGCAGAAAAAAACAGATGGAAGCCCTGAAAGAAGCACAGAATGCAAATGCGGCGAATATTGCAAAAACGACGTTTCTGAACCATATGTCCCATGATATCAGGACACCAATGAATGCAATTATTGGATTCACGGATATTGCCATGAAGAGGAAACCGGACAAAGAAGTGGAGAATTGCCTGAAAAAGATCAGGCAGAGCTCAGAATATCTGATGACACTGATTAACGATGTGTTGGATATCAGCCGCATTGAAAGCGGTAAACTGGAATATAAACCAGTACGGGTAGATCTCAGGGATATGATAAATACTGTTTTGTCGATTGCAAGGGGATATACGGAAAGCCGTGATCTTAATTTTTATGTTTCAAGAGAAGAACTAAAAACTCCTTATGTGATGGCAGATGAACTCAGAATCAGGGAAGTATTGCTCAACATTATCAGCAATGCAGTCAAATTTACAAAAGACGGAGGTACTATTTCATTTGTTGCAAAAAACTGTCCGGGTAATGATGAGCACCATATGATTGTACGCTATTGCATATCGGATACCGGAATTGGTATGAGTGAAGAGTTTCAGACCAGGATATTTGATGAGTTCAGTCAGGAAAATAATGGGGCAAGAACCAGTTATAAGGGAACCGGACTGGGAATGGCGATTGCTAAGAAATATGTAGATCTTATGGGTGGAAAAATTGAGGTCAGCAGCAGACAGGAGGTTGGCTCAACATTTACGGTAGAAATCCCCCTGCTTATAGCAGAACAGGTACAAGCTGAAGAGAAAGAAAAGTTAAGGAAAGATATAGATTTACATGGTTTGCATGTCCTTTTGGCAGAGGATAATGATTTAAACGCCGAGATAGCAGTATCTCTATTGGAAGAACAAGGGATGATTATAACCAGAGCTGCCGATGGGAAATCAGCCCTGGCACAGTTTTGCAATACAGCTCCGGGGACTTTTGATCTGATCTTGATGGATATTATGATGCCTGAAATGAATGGATATGAAACGACAAAAGCTATCAGAAATCTGCCGGACCGTCCGGACGGAAAGGAGATTCCTATTATTGCAATGACGGCAAATGCATTTGCAGAGGATGTACAGGCTGCTTTGAATGCCGGGATGGATGATCATGTGGTGAAGCCGGTTGATATGAGTATTCTAATATCCGCCATCAGCAGATTCCGGGGACGGTGTTTTTGATTGTGCTACCTTTTCTGCAAAAGTATAACTGACCTTTCCAAGAAGATCAGTTAACCGGTGCGGACAAGTCTTAGAAGCTGTTCCTCAAGAATATAAGTTTGGTTGTGCTGTTCATTTTCCTTTTTCTGATAAGTTTCTTCCAAAAGAAGAGAGGCATCTGACATAACGTCACCCTCAGACAATGCCTGTCCGACAGAAGTAAGCTCTTCAAGTGAAAGCAGCTCTTCGTGCAGACAATAGTTGAGGAAGATACATTTCTTTAACAGAGAACTCAGAGACAGACACGGAATCTGACGGAGAAAAGAATTAAAGTCAGAGTGAATGTCATGTTTCTTCTATAAAGGAGTCTTATTTTAACAATGAATCGGCCGCAGAAACCATACAGCAACGAGTAATGTCAGAGCTTCTGCTGCAGGAACGGCGAGCCATACTCCAGTCAAACCAAATTTCAAAGGCAGTACAATCAGAAATAAAAGTAATAGTAGGAATGAACGTAAAAATGTGATCAGACCGGAGAAATATCCTTTTCCATATGCCATCATTCGAATTGCAGCAAAAATATTAATTCCTGAAAATAGAAAACCAAGTCCATAAACTCTCATTCCGGACACTGCAATAGGAAATACAGGGCTGGATGTATCTGCGAAACCGGATACAGCAACTGGAGTAAGAAAGTAGGTCAGTGCATAAATGATGATCGGAGCTACTGCGAAAAAGCGACGAGCATAGCTTTCCAGTTTTCGGCAAATTCTTATTTTTCGGTCGCCATACGCATAACTCAGAGGTGGTGCCATGCCCATAGAAAAGCCAAAGTAGACACCGATAAACAAAAACTGCAGATACATGATGATGGAAACTGCGGCGACACCGTCTTCACCGGCAAAGGAGAGTGCAGTGCGGTTAAATACGATGGTTGTAACTGCAATAGCAAGTTGATTGACAAATTCGGATGCACCATTTAGCATACAATGCATGGCTTGTGCGCCCAGCTAAGGGTGTGTAGTCAAGCCGGCGGGAATATGGTTTATCCAAGGTCTAGCCAACCAGATAATAGCGAGTCTTGTCAAAAGACATCGGATCACAGTTCAGCCCATCCATACCACCTGCCAGTTTCAGTACCTCTTTTCTCAGCTGAAATAAGTCAGTGATGCACTGATGAATTTCATTTTTTACAGCATGTGACTGACTTTCACTACTGTTAAAATGTTTGGCAATCTGATTGAGATTCGATCCGATCTTTCCATATTCACTGACCAGTTTTCTGAGATCGTTCATGTCTGCAACAACTTCAATCTGATGATTGATTTGCTTCTCAAGCAGAAGTTTTCTTAGATATTCAGATCGGGAAAGTCCTGTAATTCCAGCGGCTTCATTTAACATTGCCAATTCAATATCCGTTAATTTTAACGTGATGATGTTACTTCTCTTGAGATTCTTTTCTTTCTTCTTAGGTGCCATAGTCCTCCTTCCTTTTTAATAAGACATCTTGGATGTGCGATTACACTTTTTAACCGGCTGTCCCTTCCGGTTATATAAAGTGCTGCGACTATCTTTGATAGAGAGCCAACAGATATCTTTGATGTCTGTACGAGGGTATGGGGAATCGGAATCCCCATCAAGAGACTTACCCGGAGGTATGCCGTAGCCATAAAATGGCGATACGGTAATACCTGGGTGGATCTTGCTCTGTATGTGTACCCCTCTATATAACGAAACGCTCAGAGGCTGTTTTACAGTGGGGGAAAAGAAAAAA
>OGQZ01001618.1_pt1 | contig 16759 bp, 17 predicted proteins | sample 1553321 | NCBI WGS metagenome assembly OGQZ01 (sample SAMEA2579958, study PRJEB22360) | human gut metagenome | reverse complement strand
CCACACGCTGAAAAGGAACGGGACGCACCGGGAGGCAGCCAATATGCGAGAGTATCTGGAAAAACAGGATCAGCGCAGTATGATTCCACAAAAAATTATCATGCATGGTTCTGTGGTTATGGAACAAATGATGTAAGTGAAATCGCAGTATGTGTCATGATTGAAAAGGGCGGTGCCGGCGGAATTGTTGCAGCACCGGTTGCGGGACAAATTTTTGATTATTATTTCAGCAGATAAAAAAAACCTTGAAACTGTATGCATTTTCAAGTATACTTATTTTATATGATGCCAGGGCAGAGATTTGCCCTGGCCAAAACACACCATAGTCAGGAGGAATTGCAATGATAGAAGCAACGAGCTGTGGCGGTGTGGTGATATTTCGCGGTAAAATTTTAGTCTTATATAAGAATTACAAGAGCAAGTATGAAGGCTGGGTATTACCGAAGGGAACCGTTGAACCCGGAGAGGAGCATTGGCAGACAGCGCTGCGCGAGGTACGGGAAGAAACAGGTGTCGAGGCATCCATTGTGAAATATATCGGTGTAAGTGAGTATACATTCCATGTACCGCAGGATATTGTAGAAAAAGAAGTGCACTGGTATCTAATGATGGCAGACAGTTACTACAGTAAGCCGCAGAAGGAAGAGTATTTTGTAGATTCCGGATATTATAAGTATCATGAGGCGTATCATCTGCTGAAGTTTTCAAATGAAAAGCAGATACTCGAGAGAGCGTACAATGAATACCTGAATCTGAAACGGGATAATTTGTGGGGAATCCACAGAATTAACCGTATCGGATAAGGTATGCAGACGTTTTGCATTGACATAATAGATCAGACAGGATAAGGTGAGAGTATGAGATTTCGACCATGTATTGATATCCATAATGGTATCGTGAAGCAAATTGTTGGAAGTTCTTTGAAGGATGAGAATGATCAGGCATCAGAGAATTATGTGGCAAATCGTGATGCATCGTGGTTTGCAAAGCGTTATAAGCAAGACGGATTGCAGGGAGGACATGTGATTCTTTTGAATCCACAGTCCTCCCCGTATTATGAAAAGACAAAAAAGCAGGCACTTGAAGCACTGCATGCATATGAGGGAGGATTGCAGGCTGGCGGCGGTATCACTCCAGATAATGCACTTGATTTTTTGCGCGCAGGTGCATCTCATGTAATTGTCACATCATATGTGTTTAACGATGGATGTATTCAGTATGACCGTTTAAAAAAACTGACACAGTTAGTTGGAAAACAAAGGCTAGTTCTTGATGTAAGCTGTAGAAAGATAGATGAAGGCTACTGTATCATGACAGACCGTTGGCAGAAGTTTACAAAGGAAGTAGTTACACTGCCATTATTGGAGGAGCTGTCTGCATATTGTGATGAATTTTTAGTACATGCTGTCGATGTAGAAGGCAAAAATGGAGGAATAGAGACGGGACTTGTTAGGATGCTGTCTGATTATGACGGTATTCCTGTTACATATGCCGGAGGAGTTCATAGTTGGGATGATATTGAGCTTCTCAAAAAACTGGGCAAAGGAAAGATTGATATGACAATTGGAAGTGCACTTGATTTGTTTGGCGGAACATTGTCATATGAGCGTCTTGCAGCGATGCATTTTTAACGAAAAGGAGAAAAAATGGATAACACAAATATTCTTTATGGAAAAAAATGGGCAGTTTGCGGTGATAGTTTTACAAATGGAGATTTTTCCGGAGGATATAGCGAGACATTTGAAGATGGTCCGTTTGCCGGAAAATATAAGACATATGGTTATTTAATAGCTGAAAGAAATCAGATGACAGTGCAGCATTTGGCAGTAGGTGGTCAGACAATGGCGATGCCGCCTGTTCCAGGCACTTTTTCCAATTCATTTTCCAATGGAATTTATAAGACTATTGATGAGGATGTTGATTACATCACATTGTACTACGGAATCAATGATTCACACCACAGACCATCATCAACAGGAAGCGATGGCGAAGATCAGACAGGAATAATTCATCTGGGCACGATTGATGATACTGATAATACTACATTTTATGGTGCTTGGAATGTTGTTTTGGAATATCTGATTGCGCATCATCCGTATGCACATATTGGCATTTTAGTGTCAAATGGATGTGAGACTGATGATTATCGTCTGGCAACCATTGAGGTGGCAAAGAAATGGGGCATTCCATATATCGACTTAAACGGAGATGAGCGAACACCAATGATGCATCGCTCTACAAACCCTGCTCATTGTGATCGTGCAAAAGAGCTTCGCATGGAAGCATTTAAGGTGGGAGGAAGAAATTCTCATCCAAATATCAAAGCTCATCTGTATGAGAGTTGGTTCATCGAAGATTTCCTGCGTACATTATAATGCTTTTGTCACAGGTCCATCAATCCTATTAAACTTTTTTTGATGTCAAACAAATCTATGAATCGTACCCTAACGATCACACCATCATCTGAAGTAAACTTGATTTCTTTTTCATGCTCTATCTTTTGACTGACTTTTTCAGTCATTGGATAGAGCATTGTAATGTTTTTGGCATTGTATTTTTTCTGGTATGCATACATCTGGTACATATCCGCCTGAGAGATCCCCCAATTTACTTTTTGGCTGGAGAGAAGTTTCCATTTCGTATCACAAATAAAAATGGCGTTGTCATGTTTTCTGGTGATTACAATATCTGGCCGTAATATAAATTTCTTATTAGGCTGTGTGAACAGATAATGTGTGGCATCTTGTATGGAGATTGAAAAATCCTCTGCCGGTAGAAATTTTTTTAACTGCACGGCAACATAGCGCTCAAATAGTGTTTCCATAGGAAACATAAGAGAAAATGCAGCACCAGAGCCAGAAAACGAAGAAAAACTTTTTCCGCTCAAGAAAAGTTGGCACCATAGAAGGAGTGTGGAATAGTCCCTGCTATGACTTTTATTTTTAAAGTTCACATTGTTTTTTGAATTGTAATCAAGTCCTATTTTTGAAAAATCACTGGCATAGTCTGTAGAAAACGGGACATCACCAAAAGCAGCAAGTAATGTTTTTATATCGTTCTTGTTTCTCAAAGAGCGTGTTTGCTTATATAAAAGCATTAATGTCGATTTGATCAGTCTGTTTTCAGGGCAGTTAGGTGTAAATTCATCAGATTCTGTGAAAACACGTTCTTTATGGGAAATATTGTATTTTTGCTGCTCAGGAAACAAAATTTTTCCCTTAAAATAAGATCTGTTTTCAGCTATGGTTTCATAGTTACTGCGCAGTCCATGTTTTGCCAAACAAAATGCTTCAACGATAAACATTCGTATGAAGATATCCAGAATCGGCATTTTTTCAATATCGACATCTGTAAATTGCAAGCTTTTATATGAGGTATTCGTGAGTGATTTGATCATGTCTGTCACAAGTTTTTTGATTTTTTGATTGCTTTTTTGCGTGTTAGAGACAATCTTTGGTAAGATTTCAATGGCAGTGCCATCATCGAATGTAATAACACCGATATAGTTTTTGGCAGTTATAATCTTGCCGATTTCTTTTCTGAATGAAATTCCCATTAGCTCTAAGGCATTTGTGTCACTGCTTGTGCCGAAAAACTTATGAAACGTATGAGTGGAGCTTACATTTTTACTGGAGAGAATAAAGTTTTCCAGCTGCTCAAATATGGTAGGCGGCAGAGTAGTGTATCCTTCTATTTGTCTGCCTGTGATAAAAGATCCATATTCGCTTATCTGATAAATTGTTTTTGACATATATGATCCTTTCAACTTTAAAAAAATAGATTTTAAATAGAATGGTATGCTTTGATTATTGAAAAAGCCGCTGCATTTATTTTATATTGAAAGGAATCGCCAAGATCAAAATCTGTGCTGCCAAAAAGTGCATCATAGTCAACCACATTTTTAATAATAAACTGTTCGCTTTCATTTACCTTTTTATTGTCTCCAAGTACAAGGCGAATTTTTTCATAGTCCTCATAAAAGTACTCCTGCAGTAGAGGGAGAATTGCACTTTTAAAAATAGAAGCAAGCGTTTCAACTGTTGGATTGTTCTTTAACGGCATGAAATAGGCATGACCAATTGTGTGCTCACGGTCGTAAAGCACGCTGATTTTTTGATTCATGTGTGAGAGAAGTTGTTGAATTGAAAGCTCTTCAACATAAATTTCACTTAGAACTGATGGATCAGGTTGCATTTCTTTAAATTGAAAACGACGGCGAAGAGCAGTGTCGATTGTAGAGATGGAACGGTCTGCGGTATTCATTGTTCCAATTATGTAAATGTTGTCAGGAACACCGAAAGACTCTTTTGAATATGGAAGTCGGGTATAAGTTCCTTCCAGCTGCCCAATTCGTTTTGAAGGCTCAATCAGCGTGATAAGCTCACCAAAAATCTTTGCAATATTACCGCGATTTATCTCATCAATAATAAAAACGTGATTAGTTTGAATCGATTGCTTTGCGCGGTCACAGAAATTCTTGAAAAGGCCAGAGGAGACTATATATTTAACATCAGAAATCGCATCATCGCTGCCACTATTCATTACGGGACGAATGCCTTCGATAAATTCCTCGTAGCTGTATGATTGATGGAATGTGGTAAATTCAATTAGCCCATCTGCCTTATAGTGATGATAGCGTTTTATTATATCCTCTAAAGGTTCATTCACAATATCTGATAATGACTTTTCCTCAATGACTGCAACAGCATAGAGGAGAGTGTGATATGTTTTGCCAGTTCCAGGTGGACCGTAGAAAATCATATTTTTCGGAAGCTCTGCGTAGTCTGACGAATTTTCTTTAAAGATATACCAGTCATCGAAGTCATCCATATATTCAACATCTTTTACATTTTTTAGTATTTTGGGTTTTAATATCATATTTACGTATACCTCCACAAAATTAAGAAAGTTATTGCTTAAGTGATACTAATCGTTATGTTAAATGTAATAAAAAAAGTGTTCACAAGTAAAACTACTCATGAACACCTTTTTGATGCCGGTGGCCGGACTCGAACCGGCACGGATCGCTCCGCATGATTTTGAGTCATGTGCGTCTGCCAATTCCGCCACACCGGCGCTGCATGTCGCAACAAATGAAATATTATCATTTTTTGTCTGTTTTGTCAATGTATTTCTGTATTTTATAAAAAAAGGAGACGTCTCACATGCAACATCTCCTTTAAATTTCATTATGTACTATCCAATAACTTTTTTCACAGCTTCTAATACACGGTCTGCCTGAAACGGTTTCACAATAAAGTCCTTGGCTCCATTCTGAATCGCCTCGATAACCATAGCCTGCTGTCCCATTGCAGAACACATGATTACATTTGCTCCGGCATCGACCTCTTTGATCTTCTTTAATGCCTGAATACCATCCATCTCTGGCATTGTAATATCAAGCGTTACAAGATCCGGCTTTAACTCTGCGTACTTCTGAACAGCAACAACACCGTTCTCCGCTTCGCCAACTACATTGTAACCACCTTTTGTTAAAATATCTTTTACCATCATTCTCATGAATGCAGCATCATCTACAATTAAAATATTATTGCCCATACTTTTTCTCCCTTATCTAATTTCTCTGGATATCTCTAATATGATCAACCTTCTACAATTATATCTTTTTTCTTCTCAAATGTCAATAAAGGCATTCACAGAAAGAAACTTATTAGAAATATTTCCGATTTCCCCACAAGTTACTCTTTTTCAGATCAAGATACTCGCTGTACGCTTTCTCCAATATCTGTTTTTCATTTGAAAATTTAAGCAAATGAACAGCTTCGTGATATTTATAAAATCCGGAATCCACGAAAAATTCCTCGCGCTGTGGTTTGCTGTGATAGCTTTCACCCATCATCAAATACCAGTGTACATCCTTTACGACCGTATCCTCCTGTGTATTAAAAGTATACTGACTCTTACCCACATACTTGATAATACTGGCATCTGCGTCCGTTTCCTCTTTGACTTCCCGCAAAGCGGTCTGTTTATACTCCTCGCCCTCCTCTACAGTGCCCTTGGGAAGCACCCATCCTTCATATCTGTTTTTGTAATTCTTGTACAATAGCAAGATCTTTCCCCGAAAGATCACCACACCGCCACAACTTGTTGCCTCAATCATTGCAATCCCTCCTGGTGGCATACGTGCATTTATTCTACTAAATTTAAGTATACCCTTTTTTGTTATTGAATGCAATGAAATTTCACAATCAATTTCCAAGATATTCTTCAAATAATTTTGAAGCGATCGGAACGGCATACTGGCTTCCGGTTCCTGCCCCCTCCACGATCACACTGACCGCGATCCCGGGTGCGGCAGCAGGAGCAAATCCCACAAACCACGCATGGGAAGTCCCCCGGGCATCAAACTCCGCCGTTCCTGTTTTTCCGGCCACCGGATAGGAAAGATTTTTCAGCGAACCTGCCGTTCCGTCAGAAACCACAGACCGCATCATACCGGTAATCTGATTGGATCGTTTTTTGGAAATGACTTTCCTTCTGACCTCCGGCTTATACTTTTTCACAATATTTCCATCCACACTTTCAATCCGGTCTACCAGATACGGAGTCATTAAATTTCCGTCATTGGCGATCGTCGCACTGATCAGTGCATTCTGTAATGGCGTAATCGTTGTCTTTCCCTGACCGATCGCCGTCTGCGCCGCCTCCGCAACATCCGATTTTTTATTTAACACAAACTGACTTTTGCTGCTGGCAAAGGAGCCTCCCGCAGACTGATTAAACCCAAAGCTCTCACACAGCTTTCGATAGGAGATGCGGTTCAGGCCCACTCCAATATGAGCAAAGGAGCCATTGCAGGAATGCGCCAGCGAACTTTTCAGATCCACGATTCCATGACGTTCTCCGTTATAACAGCGGATTACATTGCCTCCAAAATTATCACTTCCCTGACAATTATACTGATACTTGGAATAGGAAGGATTTTCCCTCATATATTCAAGTGCTGTCAATATCTTAAAAGTAGACCCCGGAGGATACAGCCCCTGTGTCGCGCGGTTCAAAAGTGCCGAGTTACCCTCCGGATCCTCTACCAGAGTATCCCACTGCTGCTGCACGGTATTGGGATCATAATCTGGTTTGGAAACCATTGCCAGAATCTTTCCGGTAGAAGGTTCTATAGCAACCACTGCTCCTTTTTGATTTCCCAGTGCTTCATAGGCGATCTGCTGTAATCTGGCATCCAGGGTAGTGATCACCTTATCGCCCTGATTTTTCTGTCCCTGAAGCTGGTTGGACAACTGCTTAAACGGATTGACGTGGGAGGTCAGAAGCGGAAAGCTCTGCTCCCTCTCAACGCCTGTTTTGCTGTTCCAGACACGGCCCACCACATGGCAAAATTCATTTTTATAAGGATATACCCTTGTCTCTTTCCCATTCTTATCAGTTTCTGTCGTTGCAAGAACCTTTCCGTCCGAGGAGACAATATCTCCCCGGACCACCCGTTTGGCCAGAAGCTCCTGTCGTTTATTGGCAGGATTGTTAATGACTTCACTGCTGTCCTGTACCATAAAACGGACCAGATAGCCGATCATCGCCAGGAACACAAGCACTACACAGTACGCCACGGCGATCACCTGACGGTTTCCCCGTTTTCTATCTTGCTCCGGCCGGACGTTTCCTCCGTCTCTGCGCTCCCTGTCGGACATTTTTCGGCTGCGGGAATTCCTCTGCGTCTTCCTCTTCTTCCGGCCGCTTTCCTCTGCGTCTCTTGCCCTCACTGTCTCCTGCCTCCTCTCTGTTTAATACATACATCCCCTGAATAATGCTAAATAAAACCACCGTACTGATCACAGAGCTTCCTCCATAACTCACCAGCGGTAGTGTAACTCCTGTGGACGGGATAAACTTAATAGCACCTCCCACCGTAAGAAATACCTGAAAAATAAACTCCACTGCCAGTCCCAGTGCTGTCAGCTTATAAAAACGTCTTGTCATTTTCAAGGCGATATTCACAAACATCACAAAGCAGCTGATCTCCACCAGGATCACACAGATTGCAAAAAATACGCCCAATTCTTCCCCAATGGCAGAAAAAATAAAATCACTGGATGCCACCGGTATGGTGCCGGGCATTCCTTCCCCCAGCCCCATTCCAAACCAGCCACCGGTTCCTAAAGCAAACAAAGAACGTGCTACCTGATATCCCTGCGCATCAATGGTACTCCATGGATCTCTCCATGCAATAACGCGATTCTGCACATGTGTGAAGAGATGGTATGCAGCCACGGCTGCTCCCGACCCGCACAAAAGTCCGGACAACAGATAGATCAGCCGTTCTGTAGAAACATACAGGATCACCAGATATGTGATAAAATAGATCAAAGCCGCTCCCAGATCTCTTTCCAGCACCAGGATCAGCACATGGGCCGCCGCTACCACAGTCACCACCACAATATCTTTAAAGTTTTTCGCTTTGGTTAAAAACGCCGCCGAAAAAAATACATATATTATCTTTACAAATTCCGAAGGCTGCAGGGCAAATCCTCCTATGGAGATCCAGTTTTTTGCTCCATAGTGCTCCTCCCCGATCACAAAGACAAGTGCCAGCAGTAATAAGCCTGCTATCGCATAAAACCATCCAAAAATATCAAAATATGAAAACTTTTCTATGATATACGGAATAAAAAGTCCCAGCACACAGATTGCCGCGGCAAAGATCATCTGCCGCACTGCACTTGCAATGTCAAGCCGTTCAATCATGATCAGACCTGTCATCAAAAGAATAAGCATATTATTCAGTACAATTCTCGACATCCCCTCATAAACAAAGGGATAAGACTTACTGACAAATAAAAACAATACCACCTGCAGCACATACAACAAAACGATCTGTACATTCAGACTATTGAGAAACAGCACAAGGGAACAGATAAAATGAATCGTAAACATCAGCTTGATCTGATGCCGATATACTCTTTCCTTACGTTCCTTATCCCGTCCGATAAACACAGTAAAACAATGCCATGTATAGACTGCAAAAAGAAAAATGATTATATATTTGGAAAGCTCCACCACCACGGAATGAGCAACACCCACTGCATTGACATTACCCAGCAGCTGCTGCAGTTTTTCCGCTGCATCCTGTTTATCCATATTCCAAAAACCTTTCTAGTACAATGATCCTATTCCACCGGAAGATAATAATGACCCTTCTGTCCCTTTGGCAGTCTGCCCCGAAGAATCTCTCTCATCTGCGCCGGCTCCTCGATGGTAAAATCATATCGAAATCTGCGGATTCCCTGTTTCCACAATTCCATCTTCTCCTCACCAAGAGACAACGGTGCTTCATGGTATATGATATTATAACAATATTTGCACCCATTGAATACAACAAATCCCCGTTTCTTTTCATCCGTGATCCGCAAAAGCTGATCCCTGTCCCCTGACTCCATCGCACAGCCTCTGGTCAGACGGTGAATACACTGTGCGGAAACCATCAGCGGAATATAGCTGTAAATCACCACCTCCAGTCTGTCCTGTCTCGTCAGCTCTCCACATTCCTTTCCGGTCAGCTCCAGCGGCAATGTACTTCCGGCCACCCCCTGCTCCTTCCACCAGCGGACTGCCTCACGATTTGCCGTATAAAGATTGGCATCTGTAATGATCCTGTCCGGCTGTATCCCTGCTTCTCTCGTCAGAAACACAAAGGATTCCATATTGCGGACCACAAAACCTGTCAACTCTGTCATCTCATAAAGACTTTTTCCACCTTCAAGTTTTTTCTTCTCTGCTTCATAAACGGCACTTCGAAAGATCAAAGGCATCATCAGGTACATCTCTACGCCTTTCTCTGCTCCCCTGCGGATCAGTTCCCGAAGCACCTGATCAGACATCTGCTCCATTCGCAGATAGATTGTGGAAATATCCTGTGCTTCCAATGCCATTGCCGCCTGCCACTCATATAATACAGAAACAATCTTTTTTTCTTCTCTGCTCTTGTGTACAGCTTCCTTCTCCGGTGCCCCGTCCGGTTTATCTGACAGATAACACTCCGGAAGGATTTCCCTGCCGCCCCTTTGATCCAGCTTTTGCTGCAGCTTTTCCAAAGCTTCTCTTCTCAGCTTCTTTAATGCTCCTACCGGAAGAAAAAGTTCTCCCTGCAGATTTACTTCACAGGACCGGCACTCAAATACCGTGCCACCCGTCTGGCACAGCACCCTTTTGACATCCTCCGGACCGGCAGGATTCTTTTCTGCTTTCTGACACAGGATTCCCTGTACTCTGCCGGATATCTTTTCGCCATTCTGCATCACCGTCACCTGCAGTTCCATAGGCTGATCCATTTGTGCCGTAAAATACATCTTCACCGAAAGCTTGGGATCCTCTTGCAGATATTTATTACGGAGCTCCTCCAAAAGCATGGCATCTTTTGTGCGATATACCAGATCTCCTGTCCGTATCCGGCTTCCCTTCAAATAACGTGCCTTCACCAGCTCACCGGCTCTCTTCGCCTCACCCAGAGTATACTCATAGGAAGGACAAAGTCCGGCATCCCGGAACTCCACTACATCCTGTGCATGCAGCTCCCGTTCCAGACGATAGGTCACCATATGTTTGTCTACCGCTGTGACTTTCCCAACCAAAACACCACCATGATTGGGACGCTTCTGTGCGATCATATCTCCCTTTCCCTGCTTATTCTCATATGGGACGCCGCTTTTGCCTTCCATATATCCCGAAGTAAAGCCCTGCCGGTTATATAGTTCTGCCAGCCGTCTCATATCCTCCTGCCACATATCCTGATGAGCCTTCAGATATTCCGAAAACTCCCCGGTGCCAAGAGAGGCACAAAGATCTACATACTTACGATATACCTCTGTGGTCAGAGCAACGTATTCCGGCCGTTTCATACGCCCCTCCAGCTTCAGGGAATCCACGCCAATGCTCATCAGCTCACCGATATGCTCCAGACTGCAATGCTCCCTGGGACTCAGGTAATATCCCGCCGTTTTCTCTCCCTCCAGATAATATCTCTGACGGCACGGCTGTGCACAACGTCCACGGTTACCGCTGCGTCCCCCCAGCATACTGCTGAAAAGACACTGTCCGGAATAACAGTAACACAAAGCTCCATGAACAAATACTTCGATCTCTAAACCTGTGCTCTGACGCATTTGCACCAGCTCCTGTAATGTAAGCTCTCTTGCCGGAACAATTCTCGTCACACCATACGGTTCCAGAAGCTCTGTGCTTTCTCCCATAGTAAGTGTCATCTGGGTACTTGCGTGAATCTCCAGATCCGGGAAATACCGATGAAGATAATTCATCACACCCACATCCTGCACGATCACAGCGTCCAGCCCCTCCAGATAATACGGTCTGATATAGTCATACAGATCCTGCTGCAGTTCATGCTCCTTTAACAGGGTATTGACTGTCATATATACTTTCACACCATATCTGTGACAATAACGGATCACCTCTGCCATCTGATCCCCCTGAGGATTGTCAGCATATGCTCTGGCCCCAAACCTGCTGCCACCAATATATATCGCATCACACCCGGCATTGACTGCCGCCCTCACACTCTCTATAGATCCTGCCGGCGATAAGATCTCCGGCTTTTTTAACTGCACTTTTTCCGAACTCATATAATAAACTCCTTCTCTGATTGGAAAAAGGGCAAAACCTGCGTTTCACCCTTTCTATATGGTCAATTTCGAATTATTTTCTCTTATTTTGAGAACGTCTGGAGCTGAAATTTTTCCGACCCTTTCCACCGTTCTGACCAGTCTGTGCATTTTCCTCTTTGGGATCTGCTTCAAATTCAAACGCTGCGATGGAGGGCTGTTTATCATCCTTTTTGTCCTCTTTTGCCGGCTGTATTCCCGACATAACATCCTCTACCGGCTTTTCTGCCGTAGTGATTGCCGAAGCCTGCTTACGCTCTGTGCCGGCTGTCTGCCCCGATGGTGCTCCGGCAGAATTGGATACCACCTGGGAAACCGGTGCCTGCTGTGGTTTCACGGGTACTGATGTCTGCGCCGCAGAAACAGATGCCGCCGGTTTACTCTGTGACGTCACCGGTACTGTCTGTGGTTTACTTTGAGTTACAGCTCCCGTGGATACCGGTGCTGTAACCGACTGTGTTCTGACCGGCTGGGCCCGGGGGTTTTAACACCTCCCGCCCCAGATCGTATCTGCCGTACCGGCTGCTGGGCCGGCATAACCGCACGCCGCTGCAGCTCTTTATTTTTTTCGTCGATTTCCTTTGTCTTTTTGTCCAGTTCCTTTGCTTTCTGCTCAAGCTCCTGATTTTTCTGTTCCATCTCTGTCTCGAGACGGATGGTTTTCTTTTCCAGCTCAGCAGCCTGATCCTCAGCCTTTTTTAACTGCTCCTTTAAGGCTTTCATCTCCTCATCACGGGATACGATCTCGTGCTTCATCCGGAACATTTCCTGCTCTACTTCGCCCTGCTGCTGTTTGTTTTCCTCTGCCAGCTTCTGTGCTTTAAAATAATCATCCGATAAGTTAATCGCCAGAAGAATATTTTTCATATCCATATCAAGATGGTTATATGCATCCTGCTTTTTAAACGATTGAAGCTTCTCATTGATATAATTGGCAATATGCTGCAGATAATCACTGCTTTCATAACCGGATATGGTGTACCGCTTATCATTAATGATCACCTGTACATCTGTTTTCTCGTTCATGCTCACCCTTGCCTTCCTCTCGTCAGCCTTGTCTTTGGTTTATTCCTCTGCCGGTTCTTCAATAATCTCCTGCTGTGCTGCGGCTTCCTGCCCTGCATCTCTGTCATCCGGGTCCTCAGTCACAAGCTCTGCCTTATTTTGCCGGATCACATCCAGATATCCCTGCATGGCTGCCTCTAATGCCCTTGCGTTGCTGCTGGTAGACTCCAGCGCTGCCGCCAATGTCTTTTCGGACATTTCCAGAAGATCCTTTGTATAATAGATTGCTCCGTTGCCAATCTCTGCAGCCTGTGCTCTGGCATTGGCAATGATCTGGTCCGCCTGCTCATTGGCTTCCCGGACCGTAATCTCCGCCTGCTGATATGCCTCCTGCATAATCGCATGCTCCTCCACCAGTGCTTTATACTGCTCCTGTGCATCAGAAAGAATCGCTGCAGCCTTCTGTTCCGCATCATCCAGGATCTCTTCTCTCTGACGAAGAATCTTCTGATAGCGTTTGATCTCCTCCGGCACATCCCGGCGCAGATCATCCAACAGATCATACAGCTCGTCCTTAGGAACAACTACCTTCGTTGAAGAAAGTCTCTGCATACGACAACTCTCTACAAATTCAAAAATATCATCAATCTCCTGCTCAATTCTGCTTGACTGCATATCGTTTCTCTCCTATCTGCAAATCTATTGATTATGATAAACTATCTGGATACCATTCCCTGCTCTTTCATGTAATGAAGAACCGTCTCCGGTACATATTCTGAAATATCTGCCTGATATCTCAACAGCTCTCTCACCGCACTGGAACTAATATAGGAATATTCCGGCGCTGTTGCCAAAAAGACCGTGTCGGCATTTTGATTCATTTTGTAATTGGCCTGTGCCAACGGAAGTTCATATTCAAAATCCCCCGAAGACCGGAGTCCCCTGATGATCGCATCTGCCTTCTGCTGCCGCACAAAATCTACCAGAAGCCCCTCAAAGGAGCATACTGTGATATTGTCCTGATCTTTGACGATCTCCTGAAGCATTGCCACCCGTTCCTCTTGGGAAAACAACGGGTCTTTGGCACTATTGACCAGAACCCCTACCACAAGCCGGTCAAACATCCGGGACGCACGGCAGATCAGATCTACATGACCGGTAGTCACCGGATCAAAGCTCCCCGGAAATACTGCTGTACTCATATCTATTCTACCTCTCCTGCTGCCAGTTCCTTACAAATAAATATATGACAATTATTTTTATATTCTTTGATCCTCTCCACATACCATCCACAGGCCGGTGGCATAACGATCGGATCATCCTCCAGGGATGCCTCCACAATGATCCTGGTATCATCATGAACCAGAGACGACTCTGTCAGATATGGAAGAATCCTTCTCTCCAGTCCCATACTGTAAGGAGGATCCATAAATATAATGTCAAAGGCTTTCCTCTGCTGGTCCAGTCTCCGCAGCGCCTGAAGCACGTCCATCCCCATAACTCTGGCCTGCTCCTCAAAATGTGTATGCGCCAGATTGGTCCGGATACAACGAAGTGCCTCTCTGTCATTATCCACCAATACTGCCTCTGCCGCTCCCCTGCTCAATGCCTCAATCGCAATACCGCCACTGCCGCTGAACAGATCTAAAAAACGGGCATCATACAGATCCTGCTGTATAATATTAAATAATGTCTCTTTAATCTTATCCGAGGTCGGTCTGGTATGACGTCCTGCCGGAGTTTCCAATTTCAAACGTCTCGCCGTTCCTGCAATCACTCTCATTGCATTCCCTCATTTCCTTTGAATTTCGTGCATTCACACAATACAAGATACTATCTATTGTACCACATTCCATTAGGGTGGTCAATCATACATCTGCCTCTGTCAGAGTCATTAACTGCTCCCTTGTTGGCTCCTCCAGAGTGACAAGCCGGTTTGCCTGATTCACGATCATTTTTTCAAAAAGATTCCGGACTCCTCTGGCATTTCCAAAATCCTGCCGCTCCTGCTCATTCATCGCTGCCAGACGAAGTCCGATACGTTTCAACGCATTCTCCTCCACTGTCATGCCGGCCTGTCCGGCCATAACCTTCAGAATCTCCAACAGCTGTGCCTGTGTATAATCCTCAAAAGAAATAAATTTATTGAATCGCGAGATCAGACCGGTATTGCTCCGCAAAAAGCTTTTCATTTCTTCTGTATAGCCGGCAACGATTACCACCAGATCATCTCTGTGATCCTCCATCATCTTTACAAGGGTATCGACCGCCTCAGAGCCGTAATCATTCGACGCATCCGGGCTGATCAGCGCATATGCCTCATCAATAAAGAGTACACCTCCCAATGCCTGTTCCACGACCTCCCGGACATTGATCGCCGTCTGACCCACATAGCCCGCCACCAGTCTGGACCGGTCCGTTTCCACAAGCTGTCCTCCCGACACGATCCCCAGCTCCCGGTAAATCCTTGCTACCAGTCTGGCAACCGTAGTCTTACCAGTACCCGGATTCCCTGTAAATACCATATGGTAGGACATGTCCATCATCGGAAGATCCATCTTCTCCCGCATTTCCCTGACCTTGATCAGATTCACCAGAGAATGTATTTCCTCCTTGACTGCCTCCAGTCCCACAAGGCGGTTCAACTCCTCCAGCAATGCCGCTATCTTTTTTTCCCTTGCTTCCTTCTCCGCTTTTTCTCTCTCCTGCAGACGCTTTTTTACCTTTTGGAACTCCTGCTGGGCAGCCCGCTGTTCTTCCTCCAGTCTCTGCTTCTCCTTTTGGAATTCCTTTTCTGCTGTCCTTTGCTCCTCTTCAATCCGCTGCTTTTCCTTTTCAAACTCCTGCCGGGCTGTTTTCTGCTGTTCCTGAATCCTGCTCTTTGCCTTCTTATGTTTTCCGGGCTGTTCTTTCTGTGATCTTTCTCCCATAAGCCATGAAACTCCGGAAGAAATCTTCCTGGAATTTAATTTATGTAATATATAGCTTTCCTCATATGTGCTGTCCGGGCATTCTGCACATACAAACATGACTGTCTGCTGAAAAAATCCCCGGATATATGCCTGTCCTCCCCGGTCTGCCCGGTCAGTCATCTCCATCATACAAAGCAGTACATTGATCAGTGTGTCCATAAAAACAGCCGCATATTTTGTATCTCCCTTTGTATCAAATACCCCACAGATCTGTATCAGCACCGGCGGCATCTCCGCATATTTCTCCGCATATTTCATAGTTTCACCGGTCAGTTTATTTTGCTGGGAAACCAGTTCCAGAGGATCCGAATCCGTAATACTATGCATGTATTCCCACTGGGCCTCGGAGACGGACTCCATATGAACAGCCAGTCCTACCATAAGAGACTGCACATACAGATCCAGGATCTGATATACCGACTGTTTCATCACAGACTCGGCCTGTCTCCAGTAGCCTTCCTGTTCAATATCTCCACATATCTTGACAAGCTTCTGATAATACTGTCTGCCCATAGCAATGATCTCTGCCTGAGAATATATTGCATTACCCATTACGAAACCTCCTTTCACTCCGGATAACATACTGCGGCATTTTGCCATAATTGTACTACAACTCGCATTACGAAACAACTTTCCGAAAGAACTTTTTTTATTTTTTAAATTCTTTTTTCAAGAATTTAAAAGCTATTCTTTGCTGTTTTCAAATCTTTTGTTCTCTCAAACAGCTTGTTTATAATAGCATACCCAAAACGAAAATGCAAGAGTTTTTTAAAAAAAATTTTCACTTTTTTGTGGGCCTTGTAAATCAACAGAAAACTTGCTATAATATCTGAAAAATACAGCGGAAAACGCGGAAATGCGGTGTTGATATGGAGCGAAGCGCAATCAGGAGTGTGGCGTTCGGAGGATTTGACAAGGAAGATGTTGCCCGCTATATCGAGCAGCTCTCACAGGAGACGGAAAAACTCCGGGAAGAACGGGACGCTTTACAGGAAAAAGCAGACTGCTTGGAGAAGGAAGCAGACGAACTGAGGACTCAGGTTCAGGAACTCACCAAGGCCAGAGAAGAACTTTCAGCAGAGATGGCGCGTCTTGCGCCGCTGGAGAAAGAGAATGCCCAGTTAAAGG
>OGQZ01001607.1_pt1 | contig 16855 bp, 16 predicted proteins | sample 1553321 | NCBI WGS metagenome assembly OGQZ01 (sample SAMEA2579958, study PRJEB22360) | human gut metagenome | reverse complement strand
TTCAGCGTTGACTTGATAGGATGTATCTTTGTAACTGCCATATCTGCGCCAGCGCTCCTTTGATGTCCGCAACATCTTGTGTGTACAGCTGCCCCATGTTGTTCAGCCGCCGCGCGATCTGATTGACGTTGACACCAATCTTTTGCAGTTCGGCGGTCTGCGCCCGGATGTCGGTGGTGTCGATGTGGACAACATAACCATCTATCAGCATCTTCCGGGCGTAGGCAGAAAAATTCCGTGTGTGCAGCAGAGCCATCTTCTGCCGGATAAGTTCCTGTTCCTCCGGCGTCACGGGAACACGCAGAACAATTTTTCGGGTTCGGTTCGCCATAGTTTCACCTCGTTTCTTGGGGGTCTGGGGTACTCCCCAGCAAGCATTTCTGCCGGGAGTGGCTACACTCCCTATGCTTGCTACGTTACCTTTCCCTACTACTATGACACCACAACACCCCCGTTTTGCCCGCAAAATGCAAAAAAAAATAAGAGGACGCTTTTGCATCCTCTCAATGACCGTGCATGACAATCAGACACACACGGGCTCTTTTTCCTGTTCATGGATTCGTAAGGCACCGTCAATGGCACCTTCTACGATAGGTAAGTATTCTTCCGGGCAAAGCTGCAGCTTGTGGCTGACCCTCTGACGCTCCACACTTTCTTCCCGCATGAGTTCCGGGTTGAAGTACCGCTCCACGGGCAGACCACATATTTTTATCAGCTGAATCACCACCGGCAAGCTGGGCAGCGTGCCTTCGTTTTCGATGTTCGCAAGATACCGGCTGTCACAATGTATCATGTCAGCCAGCGCACTGCGGGAAAGTTGTTTTGCCTTTCGAGCTGCCTTGACATCCGCTCCGAACGTTTCAAAGCCGGGACAGTCCTCAATTTTCGCCATTCTGCATCACCCATGTACATTTTATAGTTCATGAGCGATTGGCGAAATGTTGCTATGTCCGTTCTGTCTACATTTTATAATTCATAATCCGGGGTTGCGCACCTAGTTTATCAGATACCAAGCAGCTTTCAACAGTTGGTCATTACAATATTGCATGAATCAAACTCTCAGTACCTGCAATTTCTGCTTCAACAATATATTTAGTTCGTTCAATATTAGCTTTTGCAATGGAAGGTATGTCGTCTTTTATGACTGTTATCTGCTGCTCAATTCCCTCAAGATAGCTATTTAATATTTTCAAACGCTGTGAAAGCAGACTTTGCGGATCATCTAACGCATCAATAAAAAATGCGGCAATCGAGAAAATGTTGGTATCATAGTCGAAGGACAAAATTGATTGCTGTAATGTTGCCACAAATTCTTGTTTCCCTTTGTCTGTAAGCGAGTAAATCGTCTTGTCGGGCATATTTCCATCCTTTTCAACGCTGCCATAAATATATTCTTTTTTCTCTAAGACTTTTAGTGTAGCGTAGACTGTCGAATTGGCGATGTTGTACCAACGATGAACATTCATGATTTGTAGTTGCTTGATAATTTCATATGGATTAAGCGGTCTTTGATTGATCAGACCCAATAACATAGTAGCAGATTTCGAGAGCATAACGCATACCCCTTGACTTTAGTTTTAAGTTGTAGTACTCTATATATAGAGTACTACAACATTATATTATAACTGTACCACAGTTATAATCAAAATACAAGGGGGAGTAAAATGCCGCAACTAAATAAGGGTGGAAAATATGTATTTGGACTTTCTGCCATCAGCAATAGGCGAGAAATACTTTTTCCGGCAGAGACTCTTGAACAATATCCCGTTCAAAAAGAAGGACGCATTATTATTTTCACGGGGAGCAAAATCACGGGCGGATTTTGCGTGACCAGCAAACAATTACTTGGGCAATCAAAATTGAAGCATATATTAGATGATTGTCCCGCATTGTCACAGTACACGATTGATGAAGGAGAATTCGTTCGCTATAAAGGACGAGGCTATACTTGGCTGCATATTTCTCAAAACGGTGTTGTGAGGCTGCCCGAAAACACGATGCGATATTTGAATCTTTCCTGTGGGGATATTCTCATGTCGATTAAAAGCAGTGACATCGCATTTACAATGGGAGCAAGAGGGCCGCTTATGGACAAAGTACATTCTTACCCCGGTCATATCAAGGAATATTGGGTTACTTGCTGCGGGCAATAAGGATATGAGTCATATTGAGTGGGTATTATGTCCTGTCTGCGGCAGTAAAACACGATTAAGAATCCGCAGCGATACCATTCTTGAAAATTTCCCATTGTTTTGTCCCAAATGCAAGCATGAAACTTTAATCGCAGTTCGACAACTAAATCTATCCATCGTGCAAGAGCCAGACGCTAAGACGCAGAGCCGATAACACAGAGAAAAAACTCCGATGTTATCGGCTCTGTTTTCACTTTTTCTGTGATTCCCTCGGTGGAAGAAAAGGAAAATGCTACTGGGTAGATGGCTTAATAAGAGGGCCAACGAAAAAAGTTTTGAAGTTCATTTTTGGTCAGTTGCCTTGACTTTTGCTATTATTAATAGTACTATTGATAATAGTAAAAGTGGAGGTGTCGTTATGTCATCAATCGATTTAGTTATACTTGGCATTGTTTTGGAGAAACCCCAAAGCGCCTATGACATTCAAAAGGATGTGGAGTACCACCATCTTTCTCGCTGGACAAAAATAAGTGTACCTTCTATTTATAGAAAAGTACTCCAGCTGAGCGATAAGGGCTATCTTCAAAGCGATATTGTCAAGGGCGATAAGTTTGCGGATAAGGCCATTTATTCCATTACCGATCAGGGCAGAGCGTATTTCAAGGAGCTGATGGCCTCTTGTGCCGCTGGCACAGTACCCTTGCTATTCGATTTCAATGTGGTCATTACCAATTTGAACAAGATGGACAAAGCCGAAGCGTTGGAGCTGGTTTCGACTTTGCGCCGGAGCATACAGTCCTCGGCTGAATCGAACGAGGGCTATGCGCGGGAATTTGCAGACATTCCTTTGGTTGGGAGAACGATTTTTGAGCAGCAGCAGCTTCTCTATCGAGCCCTTCTGGAATGGCTGGATCACTTTGAAGGGCAGTTCTTAGAAGAATGAGTACAGGCCCCCAAAGCAGTTTGACCATCCTGTTCGAAGCTCCGTTTTGGATCGGTCTATATGAAAGAACGGATAACGGTAAGTACGAGGTATGCAAAATCACTTTTGGCTCAGAGCCCAAAGATTACGAGGTCTATGAGTTTCTGCTGAAGAATTGGCACAAGTTGAAATTTAGTCCCCCAATCCAGGCCGAAGTAGCCATGGAGCGAAAAATCAATCCCAAACGTATGCAGCGCGAAATTCAAAGCCAACTGCAGGATAAAGGCATTGGAACAAAGGCGCAGCAGGCGTTGAAACTCCAGCATGAGCAATGTAAGCTGGAACGACAAACCAAGAGTCGTGAGCAGAAAGATGCGGAGAAAGACCGCCAGTTTGCCATACGGCAGGAAAAAAAGAAAGCCAAGCACAGAGGAAGATAACATGAAGATAGAATGGATTTTATGCCCCTTTTGCGGCAGCAAAACGCGATTGAAAATTCGCGATGATACAATATTGGATAATTTTCCGTTATATTGTCCTAAATGCAAACATGAAACCCTGATTGCGGTAAGAAAACTAAATTTATCTATCATCCAAGAGCCAGACGCACAGACGCAGAGCCGATAATGCACAAGGTAAATTCACTTGTGATTATCGGCTCTTTTTTATTTTAGTATACGATAAGAGCCTGCCCCGCCCAACGGGGAAAGAAAAAAAACGTTGGTTTGAGCAGGTGACTCTTTGCGCCCATTTTGAACCGGCGGCTTTTGAGAAAATCAAGGTCGCCGGCTCTTTTTGCTTATCAGAGCATACCATTGTTTGTATGGCGGCCACTAGGAGGATGCCGCCATGCGCCTGATATTCTATCGAACGCCTAGCTTTGAACTGTCAAAAAAAGCCTTGCTCCCGCACAGGGTCAGCAGGGCTTTTGCTATGTACTATACGATGTAGCTTCTGCGCGCTTCGTGCTGTCATTATGCCCGGTTGGCCGTTTTCGGTCTGCCGGGCTTTTCTATTGCCGCCTGAAAATCTACCTGCTTCAAAAATTTTTGGGGAAATTTTCAAAAAAGCGGGCAGAATCGGGTGTTTCAGGTGTCATATTAGCGGAAAGGGAAAAATCCACCCGACATCCCCACGGAAAGGGGGTGAGAAGATGGAAGCTATCCCTCGCAACGATGGCGAACAGTACCGATTCGATGCGTTCTGCAAAGCGGTGCTGCGAAATGAGGCCCGGAACTATTACCGAAATAAGAAACGTCTGCTTGACCGTGAAAAGTCATTCAGCGTTCTTTCGTTGGAAGAACTGGGGCAGCTCACGAGTGTAGACCATTATCCAAGTGAAGAATTTGTATTTTCATCCTACGGCTGTGATCTGCACATCGACAATGAACTTGTTGCCAATGCGTTTGCCGCTCTGCCAAAGCAAGAACAAAGCATTCTGATTCTGTTTTGCGTTCTGGAACTGGGCGATGGCGAGATTGGCGACCTCATGGGAATGTCCCGGAGTGCTGTACAGCGCCACCGGACAAAAACGCTGAACGAGCTGCAAAAAAAGCTAAAGGCGCACTTGCCGGAGGGAGGTTAGGCGTAAATGAACTCCTATGAACACACGAGCAGAGAGTTTTTGCCGCTCTCGGTGATTCGCTCTGCCTGTGCCGGGGACACCGATGCCGTTGAACAGGTTTTGCATCATTACAGAGGATACATCAACAAGCTCTGTACGGGCATTCTCTATGACAAGCACGGTCAGCCTCATGTGTGCATAGACGAGTACATGAAACGCCATCTGGAAATCAAACTGATTTCTTCTATTGTAACCAAAGCCGAAACGGGCTGACCCTTTCCACGTTTCGGGACAGCACCTTGAAAAATATGCCCGCAGGACAATGGCGGTGCATCATAGGGCAAACGGATACGTTGCTGTCTGTATCGAGCCGGACGGCGGGTGCGCCACGATGCTTTTCTCTGAAAAGTGGAGCGATCACCACCACGCCGCAATGCAAGCGCGGCTGCTTGCGGGCCATGACATACAGACAGGCTGATACTCCCTTACCGTCAAAGTCCGAGCGTTCAGAGCGTCGCAGGCAATGAGTAGGGCTGCATGAGGAATGCAGGGGTGAGATTCCCGTGGGTTGCTGCCAGCAGCCGTCCGTTGGCTCATTTTTTATTTTGTGAAAGGGGGATATTTTTGAAAGAACAAAATTTGATACGTTATAGCATTCAGCTTGCTTTTTTGAAGCAGCTGTTAGAAAGAAAGCTCATAACCGATAGAGAGTATTCCCTTATCAAGCAGCGCTTAATGAAAGATTATCGTGTGGTTTCCGAACTATCCTCTTGATTTTGTGTTGCATTGGCGTTATGATTAACGCAATGAAAGGAACACATTCAACAAGGAGGTCAAGCATGAAAGATGTTGAAGTCATTAAAGCGCGAAACACGCTCTCTCCACGAGCGCGCACAAACTTTGAAAAAAGGCTGCGCGTAGCCGCCTATTGTCGTGTCAGCACCGATACCGAAGATCAGCTGAACAGCTACAAGTCGCAGGTCGAATACTATACCGAACTTATAAAAAGTAAGCCGGAATGGTCTTTGGCAGGCATCTATGCTGATGAAGCTATCACAGGTACGCAGGTGAAAAAGCGCGAGGATTTCCAGCGGTTAATCAACGACTGTATGAACGGTGACGTGGACATGGTGATTACCAAATCCATTTCGCGGTTTGCACGAAACACGCTTGACACTCTGAAATATGTTCGGATGCTCAAAGATAAAGGTGTGGCTGTGTTTTTTGAAGAAGAAAACATCAACACCCTTACTATGGACGGCGAACTGCTCCTTGTGATTTTAAGTTCTGTTGCACAGCAGGAAGTCGAAAATATTTCTGCGAATGTCAAAAAGGGCTTGAAGATGAAAATGCAGCGCGGTGAGCTGGTCGGTTTTCAGGGCTGTTTAGGCTATGACTACAATCCAGAGGACAAAACCCTCACCGTCAACGAAGAAGAAGCGGCTGTTGTCCGTTACATTTTTCAGCGATACACGGAGGGTGCCGGTGGTTCGGTTATTGCCAAGGAACTTGAAAACTTAGGCTATAAAACTAAACGCGGCAGTCCCAAATGGGCAGACAGTACCGTAATCGGCATTATCAAAAACGAAAAATACAAAGGCGACATTTTGTTAGGAAAGACATTCACCGTTGACCCTATTTCAAAACGGCGTCTGTACAACTTCGGCGAGGAAGATCAATTTTATATTCGTGAGCACCACGAGCCCATTATTTCGGAAGAAGTCTTTGAAGCCGCCCAAGAAATTTTGCGGCGGCGTGCAAAGCCCCGCAGCCTTAACGTGGACGGCAAACGTGAAAAGTTCAGCCGGAAATACGCTTTTAGCTGCATGATAGAATGTGGTTTCTGTGGTGGCACCCTGACAAGGAGGAGTTGGCATAGCAGTTCACAATATAATAAAGCAATCTGGCAATGTGTCGTTTCCACCAAAAAAGGAAAAAAGTTCTGCCCGGAGAGCAAGGGTGTTGACGAAAGAACGATTGAACGGGCTTTTGTAGAATCCTATCGCCTCTTGTGCCAGAACAACAAGGATGTTCTGGACGAGTTTATGAAACGGACGGAAGAAGCCCTTTCCGAAAGCAACGCGGGCAAGCGTCTTGCAAAAGCTGAAAAGGACATTCACGCTCTGGAAGTCAAGAAAAACAAGCTGGTTGATATGCGTCTTGAAGATACCATTGACAAGGAGACCTACGACCGAAAGTATTTAGACCTGTCCAGCCAGATTGAGCAGTTGCAGAAAGAGTGTGAAAGCCTGCAAGATGCAGCCGAAACCGAATCTACAATGCGCAAGCGTGTTGCCACGTTCCGGCAGACCCTTGAACAGAACGAGGTTCTGGACACCTTTGACCGACATATTTTTGAAAGTATAGTTGAAAAAGTAATCGTGGGCGGTTATGATAGTAATGGGAACAAAGACCCCTACATGATTGTCTTTGTTTACAAGACCGGGTTCAAAAACAGTGTGGACGGCAAGAATTTCAAGCCGCTTCGCAAGAATAGCAAGGAGAACCACTCCCCTGCTGTTTTGTGTTCCCATGCTTCTAACGAGGCTGAATCCATGTGTTCCGATTCTAGCGACGACACATTGCGAAGCGGTTCTCCTTTTGACCAAACTCAATGTCGAGCGGCATATCGAAGTGGACGTCAGCATGGACGAGTTGGATGTGACCGCTGCGGAAAGCAAGGCGACTTACAACGAGATTCGGGAGCATGTGTTGGAGCATCATCAGCTCAAGGTGTCCAATCTTTATATCGCACAGGTGAAGCAGAAGTACGGCATCATCGAGCGAGAGAATTACCATAAAGCGAAAAATGAAAATACGAAGCAGCCCAAGTGTCCGAAGGAAAAAGAGGATGCGATTGTGAAAGCGTTGAAGCATTTTCAGATGATTTGACGGATCGTATGTAACCTGCTCAAATTCCATAGAGAAGTCTTTGTCTTTCATATAGGAGGCACTGGATGTCAAAATTAAATATTGATCAGAAAAGTGTTAAAGCACTCTTTAGCGAAAAGAAAGCCGACTTTCTTATTCCGGACTATCAGCGGCCTTATGCCTGGGGCGAGAAGGAATGTCAGACACTCTGGGACGATTTGTTCCTATTTGCATTTCCTGATAACGATTGTGACAAATTTAAAAGCGATAGTGATGAATACTTTCTAGGGCCGATCGTCACATTCAAAAACGATGATGGAAAATTGGAAATCATTGATGGTCAACAACGCCTAACAACATTGATGTTGTTGCTTCGAGCGTTCTATGAAAAGTATGGAAGCATGAAGAACGACAAGGCTGTTAAAACTAGCAAATTCATTGAACAGTGTATCTGGAAGACTGATGAATTCGGTGACCCTGACAAATCAGCTTTGAAAATCGACTCAGAAGTTGCTACCGACAAAGAAAAAGGGGAATTTTTAAGCATCCTGAAAGCAGGAAAAGTCTCTGAAAACGAAAAAAGCAGCTATGCTAACAATTACCGCTTCTTTCAGCAGAAAATCGTGGATTTTTTGAACACCTACCCTGATTGGTTTTCCTTCTTCCCAATCCGAATCATGAATAATTGCATCCTCCTCCCAATCGAAGCAGAATCCCAGGATACTGCATTGCGGATCTTCTCGACGCTGAACGATAGAGGAAAGCCGTTATCAGACGCAGATATCTTCAAGGCGCAGTTTTATAAATACTACTCTGCCAAGGGTGAACGTGAAGTCTTTATCCAAAAGTGGAAGGACCTCGAGGTACTGTGTGATTCTATTTTCCATCCTATTACCGGCACTCCGATGGATGAGCTTTTCACCCGGTATATGTATTACGAGCGTGCAAAGCAGGGAATCAAATCCTCGACAACAGAGGCATTGCGCAAATTCTACGAACGGAATGCTTACAGCTTGCTAAAAAATGACCAGACTTTTGAAAATTTGATCGATCTTGCAAATTTCTGGAATGATGTGCAGAACCAAAATGTTGAGCGCTTCTCTGACCGAATTCTTCGCAGGCTCTTTGTTCTGAACTATGCTCCCAACGGTATGTGGACCTATTTTGTTTCGGTCTATTACATGGCCAATCGGGATTCCGATGGTCTACTGAACGACGATCGTTTCTATAGCTTTCTTAACAAAATCACCGCATTCATCTGGGCATATGCCGTTACAAATCCGGGCGTAAATGCACTGCGCACTCCCATTTTTGCAGAAATGATCAACATTGTAACCGGGCAACCTGTTCGGTTTTCTGACTATTTATTTGATACGCAGAAATTGCAGAACGCTTTTGACAACTATACCTTCAGCAACAACCGCGCGATCACAAAGGCCATGCTGACATGGTGGGCATTCCAGAACTCCTCCCAAGAGCTCTTGTCCCTTGAAAGTGTATTGGAAATTGAACACATCTATGCACGCAGCCGCCAGGAAAAGGAGCACTCGCTTTCCAATCCGAGAAATGTTGAAAGCCTTGGCAACAAGGTGTTGTTGGAAAAGCGCATCAATATCCGCGCTTCTGATTATCGCTTCAACGATAAGGTCAAGTACTATACCGGTTTTGAAAACAACCGGAAGCAGAAAAAAGAGGGTACAAAAATCAAGGAGCTTACTGACCTCGCTGCGAATGCCACAGATTTTACCGAATCTGACATTGTAGAGAGAAACGCCAAAATCATCCTCAGCTTTATCACCTTCATGCACAACAACGATCTTCTATGTGAAGATTAAATCCTTCTACTTCTATGATCGATGCCCGTCTGATTTTCAGACGGGCATTTTCTTTTGCCGGAATATGGTGTTTCCACTTTTATCGTGGTACAATAGATGCAAGAATCATTTTTCAGGAAAAGCATCCTGCTATCCGATTTATAGGACACCCATTGTTGTAAAATCAGGATGTCCACCTATCACAAAAACAAGGAGCAACGTATGCCAAACGATAAGATCACCGCCGTAGGTGCCAACATTGCCGAAAAAGCCGCCATGATCTGGAACGTAGCCGATATGCTGCGCGGGCCGTTCAAGCCCCACGAGTACGGTCTGGTCATTCTGCCCATGACCGTGGTGAAACGGTTCCACGACTGCCTGCTGCCCACCCATCAGGCAGTGCTGGGCACCTACGAAAAGGTGAAAAAGCTGCAGGTCATCGACGGCTTTTTGCAGAAGGCCTCCGGCTACCAGTTCTATAACACCAGCCGGTTCACCTTCGAGACCCTGCTGGCAGACCCGGACAACATTGAGTCCAACTTCCGGGATTACCTGTCTGGCTTTTCTGCCAACGCACAGGACGTGCTGGCAAAGTTCGACTTTGACAACATCATCAAGCGGATGGTGGAGAGCAACACCCTCTACCTCGTCATCAAGGAGTTCGGCTCTGAAAAGGGATATCTTGGCCCGGACAAGATCAGCGCCGTGGATTGCGGCTACATCTTTGAGGACCTGGTGCGGCGATTCTCTGAGAGCTTTGGTGAGGAAGCCGGAGCCCACTTCACCAGCCGGGATATCATCTACCTGATGACCGACCTGCTGCTGTCCGAAGCCGACCTTGACACCAGCAGCATGACCGTTTACGATATGGCCATGGGAACCAGCCAGATGCTGAGCTGCATGGAGGAGCGCATCCACGAGCTGAACAGCGACATTGAGGTGACCTGCTTCGGGCAGGAGTTCAACCCCTCCACCTTTGCCATCGCCAAGGCGGACATGATGATCCGGGGCGGCGACCCCAACAGTATGCGGTTCGGTGACACCCTGTCAGAGGATCAGTTTCCCGGGTTCACCTTCCAGTACATCATCTCCAACCCGCCCTTCGGCATTGACTGGAAGCGGGAGCAGAAGGCGGTGGAAGCCGAAGCCGCCCGGGGCGAGATGGGGCGTTTTGCCCCCGGTCTGCCCAAGATCAGCGATGGTCAGCAGCTTTTTGTGCTGAACGGTCTTGCCAAGCTGGCAAACAAGGGCAAGATGGCCATTATCCAGAACGGCTCTCCCCTGTTCAGCGGCGATGCCGGCAGCGGCCCGAGCAACATCCGGCAGTATATTCTGGAAAACGACTGGCTGGACTGCATCATCCAACTTTCCACCGATATGTTCATGAACACCGGCATCTCCACCTACATCTGGGTGCTCAGCAAGGATAAGCCCGCCCACCGTACAGGCAAGGTGCAGCTCATTGACGCCAGCCACTGCTTCGAGCCACGCCGCAAGAGCATCGGCACCAAGCGCAACGACATCACCGATGCCTGCCGGGAGCTGATCGTCACCGCCTACGGCGAATTTGCCAACGGCAAGGTGTACGGCAACAAGAACGGCATCTACTGCGAGAGCAAGGTGTTCGAGAGCGTGGAGTTCGGCTACAACAAGATCGTGGTGGAGCGCCCCCAGCGGGACGAGGCAGGCAACGTTATCCTGAAGCGTGGCAAGCCTGTGCCGGACACCAGCCTGCGTGACACCGAAAACGTACCGCTGGTGCAGGATATTGACGCCTACTTTGCCCGGGAAGTTCTGCCCTACGCCCCCGACGCATGGATCGACCACAGCAAGACCAAGGTGGGCTACGAGATTCCCATGACCCGCTATTTCTACGAGTATCAGGCACCGGAAGCCGTGGAGGATATCGTAGCACGCATCACCGCACTGGAACAGGATATCTCCGCCGGGCTGGCAGAGCTGTTCCATAAGGAGAGCTGATTTATGAAAGGGAAAAAGATGCAGATTCGCAATAGTACCGCTGATTTTCTGGTTTTCACAAAAGATTCCGGCAGCGACAGTATTGAAGTGCGTGTGCAAGACCATGAGGTCTGGTTGACACAAAAATCTCTTGGACAGCTTTTTGATGTGGACCGAAGTGTCATAACAAAGCACTTGAAAAATGTTTTCCAAGAAGGTGAATTAGACGAAACCACAACTTGTGCAAATTTTGCACAAGTTGCAGATAACGGTAGAACATATCATTATAAATTCTATTCTCTCCCAGCGATTATCGCCGTAGGCTATCGTATCAACTCTACGCGCGCAACACAGTTCCGGCAATGGGCCACTAAAGTATTGGATACTTTTACACGTCAGGGTTATGTGCTGGACAAAGACCGCCTTATCAATGGCCAGATTTTTGATGAAGACTATTTTGAACACCTGATTTCTGAAATTCAGGAAATTCGTGCCAGTGAGCGCCGATTTTACCAAAAAATCACCGACATCTATGCCACTGCCGTCGATTACTCTGTTGACAGCAAAACCACAAAAGACTTCTTTGCCACGGTTCAGAACAAGATGCACTATGCCATCCATGGAAACACCGCTGCGGAAGTCATCATGGCACGAGCAGACCATACCAAAGAACACATGGGATTGACGACCTGGAAAAACGCCCCTGATGGAAAAATTGTAAAAGCAGACGTTTCTATCGCAAAAAATTATCTTTCTTCCGATGAGCTGCACGAGCTCAATGAAATTGTGACGATGTACCTTGACTATGCCACACGACAGGCGCGTCGGCATATTCCTATGACCATGGCCGACTGGTCTTCCAAATTGGATGCTTTTCTGCAATTCAATGATGCTGAAATCCTCCACGACAAAGGCAAAGTTACCGCCGCCATTGCTAAAGCATTTGCTGAAAGCGAGTTTGAGCAGTATCGCGTGTTACAGGATGAACTCTACCAAAGCGATTTTGACCGCCTGATGGCCGCTGCTGAAAACGAGGAGGGCTGACCATGGCGCGGAAAATGAAAAACAGCGGCATTGAATGGATTGGGGAGATTCCAGAGGGGTGGGAAATCAAATATTTTGTTCAGCTATTTTCTCAAGTAAAGAACAAAAATATTGGTTTATGCGAAAAGAATCTTTTATCATTGAGCTACGGAAAGATAAAGCAAAAGAGTATTGAAACTGTTGGTGGCCTATTGCCTGATAATTTTGAAGGTTATAACATTATCGACCGTAACGATATCGTTCTAAGATTAACCGATTTACAAAACGACCAGCACAGCTTGCGTGTCGGTCTTTCCCATGAGCGAGGAATCATCACTTCTGCCTATTGTTCAATTCGAGTTCGTGGTGCGGAATCTCCCAATTACTTATATTATTACCTTCATACATTCGATATTGCAAAAGGATTTTATGGTATGGGTTCCGGTGTCCGTCAAGGATTAAACTGGGATGGATTGAAATACATAAAAATTCTTCTTCCACCTCAACATGAGCAGGATAGAATTTCAGTTTTCTTAAATCAAAAAACACTTGAGATTGATTCCATGCTCTCTAAAACAATTTCCAGCATTGAGGAATACAAAAAACTCAAGCAAGCAGTTATTACGCAGGCTGTGACCAAAGGTGTGCGTGGTGAGCGGGAGATGAAGGATAGCGGTGTTGAGTGGATTGGGGAAATTCCGAAAGAGTGGGATATTATCAAAAGTTCCCGCATTATTAAAACCACTCAAAATGGTTTATCACGCCGTGATTTAGAAAAATCAGAAGGACAAATTATCTTAAAGCTAAAAAATATCACTTCTGATGGAAAAATAGACTACTCTTTTCTGAATCGAATTACCTTATCTCAAAACGAACTTAACACTTACGCTCTTACTACTGGTGATTTTTTATTTGTTCGTGTTAATGGCAGTAAATCACTCGTCGGAAAATGCGCTATTTTTGAAGCAATTAGTGAAATCGTTGCTTATAATGACCACATTATTCGCGTTAAGCTTTCTAATCAGTGTTATAATCGCTTTTTCCTATGGTATCTATACAGTTGTTGCGGAAAGGCTGAAATTGATTTACACACAAGCACTGCCGCTGGTCAATATACCATTAGTGGCGATGGACTTCGTGATATTACTCTTGTCTTTCCACCTATTGGTGAGCAAAAAGAAATCGCAGACTATTTGGATGCCAAGTGCGCCGAGATTGACGGGCTGATTGCAAAGAAAGAGCAATTGGTAAAAGAGTTGGAAGGCTATAAGAAAAGTTTGATTTATGAGGTTGTAACGGGAAAGAGGGAGGTGTAAAACATGATGTTCGCACATAGTACGCTTGAGCAGCACAAATTCAAAAGAGGAAAATTCACAACACCGTTTAACGATGCTTTCGGTGATAAACTCCAGCTTAGTTCGTGGGGCAGTGAAAGACTTCCAGAGTACCTTTGGATCGGCTTAATTCTAAAGAAACATGGTCGCTCAAAGGGACTCCAAAAATGCTATTGGATTTTAAAAAAACTTCACGACGCACTTCCAAATATCAATTTCCCCACGATTTCGAATATTTTCACATTAGAAGATGTTAACCAGCAACTCTTTTGGGAATTTGTTGAGCATGTTTCAGGACAAGAATCATTGTCACCACTTACCCTTATTTACACATATCGAAATTATCCTATCTTTAACAAGATCTTTCAAACCAGCTTAGGTTATAAGGAGCAGATTGCTTCAATCGAATCCGTATTAAAAGATGCATATTATCACCAAACAGAGTTCGCAACAGATATCCGTTTTGTTGTTCTTTACTTTGAGTTAATGCAGGGAAGAACTTACGCTCCTAGAGACATTCTTGACGAAATCCGCAAATATCCCTCTCTTGAACATAGTGATGAACAAATGCGTTCTATTCGCCCTTTAATTCGTAGCATGGAAATTGCTAGAGGGAATATATCAGATAGTGAAACCGACAAAAGTAATTTAACTCTTTTTTGGAAGATGGTGAGTGAAATGAGCGATTGTGAGCTGTATACTATAAACTATGAGGCCTTAGCAAAAAACCCAGAAGTATATTTAAATTATCTTCATGAAATTTTTGAATACCTAGACCAAATCACATCCACCTTAGAGCCTTTAAACACTCGAAATATAGTCTTGTGTGGAATTGCTACTTATGCATATAAACGCATTTCTGAACTCATTGAGCATCAATTATATAACGAAATCTCTGGCCGGAGTATTATTAGAAACATCATCGAAGATTACATTATAATGAAGTATCTTCTAAAGCATGAAAAAGAAAAGCCAACTATTTGGGACGAATACCAATATTACGGCATTGGGCTGTATAAACTTGTCATGGAGCGTGAACGCTCTAATCCTTGCTCCTTTAAAGATGGTCACGTTAATTATGTATTATTACAATGTCTCGTCAACGAATATCGTGACGAGGAATTTATAGATATTGACACGTCTTATTTCGATAAACAAAATATTCGTTTAAAGGCCAAAGATGTTGGAGAAGAAGAATTATATGGCTTATTCTATGACTATGATTCTTCTTTTGAGCATGGCTTATGGGGCGCTATTCGTGAAAGTTCATTGTTAAAGTGCGACAATCCTGCACATCAGTTTCATCTCGTTCTAGATAGCGATAATGAGCAAAAACTTCCCTCTGTTTGGATGGACTGCGTTCGTACCATGAATAAAATACTGATGTTACTTAATAATGAGCTTTCTATTCCCACTCAGTTACTAAGTGAGGTGAAAAAGTTTGAGTAACAAATATCTATCTGACAAAATGCATGAAGTTCAATTAGAATATAAAGAACTTTTGCAAGGATTAAAAGATATTGTTCATTCCAATAATTTTCAGTATGTAATGGATGAAATAGGTCTTTTCTGGTACAGAAAACGAAACTATGTAAAATTATTTCTTCAATATATTCCTACCGGCTCTAATGCTTACTTCTTAGCCGGAGGCACATATTTAGATATAGATTATAACGAGCACTATCCCTTTTCAACTTTAGGAAGTATTCATATTGTTGATGATCCTCTAGCCAAATTCTCTGAAACAATAAAGAATTCTATTTCAGATTCAGTCTACAATCTATTGAAAAAAGAAATTCTTTCTTCTTACTATGATGATTTAAACATTCTAGAGAATTTTTCCTCGGAGTTCATTTTACTTCCTATTACATGTTTTGGTCTAGAACAGCCTATTCCAAAAGAATCAGGTGAAAAGGCCCTCTTATCCTTTTTCAAAGACAGTATTACAGCTGACCAACTTTTTTCTGTCAAAAATTTTTCTGAGCTTGATGCCATGATACTCGATGAAACGAAACGTTTTATCGTGTTTTCTGACAACGACAATCCATCTGACTCATTCGAAACAAAAGTCACTAATTACTTCAATCATTACGGCAGTCCGTTAGACGGAAGCGATACGCCCTTAGCCCAAAAAGCTGTTTTCGCTCTTCTTCAAGACACTTTACAGGCCCTACATATTTCTCTGATTGCAGTCACATATAACCTTGTTCCTTATATTCGCAGTCGTGTTGTGCGAAATTATGTAACATTTTTCTCTCCTTATTTTGAACAGTCACCTTTTTTCAAAAATTTATTTGTAAAATCTCTATATGCATCGCTTTTTTATCATTTATACGACAGCGAAACCATCGCCAATAAAGTGGATTTTAAAACATATTATCAAAAGATTCATTCTTCCCCGTGTCTTGATTTCATATATCAAGATTACTCCAATTCCATCCTAGATTCTGACTTATCCAAACAGATACAAAACACCGCCATAGCTGACGTCAAAAGAATTTCTGATATGTTTTCATAATTCAAAAGGAGGTCTAACCATGCCCCTCAACACCACCGAAAAGCAGTTTGAATCGGACATTGCGGCGGCGCTGCTCTCCCCTGCCGGCGGCTACACCCGCAACGGGGATTGCTACGACCCCAAGCTGGGGCTGTTTGCGGATACCCTGATCCTCTTTGTGCAAAAGACCCAGCCCAACGAGTGGGCATTTTTTGAAAAGCAGAACCCGGTAAACCCGGTGCGGAAGTTCTGCACGGCCTTTAACAATGCCTGCGATGCGGACGGACTGCTTTCGGTGCTGCGGTATGGGTTCAAGCACCGGGGACGGCGGTTCCGGGTGTGCTATTTTCAGCCGGAGTCCGCGCTGAACCAGAAGGATGCCCAGCACTACGCCCAAAACGAGATCACCTGCAACCGGCAGTGGTTCTACTCCGACACCACCCACAACTCGGTGGACATGGTGCTGGCGGTAAACGGCATCCCGGTGTTTGCCTTTGAGCTAAAGAACCAGTTCACCGGGCAGACCGTGGAGAACGCCAAGCAGCAGTGGATGCACGACCGGGACCCCCGGGAGGTGTGTTTCCAGTTCAACAAGCGCATTCTGGGCTACTTTTGCGTAGACCTGACCGAGGTGTGGATGGCCACCCGGCTGGCGGGCAAGGACACCCGCTTTCTGCCCTTCAATCAAGGCTCCAACGGTGCCGGGCGAGACGGCGGTGCTGGCAACCCGCCCAACCCC
>OGQZ01001600.1_pt1 | contig 16882 bp, 9 predicted proteins | sample 1553321 | NCBI WGS metagenome assembly OGQZ01 (sample SAMEA2579958, study PRJEB22360) | human gut metagenome | reverse complement strand
GAACAATGAATCTCTTTTTTAGCTTTTTCATTTGTATCACTTCCTAAAATCAATGCCTATCTGTTCCATATGATTTTAATATTATAGCTTTACGATAAGAAAATGTCTATAAATTTACTTAGTTCATATCAATATTTTTCAGTTGCTCACCCGCTCGAGGAGGCAAATACTTTCTACATGCGTCGTATGAGAAAACTGATCAAATGCCTGCCACTTCATGAGTTCATACTTCTCTTCACACAGTATCTTCAAATCCCTTGCCAATGTTGCCGAATCACAGCTCACATATACAATCCTCTCCGGTGACATCGCAAGCATTGTGTCCAGACACTTCTCATCGCAGCCCTTTCTTGGCGGGTCAACGACTATCACATCCGGGCGAAGCATATCTGTACGTCCGGTGGATGCTGTATCATCAGTGATATTCTCAGTTTTCTTTGCATTCTCATAAAACTGTGGCAGCACCTCCTCAGCCTTTCCTACGAAAAACTGTGCATTTGTGATGCCATTGAGCTTCGCATTGTTTTTGGCATCCTCGATTGCCTGAGGCACTATTTCCACTCCATACACCTGCTTTGCCTTCTGTGACAAAAAGAGCGATATGGTACCGATACCACAGTAGAGATCCCAGACATTTTCATTTCCTGTGAGCCCTGCAAATGCAAGTGCCGTGCTGTAAAGCTTTTCTGTCTGCTTCGGGTTTACCTGATAGAACGACTGTGGCGAAATCTGATACGTGATGCCTGTCCCCTGTGGTGTGAAATCAGGGTAAGAAAGCAGATGGATGGTGTCCTCAATATATGGTCTTCCCCATATGCAGACTGTCTTTTTACCGAGGATGACATTTGTGTTTTCCTTGTTGATATTGTAGGAAATGGATATCATTCCATCGATTTTTGAGAGTCTTTCGCACAGTATATCTGCTGCATTCCCGGCTCGGCGTTTCGCTTCAAGACTGTCCCCATTTATCACAAGACACACCATAATCTGCTTTGATGTAAATCCATATCTGATAAGCACATGGCGCACGAGCCCTTTGTGTGTGTTCTCGTCATACGGTGTGATGCCGCACTCATTCATCCATTCCTTTATGATGTCGAGTATCTCTTTGTTTTGCGGCACCCCAAGCCTGCAGTCCTCAACCGGGATGATATTGTGGCTTCGCGATGCATAAAAGCCTGTCACTATATTGCCATCCCTGTCATATCCCACCGGAAACTGTGCCTTGTTGCGGTAGCGGTATGGATTGTCTACGCCAACAGGAGGCTGCATTTTACTGTCCAGCTCTGCCTCGGAAAATCCACCTATACGCATGAGATTGTTGCGCACCTTATTATTTTTAAATTCAAGCTGCTTTTCATAGGAGAGAGCCTGTATCTGGCAGCCGCCACACCTCTTGTGCAGCTCACATTGCGGCTCAACGCGAAAAGTGGAAGGGGGCTTAATCTCTTCCACTCTTGCGTAGCCATAGTTTTTCTTTAATTTTGTTGCGCGGGCTGTTATGACGTCACCAATCAGTGCATCCTTTACGAAAAAGGTCATGCCATCATAATGTCCGATACCCTCGCCATCTGTTCCCATATCTGTTATTTCAAGTTCAAATATGTCATTTTTTTTCATGCTTTTCTCTTCTTTATTTATATATATAATGATATGAGGGTCAAAAGGTATTTTGCCCCTCATTTATGATTAATCAGATTACTACACACTTGTTCTGCGGAAATTTGTCTCCATAAATCTGTTGTAGCCCTGCCACTTTGTATCGTTTTCAGGCACATTTACAAGCAGCTCCCTGAAGGTCTCCATCTTGGCATCTATGTTGTCTGCAAAGCTAAGTGCCAGTGCCTCTACAAGTGCCGGCTTTTTCGGAGAGCCAAACTCAAGCTCGCCGTGGTGGGCAAGTATACAGTGCTTCAGCTCGTTTGCGAGCACTACCGGGAAGCCGTCGATGCTCTTAATCGCATCGCCTACCCACTCTGCACCAATCATGATATGTCCGAGGAGCTGGCCAGCGTCTGTATAGTCATTCTCCGGAAAAGTAGAAAGCTCCTTTAATTTTCCGATATCATGGAAAATGGCTGCTGTAAGAAGCAGGTCACGGTTTAAAACCGGATACATTTTTGCAAAATAATCACAGTTCTTCGTCACACCGAGTGTATGCTCCAAAAGACCTCCTACAAAGCCGTGGTGCACGCTCTTTGCGGCTGAATGGAACTTGAAACGGCGCTCAAACTCCTTATTGTCAAAAAAGCTATGTAAGAGCTGTGACAGGTACTGATTTTTTACAGAGCCGATAAAGCCCATGAGTTCCTTATACATGACCTCGACATCCTTATCGCTGACCGGCAGATAATCCGCAGGGTCATATTCTCCCTCGTTTACCTTTCTCGCACGCTTTATGGAACACTGCAAATTGCCCTGAAAGCTTGTGATATCACCGGTTATGGCTATGTAATCCATTGCATCAAATTCCTCAATGCCTACTGAGCCCACATCCCATATCTTGGCATCCAGCGTGCCTGTCTTATCCTGCAGGATAACATTGTCATAAGGCTTTCCGCTTTTGGTCATGGCTGTCTGCTTGCTCTTGCATAAAAAAATCTCATTGATTCTCTCTCCCTCGCGGAGAGTTGAAATATACTTCATATATCCTCCTAATTTCGGCTAATTCATCACTCCGATTTTCACCTGACAGGTAATCTCCGTGTAGCCGTTGCTTCCTTTTCTCTTTACTTTCAGATTGCAGGTATCCTCAGGCTTTTGCTTCATAAGCTGTGTGTTGTACGCGGACACATTCGACACCTCTGTATTGTTTACCGCAACTATCACATCTCCGCTTTGAAGCCCCGAGACAAATGCCGGTGAATCCATGGTAACCTGCTTTATATAAACACCCTTTGGGATGTTATATCTGTTTGCTATTTTTTCTGTAACTGTAGTACAGGTGATGCCTATGTACGGCACATCTGCGCCGCTCTCGAGCTTTTCAATGACAGGTGACAGGTCGCTTATGCTGACAGCCGTGAGCGTATTGTTTTCCTCCGCCGGATTGAAATCCTGCAGCGAAAGCCCTATGACCTGACCATCTGTATTAATCAGTATACCGCTCTGTAACTTGTTGCTTGCAATATCTGTGGTGAGCACCGAGTAATTGTTGTCCTGCGCCGACAGCTCGTTGGTTGTTGACGTTACAAGACCTGTGAGAATGGCATAATTTGCCTCAAGCGCAATGACAGATGCTCCTCTTGAAACAATATTTGAATTACCAAGCTCCGCAACCGCTATAGCCCTTATTGTGGCGTCGTCCAGAAGCGACTTATCCACGGAAATGATTGCTATACCTGTATTGCTGTCATACTTGACCAGCGCAGCATCAGCCATCATGTCGTTTACAAAGGTTACACTAAGCTTATCCGCCTTATCCACTACATTTTTCTCTGTCAGAATGATTAGCTGCTTTCCATTGTCCCTCAGTATCACTCCCACTCCCTGACCCTCGGTCTCATAGGAATTGTTGAAAATATCAGTGGCATCTGTCACACCCGTGACTCCTACTACAAATTTCGTGGCCGAAGTGCCCACTCTGTAGAGCTGGTTCTGCACTGCCTGATAATCCGCGAGTGTAGGCTGATAGGTCTGCAAAGACGGCTCCGAAGAAGTGCCGGACTCTGTGCTTTGTGTACCATTTTCACTATATGCATCACTGCTGTCATCTATGCCTGACTGCTGTGTGGCTGTCTGCACATCATTATTATTTTTTCCATCTGAAGCTTTTTTTGATTGTCTGTTGATAACCGGCAGAAATATAGCAAAAACAATGCTTGCAGCCACTGCAAATGCAACTCCGCAGAGTGCTGCTGTGCCAGCTTTTTTTGCAAGTCTTTTTTTATTCAGCGGTTTATCCTTTATCTTTTCTCTGATAAATTGCTCCATATTGTCACCCTGATTAGATGTCTTTAGTTACTATCTTACATTATATTCTGAATTATATTGCGTTGCAACCATATTTTTTGAGTACTGCCTTTGAATACGGGCTTGCGGCATGTACCCGCCGGACTGCTGCACTGCTCCCAACGGTGCTACGCTGCGTGACTAAGATTCTGTATGGATTATGCATTTACTTTTTCTATACATGACGAAACCGTCGCTACTCGCCTTCCATGGCTCGATAGCTCCTTGCCCCGGCATCCATGCCGTGGCATTTCTGTGTTATGAGCATAATCCTACAGTATCTAAGCCACTGCGCTATTCGCACCGGTGGGAGCAGTGCAGCAGTCCGGCGTGTACATGTCGCAAGCCCTTACTTTTTGGCTCGTTTAACAAACTGGTTTGTTATGTATTAAACTTTATGTTATCATCTTGTAATTATCATTTAATACATATTTATTATGGTTTTTTTGAAGATTTTCAGCTATAATATGATAAGCTATACAGTAAATATGAATTTAATATTCAACTACCGAAATATAAGGATATAGAAATGAATAAAAAAGTTTACAAAACATTGGAATATAACAAAATCCTCACCATGCTAAGCAGCTACGCAGCATGTGATGAGACAAAGAAGCGGTGTCTTTCGCTTGAGCCTATCACCGATTTATACGAAATCAGACATCTGCAGACCACCACTGCCGATGCACTAAGCCGCCTGTACAAGGACAGCGGAGTGTCCTTCGTTGGCATACACAATGTGCACGCTTCCCTAAAGAGGCTTGATATCGGTGGTGCACTGAATACGACCGAGCTTCTTCGCATCTGCAGTCTTTTGGAGGTTGCAAAGCGCGTGAAGGCTTATGGCAGAAGCGCCATGGACAATGAGAAGCAGGATTCTCTCTCCGATCTGTTTGCAGGGATTGAACCGGTTTCTGCGCTCTGCGATGAGATTAAGAGGTGCATTTTATCTGAGGAAGAGATTGCCGATGATGCGAGTCCTGAGCTTTTTAAGATAAGAAAGAGCATACGCGGCATGAACGACAGAATCCATGCGCAGCTCACCAAGCTCATGAACAACAGCACAACGAGGACATATCTGCAAGATGCGGTTGTGACCATGCGTGACGGCAGATATTGTCTGCCTGTAAAGGCTGAGGCTAAAGGCAATGTACCCGGCATGATGCACGACCAGTCATCTACCGGCTCTACCCTTTTTATTGAGCCGATGGCTGTCGTCAATTTGAATAATGAGCTCAAGGAGCTTTTCATAAAGGAGCAGGAGGAGATTGAAAAAATCCTTGCAGCGCTCAGCGACAAGGTTGCCCTGAATGCGGCTGCTTTGGAGCAGGACTATGAGATTCTTTCAGAGCTTGACTTCATTTTTGCAAAGGCAAATCTGGCTAAATCATACAACGGTGTGGCACCGGAGTTCAACACCGAGGGGCATATCAATATCAGAAAGGGCCGTCATCCGCTTTTGGATGCTAAAAAGGTGGTCCCTATAGATGTACGGCTCGGCGAGGAATATAAGCAGCTCATCATCACCGGACCAAATACCGGCGGTAAGACGGTTTCACTAAAGACTGTCGGACTTTTGACTCTCATGGGTCAGGCAGGTCTTCACATTCCTGCGGCTGACAGGTCAAAGCTCGCCATCTTTGAGGATGTCTTTGCGGATATAGGCGATGAGCAGAGTATTGAGCAAAGTCTCAGTACCTTCTCGTCTCACATGACCAATATCGTAAAAATTCTTGAAAAAGCCGATGACAGAAGCCTTTGCCTGTTCGATGAGCTCTGCTCGGGAACCGACCCGACAGAGGGTGCGGCGCTTGCCATCTCAATTTTAAACAGACTGCACCAGTATGGCGCCATCACCATGGCCACCACACACTACAGCGAGCTGAAGGTGTATGCGCTTTCCACAGACGGTGTGGAAAATGCCTGCTGTGAGTTCAATGTGGAGACTTTAAGCCCTACCTACCGCCTGTTAATCGGTATTCCGGGAAAGAGTAACGCATTTGCAATCTCATCAAAGCTTGGTCTGGACGAAAACATCATCGAGGATGCAAAAAGCAGGATTAATGATAACGACCTTGATTTTGAGGATCTGATTGCAAGCCTCGAGTCACAGCGACAGACTATCGAAAAGGAACAGCTTGAAATCAACAGCTACAAGGCCGAGATTGAAAAGCTCAAGAAACAGCTCGAAGAGAAAAACGAGCGCATAGACAAGAGCAAAGACAAGATTTTACGCGAGGCAAATGAGGAAGCCTACAAGATACTGCAGGATGCAAAGGAACTTGCCGACAAAACCATCCGCAATTTCAACAAATACGGACAGGGACAGGCTCCTATGAGCCAGATGGAAAAGGAGCGTTCTGCCCTTCGTGACAAGATGAATGACAAGGAAAAAAAGCTGTCAGACATCAAGAAAAACACTGCCAAGGCAAATCACAAAGCGCCTAAGAAGCTGCGCATCGGTGATTCTGTGCTTGTGCTCTCCCTCAATCTGAAGGGAACTGTCCACACTCTGCCAAACGCCAAGGGCGATTTGTATGTGCAGATGGGTATACTGCGCTCGCTGGTTAATATTAATGACCTCGTGCTCTTAAACGACGATGTCTCTCCTGCCAAGAAGTACGGCGGCAGCGGAAGCAAGATAAAGATGAGCAAGTCAATGTCAGTTTCATCAGAAATCAACCTGATTGGAAAGACTACGGATGAGGCACTTGCTCTCTTGGATAAATACCTAGACGACGCATATATCGCTCATCTTTCATCAGTGCGCATTGTCCACGGAAAAGGCACCGGTGCTCTGCGAAAGGCTGTGCATGGACTCCTTAAGAGGACAAAAACTATTGCGGAATACCATCTCGGTGAGTTTGGTGAGGGCGATGCCGGAGTAACCATCGCAACCTTTAAATAACGACAATGTACTTTTACGGAATATAAATAATTTTTAAGAAGGAGATTAGAAATGGCTGTTAAACAGAAAATACTGATAGTAGACGACGACAACAATATAGCAGAGCTTATATCTCTATATCTGACCAAGGAATGCTATGACACCAAAATCGTAAATGACGGTGAGCAGGCGCTTATCGCATTTGAGCACTACAAGCCAAACATGCTTCTTTTGGACCTCATGCTTCCGGGCATAGACGGCTATCAGGTATGCCGTGAGATACGTGCAAAGTCCGACGTGCCGATTATCATGCTCTCCGCAAAGGGCGAGGTATTTGACAAGGTTTTAGGCCTGGAGCTTGGTGCCGACGATTATATACTCAAGCCCTTTGACTCAAAGGAGCTTGTGGCAAGAGTCAAAGCCGTGCTCAGACGCTTCCAGCCTGCAAAGCCGGAGGCCTATGCTTCCGTAGATATCAAGTGTGTGGAGTACCCGGGGCTTATTGTAAATCTGTCCAACTACTCTGTCACTTATGACGGACAGCAGATTGATATGCCGCCAAAGGAGCTTGAGCTTTTATATTTTCTTGCCTCATCTCCAAATCAGGTGTTTACAAGGGAGCAGCTTCTGGACAACATATGGGGCTATGAATATGTCGGCGACACCCGCACTGTCGATGTGCATGTAAAGCGTCTCCGCGAGAAAATCAAGGACAAGCCAACCTGGCGCATCGCAACTGTCTGGGGCATCGGATACAAGTTTGAGGTAAAATAAATAATGAAGCATACCATCTACACTAAGCTGTTAATCAGCTACCTGATTTACGGTGTCATCGCTTTTTTCATTATATGCACCTTTACACAGCATCTCACCACAGACTATATTGAAAAGCAGGAGGCATCCAATCTCTACAGGGAAGCATCCATCATTGCAGGTGATTACGCCGCCGAATACTTTGGCTCATCCATGTCGCTTAGCGATTTCCAGAATCACATGAAAATCGTAGCCGACTATATGGATGCCAAGGTATGGGTGGTCAGCCCTGACGGTGAGCTGCTCATGGACTCAGATGATCCGTCAATAGGCATTGATACCCAAAATGACAGTTCTAAGCCTGTAGTGATAAATGGCTTTGATGTCACCGATTTTGGCAGCAACAACTATATGATTGGAGATTTTTACGGTTCATTCAAACATAAGATGCTGTCCGTATTTTCCCCGGTAAATGTCTCGTACCAGAATATCGGCTACATAGTCATTCACAAGACAATGAGCCATATCACGGCAGGTGTAAACGGTTTTATGAACATCTCCTTTTACACTGTAGCGCTCATTTTTGCCTTTGCATTTGTTCTGCTTTTCATGATGAGCCGCTCCATTTACCGTCCTATCTCTAAAATCACAAAGACCGCAAAGAAGTATGCAAAGGGTGATTTCACTGCCCAGATTGATGTACATTCCAATGACGAAATCGGCTATCTGGCAAACACACTAAACTACATGGCAACTGAGCTTGATACGCTTGAGGAGGATCAGCGCAAGTTTGTTTCCAACGTGTCACACGACTTCCGCTCCCCTCTTACCTCGATAAAGGGCTACGTGGAGGCTATGCTGGACGGAACCATCCCTGTTGAGATGCAGGATAAATATTTAAATATCATACTTTTTGAGACCGAGAGGCTTAATAAGCTCACCAAGAGTCTTATTGATCTGAACCAGTTCGGTCATCACGGCATACACCTGGATATTGCTGATTTTGACATCAATACAATGATCCGCACGACAATCCTTACCTTCGAGGGTAAATGCAGTGAAAAGGGCTTAAGCTTTGACCTGCTGCTCACCGGAAAAGAGCTTTTCGTGCGCGGTGATATGGTCAAAATCCAGCAGATTCTTTACAACCTGATAGACAACGCTGTGAAGTTTTCAAATAATGATTCGAGTATCAAGATTGAGACGAGTATCAGAAATGAAAAGGTGTTTATATCTGTAAAGGATCACGGTATCGGTATACCAAAGGACAGCCTTTCAAAGATCTGGGAACGCTTCTACAAGAGTGATTTATCCCGCGGAAAGGATAAGCGCGGTACGGGACTTGGCCTGTCTATAGTTAAAGAAATCGTGCAGGCACATGGTGAGAATATAAATGTGATAAGTACTGAGGGTGTGGGAACTGAGTTTATATTTACGCTGCCGCTCAGCAAAAAAGAAGGGTGAGCACAGCTCATCATATGATAGGTGTGGTGGGCGCCTCGCTTTTTAGGTTGTGAGGTTGCCGGCATAGCACACAGTATATTCCTCAGAAAAATGTGAAGTCAGCCGCGGTTGTTTATCCGGACAGGTTACGATTTTATTTATGTTTTCTTTCTTCTTTAATTTATGGAACTCCGCGGCAGTTCACATTTTTCTTCGGAACACACTGTATGCTCTCCGGCTAATTCAGGTTTACGAGCGAGGCGCTTTGCTACCTTGCATTTTGGCAGTGCCGGACTTATTTCACTGGCGTGAAATTTTGTCCGGCACTTTTTACTTTTTAAATTTAAAGCTCATTTCACTTATGCGAAATGAGCTTATTAAATAGTTATATATTGTTTATAAATATTCTGAGCCGCCTTGAAAACACAAGAAAAACTGATTTTAAATAATGACGCTTATATCATATTTTTATGGTTCGTATTTGCTGCCGGCCGGGTCGGTTACTGTGTAGTCGCCGCCGGATATGTCGGCTGTGGTTTCAAAGTCTGTGATGTCCTGATTTACGGTACCATCGAACAGGTCATATGTGAAGGTGTAGCCCTGTGCCGATACTGCTTTGACATATATTTTGATATTGCTTGCGGCTGTGACAGGGATTAAGTCTTCGATTTTGACTGTGCCTTCGAGGCTATGGAGCTTACCGTCGTCCTCTTTTGAGGCATCAGAGGTATCATTTTCCGTGTTATTCTTTGAGCCATCTTTTTTGGCATCATCCTTCCGGCTTAAGGCGGATGTGATGGAGTCTGTGTCTGCAGAGTCTGCACTGTCTGTGCCGTTTTCTGCCAACAGCTGTCGGATATCGTATGTCTTTAGCTCTGTATCTGAGCTTGCAACTACGAGCTGCACACTGTTAAAGTCAAAGTAATCATTTCCCATGACCGCTACATCTACATCTGTGCCAAGCTTTATGCTGCCATTGTCAAAGGTTGGTTTATTGGCAAGTATGCCGGATGCTACATTTTTGAACACTGATGTCACACCTTCAAACTCATCGAGCACCTCTGTGCTTCTCTTATTTCCGTCAACAAACAGAAATGTCACATTGCCTGCATAGTCCTCAGACAGTGGAAGGGTGGCCTCACCCGTATACTTGATGCCGTTTAGCTCGAGCGGTATCTCGTTTGTACCGAAAAATACACTGGTTTTTGTATCCTCTGTGTACTCCTTTGGCACCACCGAGACAGAGACTGTGTATGTCATATCGGTAAAATCTGCACTTTTTAAGGAAATATCCCAGTCTGTTATGAGGCTGGCCTCCTCCTCAAGAGTGGACTTGATATCATCCTGCATGGTCTGCACATCGGAAAGTATCACCGATGTGTTGTCTGAGGTGTATGACATCTGTGTCTCGAGCTTTTTTATCCTGTTATTAAGCAATACTGCCCCCGCAATAAGTGCGGCGAGCAGTATTATGGTAATCGCATTGAAAATATTTTTTTTCAAATTCATATTATAGTGTTATTCCTCATCTTCCTCTGCAGCTATAGCTATTCCAAGCTCCTCAAGCTGCTTTGGATCTACAGTTCCGGGTGCCTCTGACATAAGATCCGAAGCGTCCTTTACCTTAGGGAATGCAATAACCTCCTTGATATTGTCTGTATGCAGCATATGCATGCAGATACGGTCAACACCGAAGGCAAGTCCTGCGTGTGGCGGTACACCATATGAGAATGCATCAAGCAGGAATCCAAACTGCTCATGTGCACGCTCCTTTGTGAAGCCAAGCACCTCAAACATCTTCTCCTGGATGTCATCCTGATGGATACGCACTGAGCCTCCACCGAGCTCTGTACCATTGAGTACGATATCATATGCCTTTGCACGAACTGCGCCCGGATCTGAGTCTATCTTGTCCCAATCCTCCTCCATAGGCATGGTGAATGGATGATGCATTGCCATAAATCTGTTTTCCTCATCAGACCACTCAAGGAGTGGGAACTCTGTTACCCAGAGGAAATTGTACTTGTTCTCATCAATCAGGCCAAGCTCAGCTCCGAGCATGAGACGAAGCGCTCCAAGTACATTCCATACGATTTTATTCTTGTCTGCTGCGAAAAGGAGTAAATCTCCCGGCTTTCCGTTCATCTTTGCAACAAGTGCATCAAGCTCAGCTTCTGTCATAAACTTGGCAAATGATGACTTGTATGTGCCATCCTCATTGATGCACAGATAAGCAAGTCCCTTTGCTCCACAGCCCTTTGCATGCTCTACAAGCTTGTCAATCTTCTTACGAGGCATCTTTGCCTGTCCCTCTACATTGATACCGCGGACAGAACCACCGTTTTCAAGAGCTCCTGTGAATACTCCAAAGCCACAGTCCTTTACTACTTCCGAAACATCGCAAAGCTCCATACCAAAGCGTGTATCAGGCTTGTCAGAACCAAATCTGTCCATAGCCTCCTGCCAAGGCATACGCTTAAACGGAATCTCAACATCCACATTTATGACCTCTTTGAAAAGGTGCTTTAACAGTCTCTCATTTACCTCGATTACATCATCGATATCTACGAATGAAAGCTCCATATCGGCCTGTGTAAACTCAGGCTGTCTGTCTGCACGCAGATCCTCATCACGGAAGCATCGTGCAATCTGGAAATATCTGTCATAGCCTGAAGCCATCAGAAGCTGCTTAAAGAGCTGTGGTGACTGTGGAAGCGCATAAAAATGTCCGTGGTGTATACGGCTTGGCACGAGATAATCTCTGGCGCCCTCCGGTGTAGACTTGCAAAGGATTGGTGTCTCTATCTCCAAAAAGCCCTCGTTTGCCATAAAGTCACGCATCACACGAAGCACATTGCTTCTGAGCATGAGATTTCTCTGGATATCAGGGCGGCGAAGATCAAGATAACGGTATTTAAGTCTGATGTCCTCGCTGGTCTTTGAATTCTCCTCAATCTGGAATGGAGGTGTCTGTGCCTCTGAAAGCACTCTGATTGATGTAGCGATAACCTCGATATCACCTGTCTTTAAGTTCTCATTGACAGCAGCTGTTCTCTTCTGGACAGTTCCCTCAACTGCAATGACGAACTCACTTCTTAAGGTGCCTGCCTTTTCAAAGCCCTCTGCACCTACATTTTCCTCGCCGAATACTATCTGAAGTATTCCGCTTCTGTCTCTTAAATCTACGAAAATGAGACTTCCTAAATTTCTTCTCTTCTGTACCCAGCCCATCACGGTGACCTTCTCACCGATATTGGCATTTGATACCTCTGTACATCTATGGCTTCTATGTAAGCCCTGCATTGATTCTGCCATTTTATACTCCTTATATTTCTACTATATATTTATTCTAATAACTGTTTGGTACCGCTGCTACACAGCTAATCTGCTGCTTATCAGATTCCTATCTGTTAAAGAACTCAACAAACTCCTCGTAGCCCTCTTTCATAAGCTGCTCCTTCTGGAATTTCTTGTTCTTGTTCATGCGCACAACAAGCACCTGCTGTCCGTTTGCTCTTGCGTCTTTTGCCTGGTTCATGACATCAACAAGCTTGTCTGCCGGATATTTCTTCTCAACCAGATAAGCCACCTTCTTTGGACTCTCAGGAATCTTGAAGCCGCTCTCCATGAGAAGCAGGATAATTCTCTCAAAACCGATTGAAAAACCACAGGCCGGTACATCATTTCCGGTGAACTTTCCAATCATCTTGTCATATCGTCCGCCACCGCCACAGGCTGCGCCAAGTTCAGGCATTGATATCTCAAAAATAGTTCCTGTGTAGTAGCTCATTCCACGAACAAGTGTAGGGTCAAATACGAGCTCAAACTTTGCTCCCTTTGTGGCATTGACAGCAGTAGCTATCTCTGTCATATTTGTAACCACTTCTTCGTCTAAATATTCACCGAGCTTTTCTGAAAGTATTTTTACACCCTCAGTGACATCCCTTGTCTGCTCCAAAAGCTTGAACAAATCAAGATATTTGTCAATATTATCCTGTGGGTAGCCATCCTGTGCAAGCTCACTTGCAACGCCTTCCACTCCTATCTTGTCCATCTTATCGAGTGTGATAAATACGCTGTCGTAGTCCTCCTCAGCGAAACCACTGTAAGCAGCCATTGCCTTTAGGATTCTTCTCTCGTTGATTCTTATCTCAAAGTTCTCAAAGCCAAGTCTGCCGATTGTGGTAGTGGTTGCTGTAATCAGCTCTATCTCTGCCAGATTGCTTGGCTCTCCGAGTATATCTATATCACACTGTGTAAACTGTCTGTAGCGGCCTCTCTGAGGTCTGTCTGCTCTCCACACACTGCCCATCTGAAGTGCCTTAAACGGCGATGGCAGGTTGTTGGCATTGTTTGAATAATATCTTGAAAGTGGCACTGTAAGGTCGTAGCGCATTCCAAAGTCTACTACATCCGACTCTTCCTTTGCTGTCTCCAGATTCAGCTTCTCGCCTCTCTTCATTACCTTGAAGATCAGCTTCTCATTTTCTCCGCCCTGCTTGCTTGTGAGATTTGCTATATTCTCCATGCATGGTGTCTCTATCGGTGTAAATCCGAAGCTTCTGTATGTATCCTTGATCACACTTGTCACATAATCACGGATTTCCATCTCTGCAGGTAATATATCCTTCATGCCGTTGACCGGCTTTTTGCTCAGTGCCATTTGGTTTCCTCCATCTATATTAAAATATTGAATTCATTAGCTATTCTATTATACTTTTCGGTTTTGCAATCGTCAAGGGTTTATGGCAATTATACGGGTTGCAAGCCACGGCACCGCTAGGGCATACGCATATGCTTTGCTTTTGCTACGCTTTGCCGCTAAGATACTGTACGGATTATGCTTTTTGCGCTTCTATGCTTGACGAAACCGTCGAAACGCGCCTTCCATGGCGCGGTTCTCCTTGACTTGCCCTCCATGGCAAGTCATTTCTGTGCTTCATGTGCATAATCCTACAGTATCTAAGCGGCTTCGCTATTCGCTCAATCAAATGCATATGCGTATGCCCTAGCGGTGCCGTGACTTGCAAATGCTAATGCACATCTACTGTGGCGGATTGCAAATTCCGCACGGAGACAAGCCCATGGATTTTGCTTCATCAAGCGTTACCTCTGTGTCACTCTTTTTCAAGGTGCGACAGCCCGCACGGTGATATTTCTTGCCGGTTGCAGTGATATGGACCATTGTCTCGTTGTTTGAAGAATCTGCAGCGCTATTTTCTGCTGCTGAGCTGTCTGAGCCTGATGATGCACTTTCTGTTGTACTGCTTGAAGAGCCGGATTCTCCTGCCCCGCTTCCATCGCTGCTCTGCGAGCCTTCATTCTGCGGTGTATCCGTCTGAGCGCTCTGCTGCGGAGTGGTGCCATCCAGCCAGCTGTCACCATTCTCATAGTTTATTCCGACTCCGGGCTGCACATTATAGCAATAGACATTAAAAAGTATGCCGCCACCATTGTCCTCAACCGACTTTGCCTCTATGAGAACGCCATTTGCAACTAGATTGCTGCCCGAAAACATCGGAGTCACCCTGTAAAGCACATGATTTCCTGTATTGTTTACATAATCCGCTACCAGATTCTCAAACGGCAGCATGCCCTCCACATTCAGGTATCTCGTACCGGTAATAAGATTCTTCGGATTGGCATTCTCGCCGGAAAGCTGATAGCCAATAAGATGACAGCGATTATATAAATACCTGTCCTTTATCACATCATACTTCACCGTATGCCAGCCTGATGGCTTTATCATGCCTATCTTGCCACGCTCCTCAGTCGGCATGATATCCTTGCAGATATTGGCATAAGCCACACCGCATCTGCCAAGTGAATCCAAATCACTGTAATTTTCAAAAGCAGTGGTAGTCATATCGCTGTCCGTAAAAAAAGGCTCATTATTGTTGACAACCACATATGCCTTGCCATCATATGCAGGAATCGCATCAAGGGAAACGTAAGAATTGTTGTTTACAAGATCCTCCTGTGGCCCATCCACTTTATCCTTGCTGCCTAAAGCACCGGAAGAATCCTCACCTGCCACTTCAGCTTCTGCGGCATGCCCGGCACCTTCAGTGCCGGATAAATCAGTGGAGGAACAGCCTGTAAAAATTGTAGCAATTACAAGTAATTCACATAGTGTAATTGCAGCTGTTTTCCTTAACTTTAGCCATATGTTCATATAAAATCACTCTTTCTATCAATCGATTGATATTGGATTTTCCCTAATCACAATAAATTAAATGAATACTTAAATTACTAAACCTAATATACTTTTATTTCCTCGCTTCATTTATTATAGCAAACGTTTGTTTGTTTTTCAACCCTTGCTGTAAAGCTATATATTTCCCACTATTTTGGTATGTTAGTGAGTTTCCCCGGTAGTACGCACCTATGTCACGTAAACTAAAAAAAGGATTCGAGCAAATGCTCGAATCCTTATAAATACCAGCTTATTAAACTATCATTTAAGATTGCTCGATGATACTAACAACTCTTGAACTTCTTTTTAGAAAATATACACACAATCAAAACCTATATGTATATTTTCTAAAAAATAAAAAAGAAGCCAGACGCATCCAACTCTCTTAGGCATAGTCCGCAGACGTCCGCCGCAATTCTGTAATATTATGCCATAATGAAAACTTTTATGCAATAGCACTTTTAAAGTTTCCACAAATATTTTTGAAGTTACTGTTCACACCTAACAGTATGACCAGCGACGCTCTTAGGTGGATTACCACCACAGCGTAAGGGCCGTAAGCCCCGCCCGGTCGTGGTGCACACGGACTCTCGTGAGAGCGCATAGCGAAGCTGTTTAGATACTGTAGGATTATGCCCATGAAGCACAGAAATCCGCAGCCATGGACGGCTGGGGAAGGCGTTATGCGCCACGGACGGCGCATAAAAGCCGGTTTCGTCGAGCATTGAAAACCCAAAAGCATAATCCGTACAGTATCTTAACAGCGCAGCGTAGCGAAAACGAGAGTCCGTGTGCATCACAACCTGGCGGAGCTTACGACCCGAACCAACTAAAAAAGCCACCCCAGGCAAACACCCGGTGTGGCTTTTAATCATGTATTATGAAATTATGTGAATCACCTAATGTGAATCAACACTGCTATATTGCAGAACAAATCTACTCGCAAAGCTTAGAAAACTCATCCGCAACAAACTGAACCTTGGTTCCGATAATAACCTGAACAGAATTCTTACCAGGCTTCATAACGCCTGCAACACCTGCAGATTTAATCTTCTTGTCATCAACCTGAGTGATATCCTTAACCTCAAGTCTGAGTCTTGTGATGCAGTTATCAATGCTTGCAATATTGTCTTTGCCACCGCAGCCCTCAAGAATAGTCTTTGCTACTGCTGTGTAGTCATTGTTAGTAAGCACTGCCTTCTTCTCTGCCTCGACATCATCGTCCTCTCTACCAGGGGTCTTAAGATCCCATTTCTTGATAGCGAAATAGAATACAATGTAGAATACGATAAAAGCTGCGATTCCAAGAGGAATGATGAGCCATGTCTTTGCTGCAGCCGGAAGTGAAGATGAGAATAATAAATCCATCGCACCGGCTGAGAATGAGAAGCCTGCTCTAAATCCAAGAGCTACTGTAATCATTGTGAAAATACCATAAAGTAAAGCATAAATCACATAGAGAACAGGAGCAAGGAACATAAATGCAAACTCGAAAGGCTCTGTAACACCACAGATGAATGCACAGATAGCTGCAGAAGCAAGGATACCGATGGCAGCCTTTTTCTTAGCAGGCTTTGCACACTTAACCATGGCAAGTGCTGCACCAGGAATACCAAACATCATACATGGGAAGAAACCTGACATGTACATTC
>OGQZ01001587.1_pt1 | contig 16965 bp, 18 predicted proteins | sample 1553321 | NCBI WGS metagenome assembly OGQZ01 (sample SAMEA2579958, study PRJEB22360) | human gut metagenome | reverse complement strand
CGGCCGCAACGCCACGGGTATCGACGCGGTGGCGTGGGCCGAGGAGGCGGCCCGTCGCGGTGCCGGCGAGATCTTGCTGACCAGTATGGATCGCGACGGCACCAAGGCCGGATTTGATCTGGCGCTCACCCGCGCCGTGGCGCGCGCGGTGCCGATTCCGGTGATCGCGAGCGGCGGTGTGGGCACGCTCGAGCATTTTGCCGAGGGCGTGATCGAGGGCGAGGCGGACGCCGTGCTGGCGGCGAGCGTCTTTCACTTTGGAACCTTCAGCATTCGCCAGGTGAAGGAGTATATGGCCTCTCAAGGTATTCCTGTGAGATTGGACTTCTAGTGCTGCGGCTTGCCCAGGCACCGCATCTTGCCGCTCAAACCGTCGCTCGCGTACCAAAGTACGCGTCGCTCCTCTTTCGCGGCAACCTGCGGCACCTGGACAACCCTCGCCGACCTGTGAGGTTTTAATTGGGGAGAAAAATGGAAGAGATAACCGATCCTTCAAAGCTTACATATGACGTCAAGGGGCTGATTCCTTGTGTGGTTCAGCAGTATGACACCGGCGAGGTGCTTATGGTTGCTTGGATGAACGAGGAATCGGTGGGGCTGACGCTCAAGACCGGTACCACGTGGTTTTGGAGCCGTAGCCGTCAGGAGCTCTGGAACAAGGGCGCGACGAGCGGCAATATGCAGGAGGTCAAGGAGCTTTGGGCCGACTGCGATAGCGATACGCTGCTGGTCAAGGTCGACTCGCCGGGTCCGGCCTGCCATACCGGCAACCGTACTTGCTTCTTTAAGAAACTCGCGTAGGGCGGGCGCTCGATTAGACGCTCGGCCACCAGAAAGGATTGAACTATGGGTGTGCGCACCGCAAACGTTCAGGATGGAAATATCGGAGAGACGCTGACAAGTCTGGCCGAGGTGATTCACGGTCGTCGTGATGCATCGCCGCAGGAGAGCTATACCGCGCGTCTGCTGACCGACGTCGAGGACGAACTGCTCAAGAAGCTTGCCGAGGAGGCGAGCGAGGTGATCATGGCCTGCAAGGATAACGATCACGATCACATCCGCTACGAGGCCGGCGACCTGGTCTACCACCTGCTCGTAACCCTTGAGCGCTACGGTATCACCCTCGACGAACTGGCCGGCGAACTCAACGCCCGCCGCCACTAGTCGTTTGGGACAGTCTTTGTTGGTGTAACGGGGTCATGGAAGTTGCGGTGAAATAGGGACTGTTTAAGCGCTTCATCAGGCAAAACAATCCCTATTCCACCGCAACTTATGAAGGGATGGCTAGTCGAGGGGTGTGGATTCCCATTCGCCGTTGGGGTGGGGGATGTCGAAGGTTCGGTAGCCGCAGTCGTAAGCGTGGGCCTGGGCCTCGCGGATGTTCCAGCAGATGTCGCAGGCGCGGTGTGCGTCCGAGCCAAAGGTGATGGGTACCTCGGCGTGGGCGAAGCAACGCAATAGCCCGGTCGCGGGATAGTAATCGTCGAGCCCCTTGCGCGGCGCGGCGGTCGAGACCTCAACGCGGCGGCCCGTGTCGTGAGCGCACTCGGCCATCTGCCCCCAGAACGGCGTCGGGTCAAAGTCGGGCGCAAAGCCTTCCTTCGAAAAGCGCATGACCAGGTCGGGATGGGCCATTACGTCAAAGTTGAGTGAGCTTTCGCAAGCGCGGCACCAGTCGTCGACGTAGCGCTCCCACACGCCGTGTACCCCCAGGTTTTCCCAAACATGCAGGTTGGTGTCATCATCGATCCAGCCGCAGCGCGAATCGGGTGTATCGGGGCGAGCGACGTCTTCCGTTCCCGCCGCACCCGCGGCACCGGCCATGATATCGCCCGGATAGCCAATCCAGTGCACACTGCCCAAGCGCACTATGGCACTCGCGGACCAGCGCTCAACCAGAGGCTCGCAACCTTCGTACCAGTCGCATTCAAAGCCATAGATAAAGCTGAGCTCCGGCGCGATCTGCGCGGCGAGCTTGCGGGCGTCCTCAAAGGCCAGACGATGTGCCGTTAGGTCACCCTCGACAACCTGTACTTCGCAGTTGGCGTCCATGCTGACGGGCAGGGTGAGGTGATCGGTCGAGACCATGACGCGGCAGCCGGCGGCCGCGGCAGCGCGGACGTTTTCCTCAAACGAGGCATGTCCGTCCGAAAACGAGGTGTGGGTGTGGCAATCGACCAGCGGGCAAGCAGACATGGCAGCTCCTTTGCGTCAAGCGAATCCGCTTCATTGTAATGGCGCGGCCCCCGATGCGACGAGCGCGCCGGGGACTGAAATCGACTGGAAAGGCGGGTCGCGTGCGAGGGTCGCCACGCAGCATCGGCCCCGCGTCAAAACATGCACATCAGCCTCCAAAACTGACAAAAAATGACATGTTTGGAGGCTGATGTACATGTTTGGATAGGAGCGAGGGCAGCGACGGACGAAAGTCACGCCTGTGCCACGTCCGATGTGCTAGCGTTTGGATGAACAAAACGAGCCCGCGCGGAAAGGATCCGGACCGTATGCAATGCGATAGCACATCCCCGCTGTCCCGCGAGACCGATGCGCCCGAAACCATCGTCAAGCTGGAGTGCGACATCGACGATGCGTCGCCCGAGGTACTCGCCTACGCTGCCGACCGCCTGCGCGAGGCGGGTGCGCGCGAGGTGCACTGGCTGCCTCTCTACTGCAAAAAGGGTCGCCCCGGATGGCAGTTGCAGGTGATCTGCTCGCATGAGGATATCGAGCGCCTACAGACGATTATCTTTTTGGAGACCACGACCAACGCCGTTCGTCGCCAGGTGATGGAACGCGTTTGCCTGCCGCGCCGATTCGAGCAGGTGACAACGCCTTGGGGCGAGGTATCCGTTAAGGTGGCGACCCTGCCCGACGGCAGCGAGCGCGCGGCTCCCGAGTACGAGGACTGCGCCCGTCTCGCCCGCGAGCGCAACGTGCCGCTCCAACGCGTGATGCAGGCGGCTCAGAGCGCGGCGCTGCGATTCGAGTAACACGGTAGATGGGCTCCACATCCGCCGGACCCCGTATTCAGCCCCCATCAACTCCGCTTCGAAAGGACTCCCCATGAAATACCTCATCGCTTCCGACATCCACGGCTCGGCATACTGGACCGAGCGCCTGGTCGCCGCCATCGAATCCGAGCAGCCCGACCGCATCGTGCTGCTGGGCGACCTGCTCTACCACGGTCCGCGCAACGACCTGCCGCGCGATTACGCTCCCAAGCGCGTGATTCCGCTGCTCAACGCCCTGGCCGACCGCATCATCGCGGTGCGCGGCAACTGCGACGCCGAGGTCGACCAGATGGTGCTCGACTTTCCCGTCATGGCAGACTACGCCACGCTGTTCGACGAGACCGGCCGCGAGCTGTTCCTGACGCACGGCCACGTCTTTGGCGCCGGCATGCACAACAGCGTCGACCACGCGCCCGCGCTGCCCGAGGGCTCCGCGCTCGTCTACGGTCACACGCACGTCAAGGTCAACGAGGAGAGCGCCGCGTACCCGGGCCTGTGGCTCTTCAACTCCGGCAGCGTGAGCATCCCCAAGGACGGCACGCACAGCTACGGCATCTACGAGGGCGGAGCGTTCCGCCACGTGATCCTGGAGGAGGACTAACCATGGCAGAGCACATGGCTCAGCAAAATGCCGAGGGCTCGCGCGATCTGTCCACGCTGGTCGACGCGTCGGTCGAGCTACAACATCTGGTGCAGACCGTCTGGCGCTTGCGTCAGCCCGACGGCTGCCCGTGGGACCGCGAACAGACGCATCAGAGCATTGGCAAAAACATGATCGAGGAGGCCTACGAGGCGCTCGACTGCATCGAGGCCGACGATGCCACGCATCTGCGCGAGGAGCTGGGCGACGTGCTCATGCAGGTAGTGCTGCATGCGCAGATTGCGGCGGACGCCGGCGAGTTTACGCTGGCCGACGTGGCGCGCGATATCGACGCCAAGCTCATCCGCCGTCACCCGCACGTGTTTGGCGATGCGGATGCCGAGAGCTCCGACGAGGTGCTCAAGATTTGGGACGAGGTCAAGCTTGCCGAGAAGGCTGCCAAGGACAAGGCCGTGGCGGCGGGCGAGGCCGCGCCCGAGGGTCTGCTCGACGGCGTGCCTACGCATCTGCCGGCGCTGATGCAGGCCCAGAAGGTGTCGCGCAAGGCGGCTGCCGTGGGCTTTGAGTGGGAGACGGTCCAAGACGTGTGGGACGAGGTCGCCGAGGAACGTGCCGAGTTTGAGGCCGAGGCCCCTGGCTCGCCCGAGCGCGAGATGGAGTTTGGCGATTTGCTCTTTGCCCTGGTCAACGTTGCGCGCAAAGAGGGGATTGACGCCGAGAGCGCCCTGCGTGCCAGCACGGCAAAGTTCCGCCGTCGTTGGGCTGCAATGGAGCGGATGGCGGCTGACGCCCATGTGGATCTGGCCGAGCTTTCGACCCACGGCCTCAACGACCTGTGGGATGCCGCAAAGGCGGAGGAGTAAGACTGCGGGAACGACGGGCTGACACGCCTCATCGTTCCCGCTAAATTTTTCGAAAAACAAGTGTATCCCTCGGCTAACTTAGGGCATAATGCAAAAAGTGCGACAAGGCTAACTTACGGAGGTGCACCGACGGTGCACAGTCGGCCAGTCGCTTGCATCCACTACGTTTCCAAGTGAGAGGGAGACAACATGAGCGATATTTTGGACGTCTACGGTCGCGAGGTGCTCGACAGCCGCGGCAATCCCACCGTCGAGGTCGAGGTCGTGCTCGAGGACGGCAGCTTCGGCCGCGCAATGGTGCCTTCGGGCGCTTCGACCGGCGCCTTTGAGGCATGCGAGTTGCGCGACGGCGACAAGGGTCGCTACCTGGGCAAGGGCGTCTCGCGGGCCGTCGAGCACGTCAACAACGAGTGCGCCGATGCCGTCGTGGGCCTCGATGCCTTCGACCAGCGCGCTGTCGATGCCGCGCTGATCGCCGCGGACGGTACCCCCAACAAGACCAAGCTCGGTGCCAACGCGATTCTGGGCGTGTCGCTGGCCGTTGCCCGCGCTGCGGCAGAGTCGGCGGGCCTGTCGCTGTACCAGTACCTGGGCGGCGTCAACGCTCATCTGCTGCCCACGCCCATGATGAACATCCTCAACGGTGGCGTGCATGCCGACAACAACGTTGACTTCCAGGAGTTCATGATCATGCCCGTGGGTGCTCCGAGCTTTGCCGAGGGCCTGCGCTGGTGCGCCGAGGTCTATCACACCCTCAAGGGCGTGCTGCACGAGGCCGGCCTGCGCGGCGGCGTGGGCGACGAGGGCGGCTTTGCCCCCAACCTTAAGACCAATGCCGAGCCGTTCGAGTACATTACCAAGGCCGTGGAGAAGGCTGGCTTTAAGCCCGGCGTCGACTTCATGTACGCCATGGACCCGGCGTCCACCGAGTTCTACAACGCCGAGACCGGTATGTACGAGCTCAAGGGCGAGGGCGTGGAGTACACGAGCGCCCAGATGGTCGATTACTGGGAGAAGCTCGTCGACACCTACCCCATCATCTCCATCGAGGACGGCATGGCGGAGGAGGACTGGGACGGCTGGGTTGAGCTCACCCAGCGCATTGGCAATAAGGTGCAGCTGGTGGGCGACGACCTGTTCGTCACCAACACCGAGCGCCTCAAGAAGGGCATCGAGCTGGGCGCCGCCAACGCGATTCTGGTCAAGGTCAACCAGATCGGCACGCTCACCGAGTCGCTCGAGGCCATCGAGACCGCCAAGGAGGCCGGCTACGCTTGCATCGTGAGCCACCGTTCCGGCGAGACCGAGGACTCTACGATCGCTGACCTGGTCGTGGGTGTTAACGCCGGTCAGATCAAGTCGGGCGCCCCGTGCCGCAGCGACCGTATTGCCAAGTACAACCAGCTCATCCGCATCGAGGACGAGCTCGAGGGCAGCGCGCGCTACGCCGGCAAGTCTGCGTTCTACAACATTCGCTAAACAAGTGGTGCTCGCGGGGGCGGGGTTGACTCGGATTTGCCTTGCTCCAGCCGGGCGCTGTTGAGCACCATTGGGCGCTGGGCCATATGACTCAGCGCCTTTTTTATGTCGAGCAAAGGCTGGCGAAGGCGGTGCGGGCGCTCGTGCTATAACTAGAATACTTAGCGCAAACAAACCTCAACCGCACAAGGCGCACATGGATCAGATTTACGACAACAGGTACTATTCCGCCGGTTCGCGTGAGCCGTCGCCTCGCCGTGCGCGCACGGTGCAGCTCGGTGGGTCCGCCTACGCCGGTGCCGACCGCTCCATGCAGCGCCCGACAAGTACCTCGCGCCCCAATGCTCAAGTGAATACCTCGACAGATGGACCAGTGCGCCCGGCACGTTCGTCGCATGCTCAGCGTTCCTCGGCTCAAACGCATGAAAAGCCGAGTAGGCCCTCGAACCGTCTTTCAGGCTCGGACTTCATGCATTACGCCAACGACAACGCGGTGGTCAAAGCAATCTACGACTTTACCCACGGTCCTCAGCGAGGGCTGTTTGTTGGCATTGTCGTTGCCCTGGCGCTCGTGAGCCTGTATTTTCCCGTACGCGACCTGTATGTGGCTAAGCGCTCGAGCGATATCTTGGCCAAGCAGGTCGAGATTCGCGAGCAATATAACGACGAGCTGCAAAAAAGCGTCGACAAGCTGCTCTCGGAGGAGGGCATCAAGGACGCGGCGTCCGAGGACCTGGGCTTGGTGATGCCTGGCGAGAAGAGGATTGAAGTGCAGGGCCTGGACGGCGATTCGGATGCCTCGTCGAGCAAAAAGTCCTCAAACGCCAAGAAGGCCAGCGAAGTGGCCAAGGAAATCGAAGAAGTCGGTAAGGACGCGCCGTGGTACATCCAAGCGCTCGACATGCTGTTTGGGTTTAACGGCGTCGAGGGTCAGACGGTCGTGTCCAACGGCAAATAGCGCCCGGAGGGGAGCTCGCAATGACAAATTGCAAACGCTATAAGGTGGCCGCGATCGACCTGGGAACGGTGTCGTCGCGACTGGTGTTGGCCCAGGTCGAGGGCGGGGCAATCGTGGAATCGTCCAAGCATACCGAGATTACCGATCTGGGTGAGGGCGTGGACGCGACGGGCCGCTTTTGCGAGGCGGCCGTTGAGCGCGTGCTCGCTGCGTGCCGCATGTTTGTGGACGAGGCTCGTGCCTTTGGGGCCGCGTGCATCTGCACCACCTGCACGAGCGCCGCGCGTGATGCGTCCAACGCAGCACTGCTGCTGGACGGCCTGCGCGATCTGGGGCTTGAGCCACAGGTGATTCCGGGCGAGGTCGAGGCACGCCTGACGTTTTTTGGCGTGGCGCACGACTTTGCCGGCGAGCGCATCATTGTTGCCGATTCGGGCGGCGGATCCACGGAGCTCGCGACGGGCGTCTATGCGCCGGAGCGTGGCGTCTTTGCGCTAGAAGGGACGCGCTCGCTGGACATTGGCTGCCGCCGCGTGACGGAGCGGTTTTTCTCGACGCTGCCACCCGCACGCGGCGAGCTTGCTGCCGCTGCCGCGTGGGCAGGCGAGCAGTTCGCCGCCTATTTTGAAGGCCTGCCCAGCGACTTTGAGCGCGCCGAGCGTCTGGTCGCGGTGGGTGGCACGGTGACTACGCTGGTGGCTCTGGTCCACGAGCTGGAACCGTACGATTCGAGCTTTGTTCACCTACGCGAGCTGTCGCTGGAGCAGGTCTCGGCCGCTATCGAGCGCATGTCTGTGTTGGACGCGGAAGGCATCGCCGCGCTACCGGGTGTACAGCCCAAACGCGCGGGCGTGATCTTGGCTGGCGCCGTGGTGATCCGCGAACTCATGCGTGCCGGCGGCTACAAGACGCTCACCGTAAGCGAGAACAGCCTGCTCGCCGGTATGGCCGCCACCATCAACGAGACCCTCGACGGCGCGACCCCCACCATCGCATGGACTCCCAGCCTCAGCGCCCTCTAAATAAGTTGCGGTGAAATACGGACTAAAATCGCCCTTTCGGGCACCAAACAGTCCCTATTCCACCGCAACTCAACAGCCGGCACCTGGGGACAGTCCTTGCGGGGCGTCCCCACAGCGCCTATGCCAGCTTGTCGATCTGCCCAATCTCCCAAAGCGGAATATTGATGAGCATGCCCTCGTCTCTATATGCCGCCAGAGAGCTCCTCACGCAACGCTCGAGTTTGAATTTTTCGCAGGCTATTTTCAGACTCTTCGCTTTAAGGTTCTCTGCCGCCTTGACCTCAAGCGGAAGCACGGTTCCCGCATGGTCGATGGCAAAGTCGGTTTCGGCATTGCCGGAGGTAGAGGACCAATACGCGGGAGTTTTGTCCTGGAGCAAAAGCTCCTGCGCGACGTATTGTTCGGTCAGCGAACCTTTGAACTCGGTAAAAACAGCGGATCCGTTAAGAACGATGGCCGGAGAGAGACCGGAGAGCGCTCCGAGGATGCCGGTGTCGATGCAGAACAGTTTGAAGCCCGAGAGGTCTTCGTAGCTCGAGAGCGGCGCCTTTAGAGCGGAAACACGCGGCACCTTATGAACGATTCCGTAGTCCGTGAGCCACTGGAGGCTTTCCTCGAAATCGCGTGCGCGCGCTCCGGGACGAAGGGCGCCATAGACAAACTTCTTGTTCTCCTTTGCAAGCTGGCCGGGAAGGGATTTCCAAACCAACCTCATGCGCTCGACGATGCGGGCGGGTGCATGTTTGCCAAAATCGGATTCGTAAGCCTCGATGATTTGCTGCTGAAGCCTTCGGGCTTCGATGAAGTCGCGTGTCTCGGCGAAAGCGGAGACAACTTCGGGCATGCCGCCGACAACAAGGTATTCCTTGAGCAAGTGCTCGAGCTTTTCGGTAACGTTTGCCAGAAGGTCCATGTCTGCGGCAAGGACGGCGTCGGCAAGCGGGCCGCCGTCGACGGCACGAACGAATTCGGCAAACCCCATGGGACGCATGGTGAGCTGGTCGATTTTACCGACGGGAAATGACTCATTTTCGCGTCGGAGCGCGAGGCCCATATAGGAACCGGCTGCCACGATGTGGTATTCGGGTGCAAGTTCGTTGAAGTACTTGAGTGAGGTGATCCCGCGTGGTGCCTCTTGGATCTCGTCGAAGATGATGAGCGTGTCTTCCGGCGTTACGGTTTGGCCACGTAGGAGTTCTATCTGGGAGATGATGCGCTTGGGGTCGAGGTCCCCATCGAACAGTGAGCGTGTGCTCGGCTCGAGCATAAAGTCAAAACGAATGACGTTTCGATACTGCTGGCTTGCGAATTCGTTAAGAAGCCAAGTCTTTCCTGTCTGGCGGGCTCCCCTAAGCAAGAGAGGTTTGCGATTCGCCCTTGATTTCCAAGCGATAAGTTCACTCATAAGCTGTCGCTGCATATTGCCTCCCAACCCTCTCGGCTAGTATAAGGCCATTTGGTCGTTTCCATCGGAAAATGTGCGAGACAACCACGTTTTTCCATCGGAAAATGTGCGAGACAGCCACGTTTTTCCATCGGAAAATGTGTAAATACCAACCTAAGTTGCGGTGGAATAGTTCCTAAATGGGCTGATAAACTGCCAAAACAGGAACTATTCCACCGCAACTTAGAGCCCCGCCGGCGTGTAAAAGAAACGAGCCCGCATCCCTTGGGGACACGGGCTCGCAAGCAATCACATGGTAGGGGCGGTGGGACTCGAACCCACAATCCTTGCGGCGAGAGATTTTAAGTCTCCTGCGTATGCCAATTCCGCCACGCCCCCGTGAGACTAGAAGTCTAGCACAAGCCGTCCGTTACGCGTTGACGGCCATCGAGTGTTGGCCCGACTTCTCCAGGAACTCCTGGAACTTGGCTTCGTCGCCCTTGTTCTGGTACTGCAGGGCCAGCAGGTACTCCAAGCGGCAGCGCTTGACCGGGTCGTCGCCGACATCCTCGAGCATGCGCTCCAGCTCGGGAATGTCGTTGTGGCGCTTGAGGATCATCGTGTCGTACATCAGCTGACACTCGTGTGCAACCGCCTCTGCTTGACCTCCCTCAAAGCCCTTGATCTCGTGCAACAGCTCTTTGGACTTTTTGCGGTCCTCCTGGCCAACATAGTAGTTAAAGGCCTTAATCACCAGGTCGACGCGCTGCATCTTGGGGAGGTTGAGTCCCAACAGCAGGTCAAACATCTCGCTGGCGCGCTCGTGGTCCTCGCGCAGCAGATAGGAGTTCAGGCGCAGGTAGTCGCGGTTGTAGCGCGGGTACAGCATGCTGGTGAGTTTGCCGTCGAGCAAACGATCGAACTCATCCCACTGCTTGGCGGCCATCAATTGCTGCAGGCGTTTAAACGTGGTGCGTTTTTTGACGCTAAAGAACACCGACACGGCGATGCAGATGATAACGACGGCGGTCCAGAGGGTGCGGGAATCGGGCATATTAGGGTCCTTAGTCGCTCATAAAGCGAGCGGTATGACAACACGTACTAGATGTATTATACGCAGCGCGCAAGCAAACTGGCATAAAAGCTCATCGAGGCCGAGTGCCATCGCTCGCTGCGGTACACTTACCTAAAGTAAACCATGAAGGGAGACATTACCTATGAAGAAGATCGTTTTGGCTTGCGGTGCTGGCGCTGCTACTTCCACGCTCGTTGCCCAGAAGGTCGCTACCCTGCTCGACGCCAACGGTTATGCCGACAAGTATGAGATCGTGCAGTGCGCCATCTCCGAGGCCAAGGATTACTGCGACGAGGGCGCTGACCTGCTGATCGCCACCACCGTTGCCCCCGAGGGCCTCACCTGCCCGTACGTGAGCGGCGTGCCCTTCATGACCGGCATGAACCGCGTCGCTGCCGAGAAGGCCGTCCTCGACGTTATGGCTCAGTAGGCGCTGACTGTATGAGTGAGCAGAACGCCAACCCGGTCGAGCTCTTTGGCATGCGCGTTGCCCATGTGGGCATTAACGCTGCCGACCCGGCAGACGCCCTGGAGATTGCGGAGCTGTTCTCGACGATGATGGGTCTGCCCGTCATCGAGACCCCCGTTTCGTACTTTAACGATTCGCTGGTTGAGATCATGAAGCAGAACGGTCGTGGCGCCAAGGGCCACATTGGCTTTGCCGTCAACGACATCGATGCGGCTGAGAAGTGGTTTGCCGAGCGCGGGCTCGAGGTCAACAAGGAGTCGCGCGTGCTGCTGCCCGACGGCGGCACCAAGCTCGTGTACTTTAAGCGCGAGTTCGCCGGCTTCGCCGTGCACCTGTGCCGCGAGTAACGCACAAACTGCCATAGCTAGCAAAAAGGGATAGGGCTGCATAGCCTTATCCCTTTATTTATGCCGAGGGGCTTCCTAGCGCGGCAGGCGAATCGTAAAGCGGCTGCCGACGCCCTCGACTGAGGTCACGCCAATGACGCCGCCATGGCTATCGACGATCCACTTGGCAATGGCAAGCCCCAGACCCGAGCCCTGCGCGCCGGCATCGCGTGCGTTGTCGGCGCGGTAGAACCGTTCAAACGCGTGAGCTGCGGATTCCTGGTTCATGCCGATGCCCTCGTCCTCAACGCTTATGTCGATCGTGCCCATGCCCGCATCGGGCGCTACGCCAAATGTGACGGTCGTTCCCGCATCCGAGTACTTGGCGGCGTTTTGCACGATCACACGCAGGGCCTGCTTCACGAGTGCCACGTCGACGGGCGCGTCGCAGCGCGGGTCGCTGACAAGCGCAGCGTCAAAGGCCAGCCGATACGTATGCTCGGTATCGATCATCTGCGATTCTTCGCATACCTCGCTGACCAGTGCGGCTAGGTTGGTATTCGCGCGCCGCAGGACCGTGCGCCCGGCATCGCCGCGCGCCAAAAACAGCAGCTGCTCCACAAGCTCTTGCATGTGCTCGCTTTCGGCCTTGAGGGATGCGATGGACTCCGCCAGCACGTCCGGGTCGTCTTTGCCCCAGCGGTCGAGCATGTTTACGTAGCCCTGAATCACCGCGATGGGCGTGCGTAGCTCGTGGCTTGCATCGTTGACAAAGCGCATCTGCTGCAGCTTGGCCTCTTGCATCTGGCACAGCAGGCGGTTGAGTGCGACCTCGATGCTCGCCAAGTCGGCGTCGCCAGTGGTGACGCTCGGCGAGTCGACGCTTGCTCGCTCGATGGCCTGCTCCAGTGTTTCCATCTTGCCGCCGGAGAGCTGCATGCGGCCGAGCTCGTCCACGCGCAAGGCCAGGTCGTTGAGCGGTGCCATGGTGCGGCGCACGCGGCGGGCGCCGCCGAGCATGTTGAGCACGCTGATGACCTGCCAACCCACAACGACAAGGTAGAGAGGCCATAACGTGACGAGGTCCTGCACGAGGGGGAAGGTCTTGGTGGTACGCGCGAGCTCGACGGTATAGGTGAGCGTTGTCAGGTTCCAGCCGCGCGCGGGCGTCAGCGACATGCCGTGAACGGTGGCGCCGGGAATCCAGCCTGCGGTAAACGCGCCGTCGGGCAGCGTCTGGTTGTATCCATAGACGAGGATCGCCGCCGCAATCACCACCAGCAGCAGATCGAGCCAGACGTAGCTCATCAGGCGGCGCCACATGTAGCTCCAGTTGATGGCACGGGCGATGGAGGTGACGCGCTTGGCCTCGGCGCTACGCACGGCAGACATAGCCCACCCCGCGCACGGTCTGGATGATGCGGACACCGCCGGCGTCCTCGATCTTGGCGCGCAAATGTGCGATGTGCACATCGACGTTGTTGGTGTCGCCCACGTATTCGTAGCCCAGCGCCTCATGCGCGATGCGCTCGCGCGTGAGCACGGTGCCGGCATGCGCCATAAGCAGGGCGAGGACATCGAACTCGCGGGCCGTGAGCGCGATGGGCGAGCCGCCGACCGTGACTTCGCGGCGGTCGGGGTCGAGCACGACTGAGCCAACGGTGAGCGTAGCGGGGGAGGGCGAGGCGGAAGCCTGGGCCGAGTCGCTGACCGGGGGTATCGCACCGGCGCCGACGCCCGCGTCGCTCGCCGCGCCCGTCCCGATGCCGCCAACGCCCGAAGCCGTCCGCACGGCCTCCGAGCGCTTCAGCGCCACGCGGATCCGGGCGAACAGTTCCTCAATCGCAAATGGCTTGGTCAGGTAATCGTCGGCGCCGGCATCGAGCCCGGCAACCTTGTCCATCACGGCATCGCGCGCGGTGACCATAATCACCGGCACATCCTTGTGCTTGCGGACACGTCGCAGGACCTCCATGCCGTTGAGCTGCGGCAACAGCACATCGAGCAGAATCAGATCGTAGTCGCGCTCCAGCGCCAGGTCCACGGCGGTGCGGCCGTCGGCGGCGTGCTCCACCTGGTAGCCCTCGTGCTCCAGCTCGAGCGTCACAAAGCGGGCGATTTTCTCCTCGTCCTCTACGATCAGGATCCGTGCCATGCGTGCCCCCGTCTGCGATTACTTGTCGTCGTTGAGATTTTGCTTGATGTCGTCCGCGGCATCGGCGACGTGATTCATAAGGTTGTTGATGCTGCCGGGCACGTCGCCGTCGCTATCGATGCGGTAGCGCATGCCAAAGAACAGGCCAATCAGCATCAGCCAAATCGTAGCGCCCCAGGCAAACAGGGCGATGATGGGGATCAGGATGGGAATGTTGAGGATGATCGCGTCGCGGCGCGTGGCGATAAACTTGGTGTCCAGGCTCAGGCGGAAGAGCTTTTTGAGGTACTCCCATACGCTGTCCATCTTCTTGGAGAAGTCGGTCTTTTCGCTCGACTTCTCGTAGGCGGCCTGCGCGGCGACCATCTCGGCTGAGGGCTCATCGACTGGCGCGGACTCGGTGGCGGCGTGCGCCGACGTGGTCTGCGTCTTGCCCTGCGACTCGAGCCAAATGATGGCGTCCAAAACGTTGCCGTCGGCGGCGTCGAGCGCGGCCTTGGCATCGGTGTAGCTCACGTTGCACTTGGTGCGGATGGTTTCAACTTTTTCGAGGTCGTTCATGACCTGTTCCTTTCGTTCGATGGGCGCGACGCCGGGCGATCTGCCCGGGCGCGAGCGTTGCGTTCAGCGGTCTGCGTTGCGCGGCGCCGTCCCGCCCTTGGTCGAACTCTATAGTGCAGGTTATAGATTAAGCGATTCTTGAGCCAAGATTAATGTTGGATGAGTTTTTGGGTGGCGGTGGGGAAGGGAGAGGTGTCTTTTTGGATAGCTAGCAGCGAGGCCTAATGCTTTTCCCGAGAAGTGAACGAGCTAAAACGGACCCCCGAAGCATCGACACTTTAGGAGTGCCGTTTCCTGCGGTTTCGACGCTGAAATCCTGCGATTTTGCCGCCGAAAAATGCGGATGTTTCAGGGGTTCAAAAACAGCCGTTCACTTCTCGGGAAAAGTATTAGACCTCGATAACGGGGGATGTGGTGCCGGTGCAAAACGGCGTCAAAGGTTGGTCGAGCAGGCGGTTTCTCCATTGATGTCCGCACGACATGTGACACTTACCCTGCCGCCCTGCTCTGCCGCGGTGGCATATACCCGAACAGCGACCCTCTAAGGAGTTCGATACCAATGAGCGACAACACCAAGCATCTCGCAAAGAAGTGCGTCAAGGACGCGGGGCCGTGCCTCGCGCTGTGCCTTGCCGGCGCAGCGGTCGCGCTGCTGGCTGTTCTGGGGCCGTTTGATGTGCTCCGAAGCGCCAGTTCTCTGCGCGTTTGCATGGCTCTTGCCGGCGCCATGATGACCGGCGGCGTGCTCGATCTGATCTTTTGGGTGTTTGACCCGTTTGGATGGAAGAGCGAGGGGTAGGTCCCAAAGGATGGAAGGGCTGGAACGGTTGACTTAGTGATCGTGCAGAATGTGGGCTAGCGACTTACAGGGAAGTGGTGATCCGATGACGGTCTATGTGACGGGCGATATTCACGGCGGCGTCGACATGCAAAAGCTGCGCGACTGGGACCTTGGGGATAGTCTGACGAGCGACGACTATCTGATTATCGCCGGCGACTTTGGCTTTCCGTGGGATTTCTCTGCCGAAGAATGTGCCGACATCGCTTGGCTGGAATCGCGTCCCTATACCGTGCTGTTTGTCGACGGCAACCACGAGCGTTTCGATCACTGGGCGGAGCGCCCCATGGAGTTGTGGCACGGTGGGCTGACGCAGCGCCTGTCAGACACCTCTCCCATACGGCGCCTGACGCGCGGCGAGGTTTTTGAGCTCGACGGCTCAACGGTCTTTACCATGGGCGGCGCCACGAGCGTGGACAAGGAATACCGCATTCCGTATTCCAGCTGGTGGCCGCAGGAACTGCCGGACGAGCGCAACTTTGAGGAGGCGCGGGCAAAGCTCGACAGCGTGGGCTGGACGGTCGACTACGTGATCACTCACACCTGCTCTACGCGCATGCTTTCGTCCACGCTTTATCCAGCGTCCGGCTGGAATTGCCCCTCCGTTGATCGGCTTACGGCATTTTTCGATGAGCTGGAAGACCGCTTGGACTACAAGCGCTGGTACTACGGGCATTTTCATCGGGATACCAACCCGGCCGAGCGTCACACCGTGCTCTACGACTGCATCGTTCGCTTGGGCGACGAACTCCAGCCCTGGGATGTTGCGTAGAGGCGGGGTGGCTGGCTACTCAACTGTTACAGTGATGTTCTCCCGATGCGCGCGGATGACGTCCCAGCTAAAGTGCTCGACCAGCTGCTCGGCGGTACGCGGCGTGGTGTCCGGCGCGATGCCTGTTTGCCCGGCGAGCCATCCCAACAGTGCCTCGGGTGTGCCAAAGCGGGTGCGGAGCTCGCCCAGGTCCAGATCGCGATCGCGCTTGGAAAGGCGGCGGCCGTCCGGTGACATGAGCAGCGGAATGTGCGCGTAGTGCGGCGTGGGCAGTCCCAGCAGATGTTGCAGATAGATCTGGCGCGGCGTGGAACCAAGCAGGTCGCATCCGCGTACGATCTCGGTGACGCCCATGGCAGCGTCGTCGACCACCACGGCTAGCTGGTAGGCAAAAACGCCGTCGCTGCGGCGCACCAAAAAGTCACCGCACTCGGTGGCGAGTGCTTCGCATTGGGCTCCGTACGTGCGGTCCACGAATTCGATCACGTCGCTGGCGAGGTCGTCGACGGTGGGCACGCGCAGGCGCGTGGCCGGAGCACGCAGGGCACTGCGGCGGGTGATTTCATCAGCAGAAAGACCTCTGCAGGCGCCGCGGTAGATGGGCGTGCCGTCGCTGGCGTGCGGCGCGCTCGCGGCGTGGAGTTCGGCACGCGTGCAAAAACAGGGATAGGTGAGGCCGGCGTCTTGCAGCTGGCGCAGGGCGTCCTCGTACAGATCCAGGCGATCGTGCTGGTAGTAGGGGCCTTCGTCCCACTCGAGCCCCAGCCAGGTCAGATCGTCAATCAGTTGAGCGGCAAGTTCCGGGCGCTTGCAGCGATCGTCCAGGTCCTCGATGCGCAGCACGATGCTGCCGCCCTGGCTGCGGGCCGAAAGCCACGAGCACAGGCAGCTGAACACGTTGCCCAGGTGCATGCGACCCGAGGGCGACGGGGCAAAACGGCCCACGACGGGCGCGGGGGCGGAGGCGGGTGGCGTCGCTGGCGCGTCCGCGGCGGGCGTTGCTATGTTGCGTGTTTTGATATCCATGCGGACGAGTATAGCGCGGGGCGCGGTGGGGGAGACGCTGCCGTGGCCTGCAAGTTGCCGAGGCCACGCGTTGCGCGTGCCGGACCACCGGCTCGGCACCTTAATCGTCATCAATCAATCTAGCCCTCAAACGACAGAAACCCCGGCAGCTCTTCGCAACTGCCGGGGTTTCCGCGGAAAAGGGGGACATGATCCTCGAACGAACGGCAAAGGGGCAAACCGTTTTCGCTCAACTGCTTTATGCCCCTCGGCTGGCGGCTCAATCAGCGCGTGCCGCGCCCACACAAAGCCGCTACACCTGTGACGGGGCTGTGAAGTGGTATCTATTGCTGGCGCAGGCCATGCCAAGGGTGTCCCTAATGACTAGTCATTTAAGAACGTCCATTACAGTCGAAATTGTCAGCCCGGGACCGTCTCGGGCTACG
>OGQZ01001573.1_pt1 | contig 17068 bp, 13 predicted proteins | sample 1553321 | NCBI WGS metagenome assembly OGQZ01 (sample SAMEA2579958, study PRJEB22360) | human gut metagenome | reverse complement strand
ACAAAGGAACTGCCCTTTTCAATATTTAATTTTCCGAAAACTTAATTACGCTAACTGCTATTATTTTTGCAACGAAAATCTGCGGTTGCCTATATAGAAAGAATCCATTATGATGGAAGTATCTTATTACAGAGAACGAAATATAAATGAGGTGATCCATTATGAAAAAACGCCTGTCCATAAAAAATGACCTTCTGCTTCTGATCCTCCTGCTGGTGATCGGACTTTTGATTCCTCTGGGATACCAGCTTTTTCACCGTACGGCGGGAAACACGGTAACGATCACCATTGACGGAGAGCTCTGGCGCACACTGCCTCTTTCCACCGATACCACAATTGATATCCCCGGACGCGGCGGTACCAACACGCTGTGCATAAAAAACGGGCAGGCCTCCATCACAGAGGCTGACTGCCCGGATAAGTTATGTGTTCATCAGGTCTCCATTCAACACAACGGGGAAAGTCTTGTCTGCCTCCCTCACAAGGTGATCGTGAAAGTAACTGCCAATGCTTCCGACAGGGATCTGGATGGAATTGCCAAATAATTAACCCATAACAATTTAACAATAGTAGTTAAAAAGCATACCACTATATAATGATGTGATGTAAGCATATCCCTTTGGCGGTCTGCCATAATCCGGATATGATACAATCTTCTTTTCAATGTAATCCATTGGATTCAGTTTAACCTGTTCATTTTTCTTGAGAAGACGTCTGTTTAAAGATGAATCCTTTCCCACAAGCTTCTCCATATCGCCGTCCAGAGCCGCCTGCGCTGCCAGTGATTCATCCAGCTTCATCCTGCCTGTATCATCAAAAGCGATCCCACAGGATTCCATCTCTGACATATAAGGCTTTAATAAATTTTGATATTCCCTGACCAGCTTTGAATTCTGCCCGGTCTCACTATGATATGTACTGGTGTTATCCACCAGCTTGTTGTAAGACTTCACAATGCCGTAAACTCCCTCAATGATCTTGTCACTGTCCGGAACATAGGATATCTGTGCCGCCTGGTCTCCCGGCGCATACATAGATACCTCCAGAGCTCTTCCCAGTACAAAGGTGTTGCTTAAAGTTTCTTTTGTCTCCCCATTCCACTCAAAGGATGCACTGGATGGACTGGATACCACATTGTTCATATTATAATAAGAAACAATGCCTCTGCCATCTCCGTTTTCTCCAATACGATCCATAAAGGAGAAAAGATTACCTCCATCCGGCGATCCTGTCATATTGGACTCGATACGCATCATGATCTTGTCAGCACTCCTGGAGACCGGGGTGGCTGTCAGACCGATCCGTGCTTTATTGATAAAGTCACACAGCCCCTCGATGACCTCTCTGTGCGTAGCATCCTTGCGTATATTATACTGGAAATCATAGCTGTCATCACAGACAGATACCTGAAAACGATATGTTCCGGCAGAAAGTCCTTTTCCCGTCATATAATACTCATTTCCGACATTTACCTGTGTAGTCGCCAGACGATTTACCCGGATCAATGGATCCTCCGGAAGCCGGCTGTAATCATCACTGACAATCCGGGTTCCAATCTGGGCCTCATCAGAGGATACGGCCTTTTTCTGTGCAAACACGCTGTCCTGCGAATCCTCTGACAGCATAGAAAGCGTATTGCTCAAAGATATGGCTGCTTCTTTAATATTTACGGCGTATTCCTGCTTTGCCTGAGACAACCGGACCAGATATACTGGCGAAGACTGCGTCATCTTCACAATATTTTTCATGACGGAGCGCAGTTCCGATGACTTATGCGCATCGTATTTGGTTGCAGGTTTTTGTGCATAGTTCCCAACGAAGTAATTGTAAACATTATAATCCATCCAAACCACTCTCCTTTTCATAATATTTATATGCAGCTATTTACTATTTTGCAATTGGCGCATAACGGATACGGATCGTCGGCAGTGCCTTTAACTCCGTATAATAATTTGTCTGCCAGTCCTCTCCCTGGGAAGGATCATTCTCTCCGCTGGCAGGCGGTGCAAAAATCTTTAACTCCATATCTGCTGCACCACCGAGGCGATTCTTGAAGAATGCGCTCATCATATCCACACATTTGACACCGGGCGCCTTATAGAACCACTGTCCATTCAGCTCCAGCATCAGGTTCATATCTGCTGTATCCTCATCAAAATATGCCTCGCAGAATACCGGATCACTGTCAAAATGCAATGGAACAGCAACTCCGTCTGCATCCTCTGAGCCACCCCAGCGAAGGGTTGCCGGAAGTGCAAGCTCCTCTCCTGTCTCCATAGACGGCTGGAAAAAGTCATCATGGATAATCTCACGATAAGTATCCATCAACGGCTGTTCAATACCAACCTCTGCATTGTTTGGATCTTCAATCTCCAGACCAAGACGTCCTCTGTCACGGAACTGATACAGAGTGAATCCGGAAAGCCATTTCTCCTTATCTGCCTTAAGCATTTCGCAGAAGGACTTCAACATATCAGCCTGATCATATGGTCCTGTGACATCACCATCGGAATTAAACTCGGAAAGCACCATCGGCTTTTTGGTTCCGCCATTGACAAAGGTATAACGCTCATAACTCTTCTTTGCTAATGTATAGATATCCTCAACCTTGCTGCGGGAGAAGGTGTCTCCCCCTTCCTCAGCCACATCATACGGCCATCCCCAGTGAAGAGACATATAACGGTCAACAGATACAATATCTGCTGCTCTGGAAGCCTCCGCAAAGATATCCTCCATCTCCATCTTCTCATCATCCACACTCTTGCAGCCATCCAGACAGATAATCGTCTTTACATTTGGAGCCTCCTCACGGATAATCTCACTGGCGTGAGCAAAGAATGCTGCAACCTCCTCATAGCTGGCACGCTTATTAAATGAGAACCAGTTACCGGTTGCCTCATGGTTAATACGAAGCTGTACACGGCCAAAGGTACGAAGATCCTGACCGATCGCTCTCAAATGCTCATCGGAAACCTTTGGATCAATAGTCATAGTCAAAAGAACATCCTGACCGTGGCGGCGTACATCGCGCATACATGTAAACGGCTCGTCATCACGGGTCCCGTTCAGACCACCCTTATATGTAAAATAGTCATCATATGGGAAATCCCATGCAAACTGAACCGACGGATCTGCGTGAACTACACTGGCACGTCCCGGCCACCCCTCATCATTTGGATAATAGCAGTACATCAGATTGATTGCTCTGTGAGGTCTGCCCAGCTTCTGCAGGATATAGTCCTGATTGACATACTCTCCTCTCTCACTACCGTCTCCCAGATCAACAGCACACTGTGCCGGTCCCATATGAAGGGACTTTGCTTTCAAATCGCTCATTATAATACCGTACCTTTCTAACACCTGCCACGGGTGGCAGATTGTATTTTCTAATTTCATAAAAATTATACAAATAATGGAGTTTATGAAACAACTCCATTATCCTTTACATTATATTAAAAGAAATGTCTTTGTGCAACCGATAAATCAAGGTTTTCACGCCATTTGCATTTTTTTATTAAAATCTTCCAATGGCATCGGCTTTGCATAATAAAATCCCTGTGCAATATCACAGCCGCAATCTGACAAAACTATACATAATTAATTATATCATCCATTAATAAAAAAATCTATGTTTTTGTATGGTGAAAGGACAAAAAAAAGAAGTCTTATCTCTAAGACTTCTTTCATCCGCAATGCGGAAGAAGGGACTTGAACCCTCACGTCGTTGCCAACACTAGATCCTTAGTCTAGCCTGTCTGCCAATTCCAGCACTTCCGCATATGTTGTCCGCCTCACTTTCGTGCCGCGAACATATAGCATAATATCATCTCATTTCTAATTTGTCAATAGATTTTTTTCAATTTTTTTAACGTTTTTTTATAGTATTCTAATTTTTTATCTGATACAATAAGGATATATCATTGCAAAAGGAGGGATTTCTTATGAAAAAAGAGGGATATTATTCCTCCGGACAATTCGCCAAAATGGCGGAAGTATCGGTGCGCACCATCCGATATTACGATAAACAGAACATTTTAAAACCTTCTTATGTAAATGAAAACGGGGCCCGCTTTTACAGTGACCGTGATCTGGCCAGACTGCAGCAGATCCTTCTATTGAAATTTCTGGGATTTTCTCTGGACGATATCCGGGAGATCACTGTGGACACAGCGGATTATCATATGATGAAAAACTCTCTGGAGCAGCAGCACAAGCTGATCCAGGACCGGATTGAACAGATGCAGCTGGTAGAAACTGCCATCCGTGATACCGCAGATGCCATCACAAAAGACCACGAGCCGGATTGGAGCCAGATGCTCCGTCTGATACATCTGACCGGTATGGAAACAAGTCTGAAACGCCAGTATCAGGATTCTACCAATATCACGGCACGGATCAATCTGCACCAGAAATATTCCGTCAATAAACAGGGCTGGTTTCCCTGGATCTATCAGCAGGCCGGAATCCGGTCCGATATGCACATTCTGGAACTGGGATGTGGAAATGGTGCTCTCTGGACAGAAAATCTGGACAAACTGCCGGAGCAGATATCCATCCTGCTTTCCGACACATCCGAAGGCATGCTCCGGGATGTGCGAAGAACCATCGGTGCAGGGGATATCCGATTTTCCTATCGGACCATTGATTGTGCGGATATTCCATGTGAGGATCATTCCTTTGATCTGGTATTCGCAAACCACGTTTTATTTTACTGTGATGATATCGACCAGGTATGCCAGGAGATCCGGCGTGTTCTGAAAAAAGACGGATTGTTTATCTGCAGCACATATGGCTCCCTTCATATGAAGGAGATCAGTCAGCTGGTGCAGGACTTTGATCCCCACATTCAGCTTGCCGCAGATAATCTTTACGAGCGTTTTGGGCTGGACAATGGTGCCGGGCTTCTTCACCGCCACTTTACCCAGGTGGATCTGTCCCGTTATGAGGACAGTATTTATCTGAAAGAACCGGAACCGTTGATTGATTATATCCTGTCGTGTCATGGAAATCAAAACCAGTATCTGCTGAACCGGTACAAAGATTTCCGCAATTTTGTCCAGAAAGAAACACAAAAAGGGTTTACCATTACCAAGGATGCAGGCATTTTTCTCTGCCTGGTGTAAGAAACAAACGTAACTGTCAACCAACCACACATTTACAGAGAGGATCTTTATGAGAAAAAATTACAAATCAATTTCCTGTCTGCTGACGGCAGCTCTGGTTCTGACCGCAGCTCCGTTCCATGCAGACGCACTTACAAAACCAAAGCTGAACAAGAAAAAACTCACCATGAGGGTCGGCCAGAAAAAGAAACTGGCCATCAAAAACAAAAAAGCATCCCAGATCAAAAAGATCAAATTTACCGTCAAAAAGAAAAATATAGCACGGGTCAACAAAAAAGGGGTCGTAACTGCTTTGAACGAAGGAAACACGAAGCTGGTCTGTAAAGTGACCTTAAAAAACAAAAAAACATATAAGCTCAACTGTAAAATCACAGTGAAAGAGGCAGAAAGCACTGTCTCCACGGCAACACCGGGAGCCTCCGCTGCTGCCGGCGTTGCCGGCACTCCTGCAGCAAGTACGGCCGCCTCTGTAAAACCGGGCTCTCCGTCCATGAAACCGAACGCTTCCGGCACTCCGGTCCATACGGATGCCCCGGACGTCACGCAAAAACCATCCGCAGGTCCGGATGGTTCTATCACCCCGGATAATACCGACGCACCGGCTGATACTGCAAAGCCTGACAACACTCCGGATACTTCCAAGGCTCCGGCTGATACCGCAAAGCCTGACAACACTCCGGAGACTTCTAACACTCCGGCATCTACCGACACGCCGGATACACCAGATACGCCGTCTCCTTCTTCCCAGGGACCACATCTGTCTGCCAATGGCATTTTGACCTCCGATAATGGCGTGATGCGTACCGGAATAGATGCCTATGACATTGTAAAGGAAATGGGTGCCGGCACAAACCTCGGCAATACTTTAGAATCCTGTGGTACGTGGATCGACACCTCCAACACTTCCAATTACGAAACCGCATGGGGACAGCCTGTCACCACGCAGGAAATGATAGATGGGATGAAGGCCGCCGGCTTTGACTCCATTCGTATTCCGGTTGCATGGAGCAATATGATGGCAGACGACGGAACCTACACCATCAACGAAAAGTATTTTAACCGTGTAGAGACCGTGTTAAACTATGCGTTAAATGCAGATATGTATGTCATTATCAATATCCATTTTGACAGCGGCTGGTGGGCACGCTTTGGTTCCAAAACGGAGCAGGAACGCAAGGATGCCATGACAAAATATAAAACGATGTGGACTCAGATTGCCAATCGTTTTCAGGAATACTCCGACCGTCTGATCTTTGAGTCCGCCAACGAAGAATTGGGGACCCGTTTAAACAGCACCGATGATTACAAAGGCTCCGGTTATTACGCAAAGGATGACCTGGATTCCCTTTATAAGCTGACAAACGAGATCAACCAGACCTTCGTGGATATCGTTCGTTCTACCGGTGGCAACAATGCCAGGCGTTTCCTTCTGATCGCCGGATACGATACCGATATCTCAAAAACCTGCGATCTGAGATACAAAATGCCAACAGATACGATCGATTCCCATCTGATGGTTTCCATTCATTATTATTCCCCTGCTACCTACTGTATTGTAGATAATCCAAAAAACTCCTGGGGATATGATGCAAGCTGGGGAACCGATGAGGACATCAAAGCACTTCAGAGCGAACTGTCACAAATGCGTATATCCTTCGTAAACAAGGGCTACCCTGTCATTATCGGAGAATATGGTGTAGCAGATACAAAGATCAGCGAAAATAATTTTGTCCGCAAAGAGGGACGCGATCTGTTCTTCCGTAGTGTCTGCGAATTTGCATTAGAAAACAATATGTGCCCGATCCTCTGGGACTGCAGTCGGGTTTTTGACCGCAGAAACCTCACCATGACAAACGAGGCAGAAAAAGCATTATATATAGAAATGAATGAAAAGGCACATCATTCCGAGCTGGTAAAGCCTTCCGTTTCCGATGATGGTTACCATTGGACCGGTACCGTTGCAAACAGTAACTGGAGTGCTTCCAGTGCATCTGCGAGTGACTCGAACTCCACATTTATTATCACCAAAAACGGGGGCTGCTTTACCATCTCCGGCATTGACTGGTCCGTCTTCAAAAATCCGGTTTTAAAGCTGACCTGCAAAGAGAGCTCCGGATCCGCCCTGTTCCGTCTGGCAAACCAGGTCGATACCAGCAACCAGTCCTGGCATCACCTTTATGACAACGGCACCGGTGTCATATCCGAAAAAAACATTTCCTCCGGAAGTACCATTTCCATCAATATTCCGCTGGATGATATGACATCAACCCAGAACCTGTATTTTGCACTGGCAAACAGCTCTGATTTCAATGGAACCATTTCGGTCGAAGTCGTGGAAAACTAATCCTCCCCCCTCCGAAAAGGGCGGCAACGTATTCACTTTTCACAAGAATCGATTCTTTTCGCGGTGAAATTTACAGCAATGTGACAATTTTATAAAAAGGGCTTGAAGGTGACGTAACGTCACCTTCTATACTATACCCAGAAACAAAAAATAACGCATACTTCTATTGGGACTTACACAAATGTAACAAATCACAAAACTGAAAAACAACGAAAGGAGATTTCCTATGAAAGGTATTATCTTAGCCGGTGGTTCCGGCACAAGACTTTATCCGTTAACCATGGTTACGTCCAAACAGCTTCTGCCGATTTACGACAAGCCAATGATCTATTATCCTCTTGCCGTACTGATGAATGCAGGAATCCGTGAAATTCTGATCATCTCTACTCCACAGGACACACCTCGTTTTAAGGAGCTTTTAGGAGATGGACATCAGTTTGGCATCGAGCTGACCTATGAGGTACAGCCAAGCCCGGACGGACTGGCACAGGCTTTCATTATCGGAGAGGAATTCATCGGCAACGATACGGTTGCTATGGTTCTCGGAGACAATATCTTCTCCGGCCACGGACTGAAAAAACGTCTGAAGGCCGCTGTAGAAAACGCAGAATCAGGCAGGGGAGCAACTGTATTTGGCTACTATGTAGATGATCCGGAACGTTTCGGTATCGTGGAGTTTGATCAGGACGGCAAAGCCGTTTCCATCGAGGAGAAACCGGAGAAGCCAAAGAGCAATTACTGCGTCACAGGTCTTTATTTCTATGATAACCGCGTGGTACAATATGCGAAGGATCTCAAGCCAAGTGCCAGAGGCGAGCTGGAGATCACCGACCTGAACCGTGTCTATCTGGAGAACGGAGACCTGAATGTAGAGCTTCTGGGACAGGGATTTACCTGGCTTGATACCGGTACACACGAGAGTCTCGTCGAGGCAACCAATTTCGTGAAGACGATCGAATCACACCAGCACCGCAAAATTGCATGTCTGGAGGAGATCGCATACCTGAATGACTGGATTACAAGGGAAGATGTTCTGAAGGCATATGAGCCTTTGAAGAAGAACCAGTACGGCCAGTACCTGATGGACGTTCTGGATGGAAAATATATGGATGTGCTTCACTAAGGAGCAACGAAAGGAGATTAAAATTATGACAATTATTGTAACCGGCGGTGCTGGATTTATTGGAAGCAACTTTGTATTTCACATGCTGGACAAGTACCCGGACTACCGCATTGTCTGCCTTGACTGTCTGACATATGCCGGAAACCTTTCTACACTGGCACCGGTCATGGACAACCCGAACTTCCGTTTCGTAAAGGAAGACATTACAGACCGTGAGGCAGTTTATAAATTATTCGAGGAGGAGCATCCGGACATCGTTGTAAACTTCGCTGCCGAGAGCCATGTAGACCGTTCTATTGAGACTCCGGAGGTATTCCTTCAGACAAATATCATGGGAACTGCCGTGCTCATGGATGCATGCCGTAAATACGGTATCACCCGTTACCATCAGGTATCTACCGACGAGGTATATGGTGATCTTCCACTGGACAGACCGGACCTGTTCTTCACCGAGGAGACTCCGATCCATACAAGCAGCCCATACAGCTCATCCAAAGCCGGTGCAGACCTTTTGGTACTGGCATATCACAGAACCTACGGACTGCCTGTTACCATCAGCCGCTGCTCTAACAACTACGGACCATATCACTTTCCGGAGAAGCTGATCCCTCTGATGATCGCAAATGCACTGAATGATAAGCCGCTTCCGGTCTATGGTACCGGTGAAAATGTCCGCGACTGGCTGTATGTGGAGGATCACTGCAAGGCCATCGACCTGATCATCCACAAGGGACGTGTTGGTGAGGTATACAACATCGGCGGTCACAACGAAATGACAAATATCGACATCGTAAAGATCATCTGTAAAGAGCTTGGTAAGCCGGAGAGCCTGATCACTTATGTATCTGACCGTAAGGGACATGATATGCGTTATGCGATCGATCCAACCAAGATCCACAATGAACTGGGATGGCTTCCGGAGACGAAATTTGCAGATGGTATCAAGAAGACCATCAAATGGTATCTCGACAATAAAGAGTGGTGGGAAACTATCATTTCCGGCGAATATCAGAACTATTATGAGAAAATGTATGGAAATCGCTAAGAGGGGTTAATTCTTATGAAAATATTAGTGACCGGCGTTGCCGGACAATTAGGCCATGATGTGATGAACGAGCTTGCCGGAAGAGGCCACGAAGGCATCGGCAGCGATCTTGCACCGGAATACAGCGGCATCGCAGACGGCTCCTATGTCACCACAGCAGACTATGTATCCATGGATATTACCGATCGTGCTTCTGTCGCAGAAACATTATTAAAGATCAACCCAGATGCTGTCATTCACTGTGCTGCCTGGACTGCCGTTGACGCCGCAGAGGACGAGGACAAAAAGGATACGGTTTATGCGGTCAATGCAACAGGTACAGAAAATATCGCCGCTGTCTGCAAAGATCTGGACTGCAAAATGATGTATATCAGCACCGACTACGTCTTTGACGGCCAGGGAACCACTCCATGGCAACCGGACTGCAAGGACTACAAGCCATTAAACGTATATGGTGCTTCCAAGCTGGATGGTGAGCTGGCAGTGTCCGAAATTCTGGACAGGTATTTTATCGTCCGTATCGCCTGGGTATTTGGGACCAACGGCAAAAACTTTATCCGCACCATGCTCAATGTTGCCAAAACACACGACAAGCTCACTGTTGTCAGTGACCAGATCGGTACTCCGACCTACACCTTTGATCTGGCAAGACTTCTGGTGGATATGATCGAAACCGACAAATACGGCTACTATCATGCAACCAACGAAGGCGGCTATATCAGCTGGTATGATTTCACAAAAGAAATCTTCCGTCAAGCTGTGGCACTGGGACGTACCGAATATGACGAAAACCACGTCACTGTTTGTCCTGTCACCACAGAGGAATACGGCGTATCAAAGGCTGCAAGACCTTTTAACAGCCGTCTGGATAAATCCAAGCTCACAGCAAACGGATTTACTCCTCTGCCAACCTGGCAGGATGCGGTTGCACGTTATCTGAAGGAGATTGAATTTTAATCAAGAGCAATCCATAACATCCGTTAGGTAACAATTTACTTTTTGATCACAAAGTCACAAAGCGGATAAAATATTGGAAATATATTCACATATATCCGATATAAAACACAAACCGTGGATAAGCATTTGCATAACAAGCTTATCCACGGTTTATTTTTCATGTATTAGTAAAATACTTTTTACATATTTACTGTTACCTTTTGCTTAGAACCGAAAATCTCTCTTTCCTTCCTTCAGCTCCTCCAGATACTGGATGGCTCTTTCCCGTACCTTCTCGTTTGGCACCTTCTGAATCTCTCTGGCGATCAGCTCCTCACCGATCTGCTTTGTCTCCGGAGATGCATAATCCTCCAGATACTCTTTCAAGGTCATCAGCGCATTTGGCTGACAGCAGTTTACGATCTGCCCGGATTTCAGAAGCGTCATAAAACGGTCTCCGGTTCTTCCGGCACGGTAACATGCGGTACAGAAGCTTGGAATATATCCCATCTTCATCAGCCAGTTTACCACCTCGTCCAATGTACGGGTATCGCTGACATCAAACTGTGCAGAGCTGTCATCACGAACCGGCTCAGTATAACCACCGACGCTGGTACGGGAGCCGCCACTGATCTGTGAAATTCCCAGATGAAGGACATGCTCTCTGGTTTTTTGTGACTCTCTGGTTGATATGATCATACCGGTATATGGCACGGCAATACGGATCACAGCCACAATCTTTTCAAAGATCTCATCCGGCACGGCATTGCTGAAATCGTCTGTATCAATATCGTCAGCCGGACAGATACGCGGAACACTGATGGTATGAGGGCCCACTCCCTGCGCTGCCTCCAGATGCTCTGCATGCATCAGGATTCCTACCAGCTCATAACGGTATCCCTCCAGACCGAAAAGAACACCAAGACCAACATCATCAATACCGCCCTCCATGGCACGATCCATCGCCTCGGTATGATATGCATAATCATGCTTTGGTCCCGTTGGATGGAGCTGCTCATAAGACTCCTTGTTGTAGGTCTCCTGGAACAAAATATAAGTACCGATCCCGGCATTTTTCAGACGGGTATAATTCTCTACTGTCGTAGCCGCAATGTTGACATTCACACGGCGGATCGCCCCGTTTTTGTGCTTAATGCTGTAGATAGTATCAATACTTTCCAGAATATATTCCAGAGGATTGTTCACCGGATCTTCTCCCGCTTCGATTGCCAGACGCTTATGACCCATATCCTGCAGAGCAATGACCTCATCCCGGATCTGTTCCTGGGTCAGCTTGATTCTCGGAATATGTTTGTTTTTGTGATGATACGGGCAATAAGTACATCCATTCACACAATAGTTAGAAAGATAAAGAGGTGCAAACATGACAATACGGTGACCATAAAATTTCTCCTTGATCTCCATCGCAAGCTCCCGGATCTGACGATTGATCTCCGGATCATCACACTCCATCAAGACTGCCGCCTCCTTGTGGCTGATTCCCTTTGCCTTTTTTGCCTTTTCCAGGATTTCCTTCATCAAAGGAATATTGTCCTTATTTTTCTTTGCATAATCAAGAGACTCCAGAATCTCCTCATGGTTAATAAACTCCTCTGCCTTCAATGACTTTGGATCATACTTGTAGCTACTCATTATTTTTCCTCCATATTCTTATAACTGTTACGTTTCATCTGTCCGATATTTCGGACACTGTATTTTATAAATATCCATTTACCCCTAACTGATACTATGTTTTGGAATACACTGCCTTTGCACTGACACCCGGTATCATTCCCAGCTTGCCTGACAGCGCACTTACCGTATTGGTATCCGCATCCATCACAACACTGATCACGGAAACGCCACGTTCCCGGTAGGGCATTCCCATCCTGCCCACAATGTACTCCCGGTACTCGTGAAGCAGTTCATTGACCCGTTCCACACGATCCATATCCTCGACGATAATACCAAGGATTGCAATTCTCCGATCCATAATAATCCTACATCCTCCATCCATAACTTTCTGTCGCGAACCGTCTGTCTTGTCTCTGCTCTTTGATCTAAAAAGACAAAACCCGTATCTTACCCTTAATCCTCACCGCGTTGCGAACATTTCCCTATACGCTGAAAAAGGGCAAAACCAGCGTTTTGCCCTCCAAGAATTGCTTCGCAATTCTCGTTGGCTTCCCTCTACGCTACGAACATTTCCCTATACGCTGAAAAAACGTCCCATGTCCAAATGACATGAGACGTTTCCCGGTACAAAATCAATATTTATTGTACTAATATCAAACCGCAGACTTCCCCCTGCGGAATCCTTCAAAACATATCATGCCTTTGCGTTGGGACGAACCCTTCGTGTCAGAACATGAGAATATTTTATCATCTAAGGTCTGGAATGTCAAAAATAAATTAACTCAGACTTCCTTAATCAGTCCAGCTTATGGCACATTTCACTGCCCGCTTCCACCCGGCAAGTTTTTGTTCACATTCTTCCTTGGAAATCTCCGGCATAAATCTGCCTCCGACACCGGCATTTTGACGGATATCTTCAAAGTCCTTCCAATATCCTGCAGCAAGTCCCGCCAGATATGCCGCTCCCAGAGCCGTGGTTTCAAGACACAGCGGCCGGTTGACCGGCGTCTGGATCACATCAGCCTGTGTCTGCATCAAAAAGTTGTTGGCACTGGCTCCTCCGTCCACCTTCAAGGCTGACAGGGTGATCCCGGAATCTGCTTCCATCGCCTGCAGCACATCACTGACCTGATATGTGATGGCTTCCAGTGTTGCACGGATAATGTGGTATTTATTGACGCCACGGGTCAGGCCCACAATGGTTCCTCTGGCATACTGGTTCCAGTATGGTGCTCCCAATCCCGTAAATGCGGGTACGACGTAGCAGCCGCTGGTATCCGGCACCTTACGGGCCATATACTCGGAATCCTCCGCGGAATCGATCAGCCGCAGTTCATCCCGCAGCCACTGTACCGAAGCACCTCCGATAAATATAGATCCCTCCAGCGCATAATAAACCTTTTCATCAATCCCCCATGCGATCGTCGTTACCAGACCATTTGTGGAAAATACCGGTCTCTCTCCTGTATTCATCAGTAAAAAGCAGCCTGTTCCATATGTATTTTTGGCCTCACCCTGAGAAAAACAGGTCTGACCAAATAATGCCGCCTGCTGGTCTCCCGCCACTCCGGCAATAGGAATCTCTCCTCCCAGAAATGATGTGTCCGTTTTTCCGTACAGTCCGCTGGAAGGACGCACCTTCGGCAGCATACATACCGGAATGTCAAGCCGCTGCAGTATTTCCTGATCCCAGCACAGATCATTGATATTGTACATCATAGTCCGGGAAGCATTGGAATAATCCGTAGCGTGAATTTTTCCCCTGGTCAGCTTCCAGATCAACCATGTGTCTACCGTACCAAACAGCAGCTCTCCCCTTTGCGCCCGTTCTCTGGCTCCCGGCACATGATCCAGAATCCATTTCAGCTTCGTAGCAGAGAAATAGGCATCGATCACAAGACCTGTTTTCTGACGTATCATCTCCGTGAGGCCTTCTTCCTTCAACTGATCACAGTATTCCGACGTTCTGCGGCACTGCCAGACGATTGCGTGATAAACCGGTTCTCCGGTTTCTTTATCCCAGACGATGGTCGTCTCTCTCTGATTCGCGATCCCGATTGCCTGAATATCCTGTGCCGCAGCACCTATTTTGGACATTGCCTCCACTGCCACTCCAAGCTGCGTGGACCAGATCTCACTGGCATCCTGTTCTACCCAGCCCGGCTGAGGAAATATCTGTGTAAATTCCTTCTGTGCCACAGAAACGATTTCTCCCTTTTCATTAAATAAAATGCAGCGATTACTTGTAGTTCCTGCATCTAAAGCCATGATATATCCCATATGACTACCCCCATTTATAGCATTTTTCAATGATTTACCCAAATTTCGCACATGCAACTTATCGCTGTACTCATAATATTTCTTATGTCTCAGGGAAATGAATACCGATTTTTGCCTCAGGATGTTTGATGAAACCGTGAAGCAGTGGCACCAAAATTGACGCAGATCAGTAGGATTTCAGAAAAGTCTTTGCTTTGCAATGTTTCGATGAATACGTGTCTGGACGATTAAGCCTCTAGGGTGGGCTCAGTTGTTTCGGTGGGCACGCTTTCGCTACAATGCGCTACGCAGCACTACATAGCATCCTATAAAACAGGATGCAAGTAGTGGCGAGCGCAAGTGCCTTACGAAACACCTGAATCCCACCCGGAGGCGCGTACGGGAAGACACGTTCATCGAACATCGAAACAGCAAAGCATATAGACTTTTCGAAATCCGTAAGTGACAAGACAATTTTGGTGTACACAGCTCACGGTTATTCAAGAAATCTAAGGCAAAAATCATAGTTACGCTCTGGACATAAGAAATATTATGGCACGCATGCCACTATTTGGCGTGGGAAGTTTGAGTAATTTATGTGAAACATTTCTTGTTTTCGTGAACATGACGCATTAAACATTTTCTATTTTCGTGAATATATATGGAAAAACATTTCTGTTTTTCGTGATTTTTTGTTATAATTCCGCCAATTTTGTGCTATACTAATAACCATAAACCACTGACACAATGTTTGCAGATTGCGAAGGGAGTGCACATTATCATGGTATTTCAAAGAAAAATATATGACAAGCTACTGAAATGGAAACAATTATCCGCCGGTTCCTCCGCCATTTTGCTGGAGGGCGCACGACGTATCGGAAAAAGTACCGTTGTGGAACAGTTTGCCAAAAATGAATACAGCGATTATATCCTTTTAGATTTTGCGAAAGAAAATACCGATGTCAAAAACAATTTCATTGAAAACATCGGCGATCCGGACACATTTTTTCGTAATCTGTTTCTGCTCAAAGGAAAGCAGTTAAAGGGAAAACGCTGTGCCATCATCTTCGACGAAGTGCAGTTGTTCCCTCAGGCAAGACAGGCAATAAAATATCTGGTGGCAGACGGCCGGTATGATTACATTGAAACCGGCTCCCTGATCTCTATCCGCAAAAATACAGAGGGCATCCTGATCCCTTCCGAGGAGACCAAGCTAAAAATGTATCCTATGGATTTCGAGGAATATTTATGGGCAATCGGCGATACCGTCACCTACGATGCCATCCAGCATGCTTTTGACACCCGCAAACCTCTCGGAGACGCCATTCATCGAAAGATCATGAAGATATTCCGCACTTACATGGTCGTTGGCGGTATGCCACAGGCGGTAGATGCCTATGTTCACGGGAAAACCTTTGCACAAATTGATTTTATCAAGCGAAATATTTTGAACCTTTATGAAGAGGATCTGGCAAGATTTGACTCTGAAAACGGCCAGCGTGCTTCGGTTATATTCCGGACCATTCCGGAGCAGCTTGAAAATAAAAACTCACATTTTAAGTTTTCGCTGATCAATAAAAACGCCCGCTATCAGAATTATGTCAATGCTGTCAGCTTTGTCGCGGAATCTATGATCGGCAATGAATGTATCAATGTTACAAAACCGGAAGTAGCTCTGGAATTATTTGCTGACAGAAGCAATTTTAAGCTCTACATGGGTGACACCGGACTTTTAGTGACACAAATTTTAAAAACCCAGGAAGACAGCGATGAAAATATCTACAAATCTCTGATCTTCGACCAGCTTGGAATCAATCAGGGCATGGTAATAGAAAACATTGTAGCACAAATGCTGCGTGCCGCCGGGCACGACCTGTACTTCCATGAATATATGTACACACCGAAGGGAACGGCCAGAGAGAAGAAGTACGAAATTGACTTTATGACTGTCAAAAAAAAGAAAATCTGTCCTATCGAAGTGAAATCCTCCGGCTATACCTCGCATAAATCCTTTGATTATCTGGTTGAAAAATATCAGTTAAAAATGCAGGACCGTTATATCATATACACAAAGGATCTGAAGTATCAGGATGGGATTTTATATCTGCCGCTATATATGACTCCTATAATATAATGAGGCCTGAAGGCCTCATATTAGGAGTTTCTTCGAAACTCCGTTTTGCGCAGAATTCATGCGCTGATATATGATATAATGAGGCCTGAAGGCCTCATATTTGCCCCGATCATAACATATTACATCTGACACCGGATCCTGTCGCTCCACGAACCATACACCTTTGTTCCATTGTCATTCTTATAAGTACGGATCCGCACATAATACGCCTTTCCCAATTCCAGCTTCTTTCCCTTATACTTTTTGATCACCTTCTGTGTTTTATTTTTTTTCAAAGAATACGTCTTCTTCTGTTTGAAATTCCTTTTGTTAGAAATCTGTATCTCATATCCACTGACATCTGCCACCTTGCTCCACTTTAACGTGATCTTCTTCAGATAACATTTCACAGTGAACTGTAAAGAAGTATTTGTTCCGGAAGGCGCAGTCGTTGCCTCCGCCGGTGCTTTTGTGCCTGCCGGTTTCTCTG
>OGQZ01001572.1_pt1 | contig 17069 bp, 10 predicted proteins | sample 1553321 | NCBI WGS metagenome assembly OGQZ01 (sample SAMEA2579958, study PRJEB22360) | human gut metagenome | reverse complement strand
CTAGCTGATTATTAGTGGCTTGTCAGTAACAAGAGTAACCTTTGTCAACTAGCCCTTGTCAGTAACAAGAGTAACCTTTGTCAACCAGTCCTTGACAGTAACGTAGTAACCAGCATCTCCCCAACGGGGGAGAACGAGAGGGGGCTGAAATGATTGGCTGAAATCATTGGCAGAGTAACTTGTCCCTTCCCTTTGGGAAGGTTAGGATGGGTTGCCCTTTGGGAAGGTTAGGATGGGTTTGAGACCGAGAGGGGCTGATATTCAATACATAGAAACCAGCCATGGGCATTATTCCTCAAGTTCAAACTGCGCCACCAGTGGCAGATGGTCGCTGAATCCGTTGGCGTATCTGTATCCGTTGTAGGTCCTGAAAGGTTTCATCCCGCCAAACTTCTCGTCGCTCTCCATCAGAAACGGCAGGTCGTTGACGAAGCATCCCTTGAGCCTTTCCCTCATCCTGTGGCTCACGAGGATGTGGTCGATGCTCTGCCACATGCCCTGATATTTATACGTGCCCTTAGCCCCGTGGCTCCCCTTGACGCCAGCTGACACCTCCGACAGTCTGCCGGCCTCAAGAAAGCGTATCGACTTGTCCTTCGACTCATCATTGAAATCACCCGACACGATAATCATCGGGTCGGGGTGTATGCTGCGTATGGAGTCCACCGATGCCATCAGCCGCTGCATCACCTGCATCCTGTATGGCGTTGTCTTGCTTTTGCCCGAGAAGCGGCTCGGCGCATGGAGCACGAACACATGGATGGTGTCACCGCTCGCCACTTCGCCCGTGGCATATAGTATGTCGCGCGTAGGCCGCATCCCCTTCAGCGGCGTCACCCTCAACGGATAAGAGTCAATCAGCCGGAACGACATCGGTGAATACAGCAGCGCCACGTCGATGCCACGCTGGTCGGGCGAATCTGTCATCACATATTCATATTTCGCGTTTCTCAGCAGACCGCGTTTCGTGAGATAGTGCAACACGGAGTCGTTCTCAACCTCGCATAGCGCCACGAGGTCGGGAATCAGGTCAGTGCCCCTTTCGTCCTTGTGTCCACAAGCCAGAATCTCCTTGGATATGTTACCCAGTTTCTTCCAGTATCTGTTGGAGTTCCAGTGGCGCGGACTGTCGCTCAGGTATTCCGTGTCCTGCTTGAGCGAGTCGTGTGTGCAGTCGAAGAGGTTTTCGCAGTTTAGCTGCACGAAGGTGAATATTCCGAGAATCAGCGATGTAAGCATAGAGTGTAGATGTTAAGTTCCAAACAGTCCGATGACTGATTGGGATTAATCCCCAAGCAGCCTCAAAACCGATTGTGAGAGTATGCGTTGCAAATATACTTCATAATTGTGGAAACAGGAAATAATCCCATCACCAAGTTACAAATTCCCCCTTTGTCCGTCTATATGATACGGTGGGCAAATTGCCGGTGGTCAGATGACATCCTTGTCGGCTCGTCAACTTGTCCACTCGTTAACTCGTCAACTAAAAAATATCCGTATGTTGCAAAAGAGAGATATAAAGAAATATTTGTCCCTTATCATCGTGTTGCTTTCGATGATGCTGCCCGATGTGGCTATGGCACAAAACCGCTATCGGGTGGGAGTGTGCGACTGGATGGTGCTGAAGCGCCAGAAGCTCGGAGAGTTCAAGCTCGCCAAAGAGCTGGGCTGCGACGGACTGGAGATGGACATGGGTGGACTCGGCAAGCGCGACTCCTTCGACAACAAGATGCGCCAGCCGGAGATGGCAAGGAAATTCCGCCACACCGCCGACAGTCTCGGCATAGAGGTGGGAGCAGTGGCAATGTCGGGCTTCTATGGTCAGAGCTTCGCCCGGAAGAAATCGTGGCGCTGGCTCGTGGAAGACTGTCTCAACACGATGGACGTGATGGATGCCACCGTGGCATTCCTGCCCCTTGGCGGATGCGGCAACAACTGGACCGACTCTCTGCCGCTGCGCCGCGAGATAGTGGAGCGTCTGCATGAGGCAGGCGAGATGGCACACCGCCGCGGCAAGGTGATAGGCATCGACACACCGCTCGACGCCAAGGGCAACAAGCGTCTGCTGCGGGAAATCGGTTCAAAGGGCATAAAAATATTCTATAAGTTGCAGACCGCCGTGGAGCACCGCCGCGACATCAGCAAAGACCTGCGCAAGCTCGGCGGAGACAACATCTGCGCCATTCATGCCAGCAACACCGACGGAGTGTGGCTCCGCCACGACAAGGCGATAGACATGCCGGCAGTGAAGCGTACGCTCGACAAGATGGGATGGTCGGGATGGCTCTTCGTGGAGAGGAGCCGCGACGTGACCGACGTGCGCAACGTGAAGAAGAACTATGGAGAGAACGTGAGATATCTAAAGGAAATATTCGGCAAGGAGAAAACCGGCAGATAAGGACTTATAGATAAGTACACATTATACATATAATCAACTAAGCACACATATATAAAAATATGAAGAAATTATTCGTCATGGCAGCCGCCCTAATGGTCTGGGGCCCCCTCACCGCCAGTGCAGTAGACCTCGATTCTGCAGGTCGCGACCCTAAGTATGTGGAGACAATCATGCAGCGTTCGCAGAAGGTGACCGACGCACTGAAGATCACCGGTACGGAGAAGGGTACTCAGGTGCTCAACATCGTGGCAAACCGCTATTTCAAGCTCAACGACATATATTCAGAGCGCGACAGCATCAAGGCAGTGGCCAAGACCCTTACCGGCGACGCCAAGAAAGAGAAGATGGAATATGCTGAGATGTTGAAAGACCAGAAGCTCTACAAGAGTCATTTCGGATTCATCGCCGACCTTTCGGTATATCTCACCGATGCAGAGGTGGAGACCGTGAAGGACGTGCTGACATACAATGTAGTGAACGTGACATACACGGCGCAGTGCGACATGATACCCACGCTGACGGAAGAAGAGAAGGTGCAGATTCTCGCCTGGCTCAAGGAGGGCCGCGAGTTTGCCATCGATGCCGAGAGCTCCAAGAAGAAGCATGAGGCATTCGGCAAATACAAGGGCAGGATTAACAACTGGCTCTCCAAGCGCGGCTACAACCTCACCAAGGAGCGCGAGCAGTGGGCAAAGAGAGTGAAGGCAAGAGGCGGAACGTTGTAATAACCCATGCAAGTAGTCAGAAAAAAGATACATTAAACGTCCTAATTACCGATTTGGGTTAAACACCAAGAATGCAAATGGCAAAAAAGATAATACACAGTATCATTCCTCTCAGAGGATTAGGACTGATGGCAGCACTGTCGATGGCAGTCCTGCCGTCGGCAGCACAGAAAAACGGCATCACCGACACCGGCAAGAGCAAATACGCCGTGGTGTCGTCAACACCGCTCAGCGCCGTGAGATGGACCGGCGGATTCTGGGGCGAGCGCTTCGGAGTGTTCAGCGGCACATCAGTGCAGAGCATGTGGGAGACATGGAAGTCTGACACGGGACACGGTTGGAACAACTTCCTCATAGCAGCCGGAGAGAAAAAGGGAAAGCGCCACGGACCACCATTCCACGACGGTGACATGTATAAATGGCTTGAGGCACTGACGGCGGTATATGCCGTGAACAAAGACCCGGAAGTGGGCAAGATAATCGACCGCTTCGTGGAACTCATCCAGAAGTCGCAGCGCCCCGACGGATACCTCCACACTCCAGTCATCATAGCCGAGATGAACAGGCAGCAGAGCGCCAAGGAGGAGGCGAAGGAGAATGAGACCATCGGAACAAAGGTGGGAACTGGAAAAGACGGAGCCTTCGGCAACCGGCTCAACTTCGAGACCTACAACCTGGGACATCTCATCACTGCCGGCATCATGCACAAGAGAGCCACGGGCAAGAACACGCTCTTCAACTGTGCGGTGAAGGCAGCCGACTTCCTCTATGATTTCTATAAGCGAGCCTCCGACGAACTCGCCCGCAACGCCATCTGCCCGTCACACTATATGGCGGTGACGGAGATGTATCGCGAGACCGGCGACCCCAAATATCTGGAACTATCAGAGAAACTCATCGACATAAGAGGCAAGGTGGAAAACGGCACCGACGACAACCAGGACCGCGTGCCCTTCCGCCAGCAATATAATGCCATGGGTCATTCGGTGAGGGCAAACTATCTGTATGCCGGTGTGGCAGACCTCTATCTGGAGAGCGGCGAAGAACAGCTGAAGAAGAACCTCGACGCCATCTGGACCGACATCGTGACACGCAAGATGTATATCACCGGAGCCTGCGGAGCACTCTACGACGGCACTTCGCCCGACGGTACCGACTATAAGCCCGACAACGTGCAGAAAGTGCACCAGAGCTATGGCCGCCCCTACCAGCTGCCACACTCCACGGCACACAACGAGACATGCGCCAACATCGGAAACCTCTTCTTCAACTGGCGCATGTTTTCAGCCACAGGAGATGCCAAATACACCGATGTGGTGGAGAACTGCCTATACAACAGCATACTGCCAGGCATCAGTCTCGACGGAAAGAAATATTTCTATACCAACCCCATGCGCATCTCGGCAGACCTGCCATACAAGCTGCGCTGGCCCAAGGAGCGCACCGAGTATATCAGCTGCTTCTGCTGTCCGCCTAACACGTTGCGCACCCTCTGCGAGGCACAAGACTATGCCTATTCCATCGGCAAGAACGAGATATACGTGAACCTCTATGGCGACAACACCCTCAACACCCGCATCGACGGCATCGGCGATATCGCCATCTCGCAGACCACCGACTATCCGTGGGACGGCACCGTGGAGCTGACCATCGACAAGCTGAAGGGAAAGAAGGAGTTCGGGATACGGCTCCGTGTGCCGGACTGGTGTACCGAGGGAGCCACGATACTCGTGAACGGCGCTCAGCAGACCATCGAGGCAACCGCCGGCACCTACGCCACAGTGACACGCACATGGAAGAAAGGCGACGTGGTGACACTCAGCATGCCGATGCGCACACGTCTGATAGAGGCAAACCCACTCGTGGAGGAGAGCCGCGGACAGGTAGCCGTGCAGCGCGGACCTATAGTATACTGTCTTGAGAGCAACGACCTGGGCGGTGCGCGAATCGACGACATCGCCATTCCGCTCAACGCCAAGTTCACTCCCGTTGACATGACCATCGACGGCAGCCGTGTGAAGGCACTTGAGGCAGAAGTGATAAACCGCAGCGAGCCGTCGTGGAAGGGACAGCTCTATCGCGAGGCAACGGCAAAGAAGCATACACAGACCGTGCGCTTCATCCCATACTATGCCTGGGGCAACAGGGGAAAGAGCGAGATGACAGTATGGATTCCGGCATCGCTGGATTGAGTAATCTGTCTTGATATGTCAAAACTGCTGACTTCCAGCCCCCACCTGACCTCCCCCGTAGGGGAGGGACTGATACCTTAGGACTGGTTACTTTTACCTCTGGCACGATTTGAGTTTAACCAAAATCGCTCATTAGTCCTCTACAAAGAGAGTAACAAATATTTAAATAAAATGAATATCAGATCAATAGCCGTAATCCTTTCGGCAATCATCAGTAATATAGCCTTCGCCACCGACATTGTGGTGAAGCCAGGACCCTACGCCATAGAGCAGGCACTGCAGCAGGCAAGAGAGGCGCGCCGCATGGAGGGAGCCAAAGACGTGACCATCCGCCTCCAGGCAGGCACCTACCGGTTGAACCAGACCGTCACGGTGAGGCCCGAAGACAGCGGCACACGCATCATAGCCGACGGCAATGCTGTGGTGAGCGGCGGAGTGCAGATAAAGGGATGGAAGAAGCAGGGCAAGGCATACGTAGCCGACGTGCCCGAGTTCAACGGCCGTCCGCTGGAGTTCCGCCAGTTGTGGATAAACGGCAGGAAGGCAGTGAGAGCCAGAGATGTGAGCGATTTCGAGAACATGTATCGCATCAGAAGCATCGACAAGAAGAACGAGACACTCTATGTTCCGGCGGCAGCCGTCAGAAAGATACTCCATGCCCGTCATGCCGAGATGGTGATACATGAGATGTGGTGTGTGGCAAACCTGCGCATCAAGAGCGTCAGAATACAAGGCGACAGCGCCGCCGTCACCTTCCACCAACCCGAGAGCCACATCCATTTCATGCACCCCTGGCCATCGCCGATGGTGACAACCGACGGCCACAACTCCGCCTTCTATCTCACCAACGACAAGGCGCTGCTCGACACTCCCGGAGAGTGGTATCTCGATGCCAGGGAACAGAAAGTATACTATATCCCGCTCAAGGGCGAGAATATGGCTACGGCAGATGTTGAGGCTCCAGCCGTGGAGACCCTGCTCCGCGTATGCGGCACACCCGACAATCCCGTGCGTGGCGTCACCTTCGAAGGCGTTACCTTCAGCCATGCCACATGGATGAGACCATCCGTCAGCGGTCATGCCCCGCTCCAGGCAGGCATGTATATGACTGAGGCATATAAGCTGAGACCAAAGATGATACGCCCCAACGGTGACCATAAGCTCGACAACCAGGGATGGGTAGGCCGTCCGGCGGCAGCCGTCAGCGTGGACTGTGCCGAAGACGTGGACTTCCTCCGCTGCACCTTCGAGCATTGCGCCTCTACGGGAGTGGAATTCCATGAATATACCAAGGGCGGAAACATCAGCCGCTGCACCGTCCGAGACATCGGCGGCAACGGCATATTGGCAGGCAGCTTCGGTCCCGACACCCATGAGGCACATCTGCCATACAATCCTTCAGACTCGCGCATTATCTGCACCGGACTGACAATCGACAACAACCTCATCACCGACGTGACCAACGAGGACTGGGGATGCGTGGGAATCGGAGCCGGATTCGTGCGCGACATCAGAATCCTGCACAACGAGATTTCCGAAATCTCATACACCGGCATCAGTATGGGGTGGGGATGGAACCAGCAGCCGTGCTCCATGGCAAACAATCTCATCAGCGGCAACCTCATCCACCACTACGCCAAGCACATGTACGACACGGCAGGCATCTACACCCTCGGTTCGCAGCCCCACACGCTGATAGAGGGCAATGTGGTGAGAGACATCTATACTCCCGGCTATGCCCACGATCCCAACCACTGGTTCTATCTCTACACCGACGAGGGATCATCCTGCATCACCGTGAGGAACAACTGGACTCCGGCAGAGAAATTCCTCAAGAATGCCAACGGCCCGTGCAACACATGGGAAAACAACGGTCCTGTCGTTGCCGACAGCATCAAGGCGAAAGCTGGAATCCAGAAGCAATGACGCCCCGACGGACAGATTGCTTTTCTGCCATGGCGTCAGCAGACTACAGTCCTGCTGCCGTCCGGCGTCAGACATGGATAAAGCCAATCCAAACATTCTTCATAATAACCTGTTAGTTTTTGCCGTGAGGCAATAATGTATCATGGGGGCCCTCACATTGCGTGTGGGCTTTTTGTTTGCTGTAGTGTTTCGTTGATTGCCAGACATTCATTCAAGTCGTAATTTTCCCCCACAGCGTGGGGAACGAATCCCCCTAATGTGGGGTTTCATTCCCCACGCTGTGGGGAAAATCCGGACATATATTTCTGTCGGCGTAATTGTATGGATAATGGATTTAAAACGAAACGGCCATCAGGACATTCAATGTAGTATTTTTATCCCTAATGTAAGTTAAAAAGCCTGGGATATCGCAAGCGGTGCGATTCCCAGGCTTCATTATTAATAGTCTTAAAGAAAAGTATGTACGTTGTCGATTAGAACTCTGCCGTCTTAGGTGTCCTTGGGAAAGGAATCACGTCGCGGATGTTCTGCATACCTGTGACGAAGAGGATGAGACGCTCGAAACCGAGTCCGAAACCACCATGAGGACATGTTCCGTACTTACGTGTGTCGAGATACCACCACATATCCTTCATCGGGATATGGCGCTCATTGATTTCTGCCGTCAGCTTCTCAAGGCTCTCCTCACGTACGGAACCGCCGATAATCTCGCCGATCTGCGGGAAGAGAACGTCGGTGCCCTGAACGGTCTGGCCGCTCTTGCCGCCGAATCCAGACTCCTCATCGTCTATCTTCATATAGAATGCCTTGATAGCCTTAGGATAGTTTGTCATGATGACAGGCTTCTTGAAGTATTCCTCCACGAGGTAGCGCTCATGCTCAGAAGCGAGGTCGTCGCCCCACTCGCATGGGAACTCGAACTTTCTGCCCTTGGCGATGGCGTCCTGCAGAATCTTGATACCCTCGGTGTATGGCAGACGTACGAAGTCTGACTCGAGAATGCCCTTCAGACGCTCGATGAGTCCCTTGTCTATCATCTTGTTGAGGAACTCCAGGTCGTCCTGACAATGCTCGAGAGCCCAGCGGATACAATATTTGATGAAGTCTTCCTCAAGGTCCATCAGGTCGGTGAGGTCGATGAATGCCACCTCCGGCTCCACCATCCAGAACTCTGCAAGGTGGCGTGGGGTGTTGGAATTCTCTGCACGGAAGGTAGGTCCGAAGGTATAGATAGCCCCGAGAGCCGTTGCTCCAAGCTCACCCTCGAGCTGTCCGCTCACCGTAAGCGATGTCTGCTTTCCGAAGAAGTCGTCATCATACTTTATCTTGCCGTCCTCGTCCTTCTTCAGGTCGTAGAGGTTCTTTGTGGTAACCTGGAACATCTGTCCGGCTCCCTCGCAGTCGCTCGCCGTGATGATAGGAGAATGGAAATAGAAGAATCCATGCTCATGGAAATATGTGTGTATAGCCATCGCCATGTTATGACGGATGCGCATCACGGCACCGAAAGTGTTGGTACGCAGACGCATGTGGGCATACTGACGCATATACTCGAAGCTCTGTCCCTTCTTCTGCATCGGATAGTCGCTGCCGCAAAGCCCATACACCTCGAGGCTCTCACACTGGATCTCTACCGTCTGACCGGCACCCTGGCTCTCAACGAGAACACCGGTGGCGCTGATGCACGAACCTGTGGTGATCTGCTTGAGCATCTCGGCATCAAACTTTGATGGGTCTACTACAACCTGTATATTCTTTATCGTAGAACCGTCGTTAAGGGCGATGAAGTCTACAGCCTTGCTGCTGCGGTGTGTCCTAACCCAGCCTTTCACGTTGACCGTTGAACCGAAATCGGTGAGCTTCAACGCGTCAACAACTTTTGTTCTTTTCATATTGAGTTGATTTCTTGTTGTTTTGCTATTCTTTGTCACAGCTGCCGGATGTGACAATCCGCCGCTGTGAAGAAAAACTCAGAAAGCCCAGAGTCCTTCTCTGAGCCTTCCTTATAGTTGTATTCGATTATTCGAACGCTCCCATGCGCAGCATGTCAACCTCCTTCTCGGTGAGGAAGCGCCAGTCGCCACGACGCAGGTTCTTCTTTGTGAGTCCAGCAAACTGCACGCGGTCGAGCTTCACCACTCTATAGCCGAGGCTTTCGAAGATACGGCGCACGATACGGTTGCGGCCGCTATGGATCTCGATGCCCACCTGGCTCTTGTCTGTAGGATGAGCATACTCGATGGCGTCTGCATGCACCTCACCGTCGTCGAGAGTGATGCCCTCTGCAATCTGCTGCATGTCGTGGGCAGTGACGTTCTTGTCGAGGTATACGTGGTAGACCTTCTTCTTCAAGAACTTAGGATGTGTGAGCTTGCTGGCGAGGTCGCCGTCGTTGGTGAGCAGAAGCACACCGGTGGTGTTTCTGTCGAGGCGTCCTACAGGATAGATACGCTCAGGACAAACGTTCTTCACGAGGTCCATCACAGTCTTGCGCTGCTGTGGGTCGTCGCTTGTTGTAACATAGTCCTTTGGCTTGTTGAGGAGCACGTAGACCTTCTTCTCGAGAGACACGTTCTGGTCGTGGAACTTGATCTCGTCGCTGCGCTTCACCTTTGTACCGAGCTCTGTGACTACCTGTCCGTTGACGGTAACCACACCTGCCTGGATGAATGCGTCGGCCTCACGACGGCTGCAAACGCCGGCGTTGGCGAGGAACTTGTTCAGACGTACCGGTGCGTCCGGGTCTACGTTGACTTCCTTATATTCTATTCTCTTCTTGAGACTGTACTTTGCATTTGGATCGTAGTCGGCTGTGCGAGGACGATAGCCACCCTGACCGCCACGCTGCTGGTAGCCGCCGCCGTTGTTGTCGTGCTGCAAACCTGCACCGAAACCTTCCGGACGGAAGCCGCCGTCATTGTTGTTGTCATAGCTACGATTTGTGCTGTAGGCGCGCTGGGCTCCGCCGATACGAGGACGCATGGTACGTCCGCCGTTGCTGCGATAGCCTCCACCTTGATAATCATTCGAGCGATAGCCCTCGCGGCCACCCTCGTTACTCTGTGCGGATGTGTTCTCCGTCTTGTTGTCGAATTCTTCTGCCATAATAATTAATAGTTGTTTGTTGAAATAGCCTCACGGCTGTAAATGAAAAGATATTGTTTATAATCAGATGCCAGTGTATGAGTGTGGCGTGATTGCCATCAGCTCAGCCTTCACGGCATCACTGACATTAAGAGTCTTGATGAACTCATGGATTGTCTCCTCCGTCATTGTCTTATTGGTACGGGTGAGGGCCTTGAGTGCCTCATAAGGATGTGGGTAAGCCTCGCGACGCAATACTGTCTGTATCGCCTCAGCCACCACGGCCCATGTGTTGTCGAGGTCTTCGCTTATCTTATGTTCGTTGAGGATGAGCTTGCGGAGTCCCTTGAGGGTGCTCTGCATTGCAATCATGCCGTGGCCCATCGGTACGCCTACGTTGCGGAGCACCGTAGAGTCGGTGAGGTCGCGCTGCAGACGGCTTACAGGGAGCTTCTGAGCCAGGAACTGGAGTATTGCGTTTGCCATTCCCATGTTGCCCTCGCTATTCTCGAAGTCGATAGGGTTCACCTTGTGTGGCATAGCGCTTGAGCCTACTTCGCCTGCCTTTATCTTCTGCTTGAAGTATTCCATTGAGATATACATCCAGAAGTCGCGGTCGAGGTCGATGATTATAGTGTTGATACGGCGTAAAGCGTCGAACACGGCACCGAGGCAATCGTAGTTGCTGATCTGTGTGGTATACTGCTCACGCTCCAGACCGAGCTTTTCGCTTACGAACTTGTTGCCGAACTCGCGCCAGTCGTATTCCGGATAAGCCACGTGGTGGGCGTTGAAGTTTCCGGTAGCACCTCCGAACTTGGCTGTCATAGGACAAGCCTTGAGCATCTCCACCTGTTTGTCGAGACGATATGCGAAGACCATGATTTCCTTGCCCAGACGGGTTGGAGAAGCCGGCTGACCGTGGGTCTTGGCGAGCATAGGCACGTCTTTCCACTCCTCAGCATAGGTCTTCAGCTGCTCTGTCAGTTCCTCAATCTGCGGGATGTAGACCTCGTTGAGGGCATCCTTGATGGAGAGAGGCACGGATGTGTTGTTAATATCCTGCGATGTGAGTCCGAAGTGAATGAACTCCTTGTATTTCTCGAAATCTCCGAGTTTGTCGAGCTGTTCCTTGATATAATATTCCACGGCCTTCACGTCGTGGTTGGTTATCTTCTCGATATCCTTGACGCGCGATGCGCCCTCCTCGTCAAACTTGCGGTATATGTCGCGGAGGCTGTCGAAATGTTTGTGATCGAAGTCTGCCAGCTGTGGCAAAGGCAATTCGCAAAGCGTTATGAAATATTCGATTTCCACACGGATGCGGTATTTTATCAAAGCATACTCTGAGAAATAATCTGCCAATTTCTCTGTTTTTCCTCTATAGCGGCCGTCGATTGGTGATACGGCTGTCAATGCGTCAAGTGTCATAATTTAAAAAAGTAATACGTATTTGGCTGCAAATTTACTAATTAATATTTGTATTTCCTATCTATATGAGATAAATGTATCATAAAAATTGTTGCTTTCTTGGGTTTATTTGAAAAAAATGGCATTAGAACAAGAATAATGTTATGGTTTTCAATTCAATATTCAACATTCATTATTGACCGCAAATAAAGCTGAATGCCCCCAATGGCAGCAGTTCTTGGACGGGAAAGTAACCGGCATCAGCCCCCACCTGTCCTCCCCCGTTGGGGAGGGAATGGTTTGCTTGGAGCTGTCCCCTAAGAACCAGCTTGACACGAAGAGTAGTCTTTGAACAGAAAAAGTGTATCAAGAAACGGGACGGTCCCGAACTTGATACACTTTAAAGTATTGCGAGAAGTTTCCTACTTTATAGAAAAACTTTGATGTCTACAGATTGTAACGCCCGCCTGATATTCAAGTGACATGCTTGTCAGCCGATTAACATGCGATGCGCTTTTCATCTGATTAGTAAGCGATACGCTTCACGAACTGCTGGGCGCCCTCACCCTTCACTACGTAGATGCCGTGAGAGAGAGATGTTGGAGCAACCTGTGTTCCGTCGAGGGTATAAACCTTAACGTTTCCGTTGTAACCGTCAACAACGAGGTTGCCGTTCTGGATGCGTACCACTGGTGAAGCGACATTCTCTGTTGTCTCGATGCAGTCTGCAGAGTTAGCGCCGACGTGTGCCTCAGCGGCGTTGTCTACATAACCTGTGAGAGAGTCGATGAGGATAGCGATAGCGTTGAGGTTCTTCTTGTTCTGAACTGTTGAAGGAATAGGAATCTGAACGTTGTAGTTGATTACCTCGTTGAGGTTGAACTCTGTGGGAATGCTTCCCTCGATACCCTCATAACCGAAGGTAGCACGGGCAACATGCTGCAATGGGTCGCTTACATAGCCACCCTTGTTCTCCCAGCCACCCATCTCGCCGTATGAGCCACCTGAGAAGTAGTTTGCCTGGCTATAACCTGTCACATTGTCCTCAGTGAGGATAAAACCAAGCTTGTAGCGTGCACCTGCCTTCTTGATGAGAGGAGTTACCATTGCTGTAACGTCAACAGATTTCTCGTCTGCAGAGAGCTTAGACTCTACATCGATGTGCATCTCTGGAGAAATCTTGCTGAGGTTCTTCAGGATTGCCTCCAGGTTGTCGCCTGATGGAGATATCGAGTTCTGGCGCATTACTGTAGAGCCAGGGAAACCGCCGTTGATCAGATTTCTTACGAAATCAGCATAGTCTGATGGAGCGAGAGGACCATTGCTGTCATAGCAGTGTACTGCAACGCCAACGAACTGTGAAGGATATTTCTCGCTCATATACTGGAAGCCTACGATACCACGTGGACAGAAGCCACAGTCGATACCGGTCTGCTCCTCAACGAAGAGACGCTTGCCGGGAACGAACTGCAGAACGTTGATGAGAGACTCACCGCTGTTGTTGTCAGCCACCTCGTCGTCCTTGCCGTTTACCTGAAGGATACGCATCTTCACGTCGTGCACGCCAAGAGCCAGATTAGCCTCCGGGGCAGTGAATGTAACGACTGCGTCCTTACCTGTAAGGATGTTTATCTTGCCGCTCTCGGCTGTCTTCTCCTCGCCACCGTCGATAGAGTAAGCCACGCTGAGTTTCGTGATCTTGGTATAGCACTGGTTCTTTACTGTAGCAGAGAGTGTTGCTGGCTCGCCGACTGTAGAAACTGTGCTGTTTGCAGATATCAGACAAGCGTCCAGTGGCACCTTTTCACCGCTGATACGAGCGTCGAGACAAAGCACTGGAGACTTTGTTTCGCCCTCTGCAGCATAGTTCTTCCATCCGTCGCCGAGGTCAGCCCAGCAACCGTTCTCGTTGTACACGTTAGAAACGGCAACGATAGGAGCTGTACCTGTCACTTCATAACCTACGTAGAAGCCCTCTTCTCCGCTGATCTGAAACTTTTCTGTTGTCTGCACGTCGGTTGTTCCGCTATATGCTGCGTCTGATGTACCTGTAACGTCATAAGAGTTGAGGTCTTTGGTGATAAACACCTTCAGAGTGGTGGATCTTGATGCGAGACCCACTCTCACCTTGTTGATGTAGCATCCCTTGTAGCGGCTTGCCACTTCTGCCGGAATGTAGATAGCACACTTAGCTGATGTGTTCTCCGTGAGCACACCAGTCTGTGTGGTTGTGCCGTAGCCGAAGAAGCAATACTGATCGGCAAGTGCTACGGTAACTGACATGAGCACTGCCATGAGGATCAATGATAGTCTTTTCATTTTTAAGTTCTTATAGATTAAATAAAGGATTAATTATTTCACTAACACTTTCTTTGTCATTGTATTTCCGTCTTTCACCACTCTCACCACATAGAGTCCGCTCTTGAGGTTGGTATTCTCCACCTGCTCGCCGCTCGCTGTATAATTTGATCACTCTTTCCACTGCAAGTGCTGACGTGGAGAAGAGCAAGAGAGAAAGGAATATAAGTAAGTTTTTTCTCATTGTGAAAGTATTGTTAGTTATTACTAATAAAGGTAATGTCTTCTTGTGTCAATAAGCATAACTTGAGACGAGCAAGTTGACTGTGTCTGTGCGTGTGTTTGGGGAATAAGCCCCAGGGAATTTTCACCCTGGAGCTTAGACTTGTATCTGTAGCTGACGGAAAACTGATTATCCGTCGCTTTTCGTTCTTCTGATCATCCACTCCGCCGGATTCTGCAATCACTTGCGGCGCGGATCATTCATCACGTGGTCGTTCATATTACTTCACTACAACCTTGACAGCAGACTGCTGCTTGCCGTCAGAAACTGTAACGATGTACATACCCTTAGGCAGGTTCTTGCCAGTGAAGCTACGGCCGGAGAGGTCGTGAACGCCAACCAGTGTGTTGCCGTTGATAGCCTCAACGTTGCCGTCGGTCACTGTTACCATAGAGCCTGGGGTGAGGACTACAGAACTGATGCCTGAAGACACCTGTACCTTAGACTCGCGGCTGTTGTAGAGCTGGTAAACCTTGTTTGAAGGATCGTAGTTGCTCAGGAATGAAACGACGCGCATGTTTGCGAGGTTCCATTTTGGATCAACGGCGATGCTGTACTCCTTGCTTGCAGAGTAGCTGCTGATGTCCACCTTGTCACCCCAAACGTCCTCGCTGAGCACGGCACGGATAACACCGTCCTGGATATACTCACCGCTTACGCCCTTCTGCTCTGTGCTCACGATACCGTCCTCAACGAGCCATGTAGTGAGGCGGAGGTCTGTCTGACCAGGCATCACATTAGCCTGAGTGTTCAAGTTCACCTTGACGGTGATAGTGTTGTCAGCCTCGTTGTGCTTTGGACGGACGTTAAGCTCTGCGAACGAAGGAATCAGGTTCACGTTGCCGAGCATAGCTTCAAATGCCACATTGCTCTCTACAAAGTAAGCAGGACCTGGATCTTGCATGCCGAGGAACTTCATACGGTCGAAACAAGCTGCCGGGAAGAATGTTGAAGCACCGCCATAGAGAGAAACATATTTCTTCTCGAAGTCGGTAACGAACTGGTCTATGAAGCCACCTTTAGTCTTGACATGGTGCTTAACCCAGATAACGTTGCTCTGGTCTGCCAGGAACTCCTTGTATGACTCGTCCACAAATTCAGCATCACCGTAGCCCTCTGATGTGAACTGCTCGAGGAGCACGTTACGACGAAGGATCTGACCGCCCTCGCGATATGCGAAGCTGCTTGAAGTCATATCGTTGTCGGCAACATCCGAATCGTCAACACCGTTCACCTTCTTTACAGTGAGCTTCACGTCGAGGTTACCCTCATGGTTGATCTTCACGCCTGGCACGTCGATAGTGGTGATCTCGTGACTCGGCACGTTGAGGTCGTTCAACACTACGTTGTCAGACTCCTTGCCGTTTACTGATACAGAGAACTCCATGCTCTTCACAGTCTCAGGACTGTAGTTGCGGATCTTAGCCTGATATGTGGCTGGTGAATTGCACTCCACGTAGTAGTCGTTGCCAGAAGAGAGGCTGATGAGACCTACGTCACCGTCAGGGAACTTGTCGCCGGAAGCGATACCGCGGATGGCAGCGTTCATATAATATGGCTGTCCGTTCACAGCCGTAGGAAAACTGCTGTTGCTCTGCCAGTAGAAGTCGAGGGCGAAGAACGAGTTGCCCTTCTCACCGGAATAACCCATCACGATAGGATCGTCGAAAGCGACGGCGTCGAGGTTCTCGCCTGGTGTAAGGGTGATATAATAACCGAGATAGAGATCCTGGTCTTTCTCGATGGTCACAGAGTTGTTGAACTTGAACTTGTTGTAACCGGAAGCGTAATCCTGTGTAGATACCGAAGTGAGGACATCTCCCTCGATTACCTTGTCAAGATCCTTACATACGAAAGCAGTGAGACCATTGCCACGCTTCACACCCTCTACTGCCTCGTCGTCAGGAGCCAGGCCATTACCGGTTCTTGCACCGAGCACAACCTCTATAGAGTCGATCTTGCAGCCGACATACTTGTTGAGCAGGCTTGCCGGGAGGCGGATAGCCTGACACATGGTGTGAGACACTGGAGTGTCTTCCTCAACCTGTGATACAGGGATACAGTATTTGCCAATGCTCTTATATGTCTCACTCGGACCTAGACGCATACCTGCATCTTTCTTTGTTACTGTTGCCTTGGTGATAACAGCCTGTGGGGATGGCATCAATGGAGTTCCTGTCATGCCAAACAAGTCCCCCCAAAAGAGGGGAAGACTTGCGATGGATAACAAAAACAACTTATTTCTGTTGTTTCTCATAATGATTATTTATTGATATTAAGTTTTACACTCTGTACATTGCCGTCTGCCGTGCGCACCTTGATGATGTACATACCAACTGGCAGACAACAAAAAGTAAAGTAAATATTTTTCACATTTTTAATAGTTATATAAATAAAAAAAAAGTTTCGTTGTTTTATCTCACAATATTTAGAATACTTGAATGGTCGATACCGCAGGAACTATTTCCACGGGAAAACCATCGAAAGCCGATAACCCTATAATGTCAATACAATGACTGAATTGGAAGCGTCTAAGGTTACGACAATCACAAGTGTTTTTATTGTTTGTTCATAATATTTCCGAAATAGCGTTGCAAAAATAGGAATTAATTTCAATACCTCAAATAGTTTGTAATATTTTTTAACATTATATTACGGCAAATCAGACGATTAGAAATCACGCTAAATACTTTTTTAACCCAAAGCGGTCATTAGGGCTTGCTTGTATTTTGCTTTTTAGAAGAGTGGATTTT
>OGQZ01001557.1_pt1 | contig 17174 bp, 16 predicted proteins | sample 1553321 | NCBI WGS metagenome assembly OGQZ01 (sample SAMEA2579958, study PRJEB22360) | human gut metagenome | reverse complement strand
GCATGTGTTAAGCACGCCGCCAGCGTTCGTCCTGAGCCAGGATCAAACTCTCCATAAAATTTATGAAGAACCTTGATTGGCTCTAAATATCTTTTTGGCCTAAGCTTCAAAAAGAAGCCTAGTAAAGAAATTGCCGATTGCTTATGTTCATAATCAATCGATGTTTTTAAAAACATCTGGCTTGAATCACAAATGATTCATGTTGCATTGTTTAGTTTTCAAAGAACAACTTTGTCTTTCGAAGCTTGCTTTCGTTTGAAAGCTGTTCGCTTCAAGCGACTTTTATATCTTATCGCATCGAGCGGAGCTTGTCAAGAATTTTTTTCTTTCTTTTTTCAAGTTCTTTTGAGCTTCCTGCAAATCCCTTGCCAATCAAGGCTTATGGGCTTTTGCCGTTGCCGTATCTCTCAGCGACTTGTATTATGATACAGTATACAAAACGAGTTGTCAACACTTATTTTGAAAAAAGATAAAAAAGGCAGGGACACCAAGAGATGGCCCTGCTGAGCCGGCTCATTCTGCCGGCATCATGATGATATTGATGGGAAGGTTCGAGGCGCCCGGCGGCGAGAACTCGAACGTGACCGGTCTGTCTCCATCGTAGGCGCCGAGGTCCGTGAGCTCTGTTGTATCCGTGAGGATGGCCAGCCCCTCTTCGCGTGCCTTCTGCGTGGCATCCGACTCCGGCGGCGTCGCATCGCCGAAGTACGGCCGCCCGTACGGCGTCTCGATCATACGGCGCCTTGTCGTCTCCCGTTCCACCGTCATGGCCCCGGCATAGACACCGCCGAGCGGGCTCAGGTAGTACTGGACCGCTCCGTCCTTCGCGACGGGGATCTGCAGCTTGTAGAGCACACCGTAATTGCCGTAGTTCGTGACAGCGCTGCCGTCTGTCGCGTCGATGCCCGTACGGTAGTGGTCGTGGATGTCGTCGGCCAGCGGGAAGTAGACCGTGCCGTCCACCGCCGGGTCGTACACCTGCGACGATGTCACGATGCGGTTCATGCCGTGGAACGTGCCGCGCAGACGCTGCTCATCCTTCGGCAGGACATGGGCCTGCTCGAGGAATTCAAACGGATTGGCATCAGCAGGGTACATGATGACCGAAACCTTGATGGGACGGTTGGATGCGAAGTCATAGACGCCGTAGACAAGGTCGCCCGGATGCAAGATGGTCGTATCCATGTTCTCCTGCAGCAGGCGATGGCGGCCGCGGCCGATGTAGATATCACCGTGTGCCTCGCCCTCGAAGTACGCCATCTGCGTCATCTTGCCGACATGCAGGTAATCGGGGCTCGGATAGCATGCGCCGCCGCGCGTCACACGGACAATAGCCGACTGTCCGTCTGCACTCTGCAGGACGACGGCCACCTTCTTGTCGGAATCGCTGCTGTTCAGGTGGTAGTAGAGGATGCGGGCCTCCCCCTTCACGGTATCCTGGTAGAGGATACCGTCATCTGTGACGGACTCGGGGCTGTCCGAGAAGAGCAGCGTGCCGCCCTCATCCTTCGACTCCACGGGCCACATCTTCATGACATGCGACTTCAGCACATTCTTGCGCGCATTCTGCGCGACGTGCTCCCGCAGGATCTCCGCCACCTTCTGCTGGATGCCGACGGCCGCGTTCTGCTGCTTGGCGGGCTCTGCCTTCTTGCGCTTGTTTTCCTTTTTACCTGCATCGGCTTTATCGGTCTTAGCAGCATCCACCGCCGTCTGAGCCGTCTGCTGCCCGGCAGCAGGAGCCGGTGCGGCCTCCTTATGGCGGGCCAGCGCATTCTGTGAGAAGAATACGCCGGATACCAAGCAGGCCAGCAGGCCAGCTGCAATCTTCTTCCTTCGTTTCATGTGTGCAATCTTCCTTTTCGAACGTCTTGCATAAAACTGTCTCATGATGGGTTCTCCAAATGCTGATGGATGCGGAGCTTCGTAAAGACCTCGGCCTTGAGCAGGCGCAGCTTGAACTCCAGCAGCCCGAAGCGCGGATGCGGGATGTTGACGCGCTGCATCAGGTACGGGTCCGTCTCAAACGTGTTGAGCCCGGCGTCCCCTGTCACGGCGGTCAGGTACTCGTTCTGCGCGAGAAGCGCCGGCAGCGACGCGTCGTAGGCGCCATTCGGATACGAGAATGTGTAGACCGTGTGGATGCCGTTCCACTCCAGCAGGAGCTTCGACAGATGCACTTCATCGAGCTGTCTCGCTGCATCCATCCCGGTCAGCGGGTCGTGATTGGCCGTATGGCTGCCGATCTCAATGCCGCGGTCCTGCATATCACGGAGTTGTTCCCAATTCAGATAGCCCGGCTGGCCGATCTCATTCGTGATGACATAGACCGTCGCCTTCATGCCGTATTCCTCAAGGATGGGCAGCAGGTCCGTGTAGTTGTCCTCATAGCCATCGTCAAAGGTCAGGATAATCGGCTTCGCCGGCAGTTCCATCTTGCCGCGCTTGGCCTTCATGAAGTCGAGCATCGAGATGGTCGTATAGCCCTGCTGCTGGAGGTAGTCCAGCTGCTGGCGGAACTCCTCCGGCGGCACATTGTAGACGTAGGCGTCTTCATCGACAGATTCTGCGACTTCATGGTACTCGAGGACCGGTATCCCCTGTGGCATCGGTGAGAACACGACCCAGAGGGCGACGGCCAGGAGCAGGAAACAAAGACCCAATAACCATTTCTTCAAGCGACTCAAACCGTATGATCCCCTTCCTTTTCCTTCTCTTTTCCTTCTTCTTTCTCGATTGCGGCAGCCAACGCATGAAGCTTGCGCAGGCGGTGATTGACGCCAGACTTGCTGACGCCGAGCATGTCGCCGAGCTCCACGATGCTCGCGCCGGGCTCTTCAAGGCGCGCCTCCGCCGTCTCGCGCAGGCGGTCCGGCAGGGCCGCGAGGCCCCCTTTCTGCCGCCGCAGCACTTCGATATCGTGGAGTTGGCGGACGGCCGCATCCACGGCTTTCTGCAGGTTCGCCGTCTCGCAGTTGACGAGGCGGTTGACCTGCGAGCGCACTTCCTTGATGTTGCGCGCGATCTCAAAGGCCTCCACCGCCTTGTCTGCCTGCAACATGGCCAAGAAGTCGATGATCGCATCACATTCCTTGAGGTAGACGATATACGAATCCTTGCGGTCCGTGAAGCCGACGGGGAAATCCATGCGCTTCATCAGCGTGTAGAGCAGGTTGCCGAGGCCGTAGCTGCCGGTGACAAGCTCGAGATGGTAGCTGGCCTCCGGGCGATTGACGCTGCCGCCGCCTAGAAAAGCGCCGCGCAGATACGCGGCGCGGCAGCAGGATTTCCGCAGGATGCCCATGTCCGAGTCCATGTTGAGGCTCTCGTCGTGGAGGAAGCCGAGGTGTTCAAGCAGGGTGGCGACTGGCGGTGCCGGCATGACGCGGACGCTGTAGCTGTTGTTCTTCTTGAGCCTGCGGTTGCGGCTCACCGTGATTTCCGTGCGGATGCTGCCGCCCTCGCTCTTGAGGAGCTGCAGCACCTTGCGCGCCACGGCCGCGTTCTCCGTCGTGAAGTTGAGGCCAAAGGTGTGGTGCATGCCGAAGGTGATGGTCGCACCCATGCGCAGGAGCGCTGCGAGCTCCGCCGTCCGGCAGCAGGAATCCTCATACGTCAGTCTGGCCAGCTCATTCTTGACTTCCGTTGCAAATGACGGCAAGATCATGCCCCCTATCCATTTATTTCATTTATCAATCTCACTAATTGAAATATCTACTAGCTATGTTTCCCACGCATGTAGTGGTCGCTGCCATTGCCGGGACGCATGCCGTCGACCATCTTCATGACATTGCGGCAGAGCTTCTGCGGGTCGTGACGGATGACGTCGGACTCATTGATGATGTCCGCCTTGATGAAGCCAATGCCGAGCGCATTGATCGCGTCCTCATCGACCTCGACCGGGTAGGCGCCTTCTTTGGCATAGTAGGCCTGCATCTCCTTGGAGATGGGCGCGTTGTTGACGAGCATGTAGTCGATGACACCCTGCCCGCCGTGGTCGAGGATGGCCTTGGCGTGCATCGAGGCCGTGTAGCCGTCCGTCTCGCCGGGCTGCGTCATGACGTTGCAGATGTAGATCTTGATGGCCTTGCTCTTGCGCAGGGTGTCGGCTACGCCATCGACGAGCAGATTCGGCATGATGCTCGTGTAGAGGCTGCCCGGGCCGAGGATGATGGCATCGGCATTCGTCAGCGCATCGAGCGCGGCCTGCACCGGCTGGACATGCGGCGGGAAGAGCTTGACGCGGCGGATGTGCTTGTGCACCTCCGGGATGTGCGACTCGCCCTCGACGACAGTGCCGTCGTCCATGATGGCATCGAGGCGCACGTGCTCCTTCGAAGCCGGCAGGACCTCACCCTTGACGGCCAGGACCTTCGACGACTCGCGCAGGGCCGTCTCGACATCGCCCGTGACCTCCGTCATCGCTGCGATGAAGAGGTTGCCGAAGGAGTGGCCGGCAAGCTCGCTCTTGCCTTTGAAGCGATACTGGAAGAGCTTCTCCATCAAAGGTTCGGTGTCGGCCAACGCGACGAGACAGTTGCGCAGGTCGCCCGGCGGGATGATGCCGAGGTCCTCGCGCAGCCTGCCGGAAGAGCCGCCGTCATCGGCGACCGTCACGACAGCCGAGACGTTCGAGGTCGCAGCCTTGATGCCGCGCAGAAGCACAGAGAGGCCGTGGCCGCCGCCGATGACGGCAATGTTCGGCCCCTTGCCGAGACGGCGCTTCTCGTAGATGATGTCGACGAGGCGCTCCGAATTATCCGGCAAGAGCACCGTGATGACCGAGCGGATGACGAAGCGCGTCGCGATCAGCATAAGCCCGACGCCCACGATGACGACCGCGATGCCTGCCAGCGTCGTGAACATGTAATTGTAGCTGCCCTTCCAGAGGTAGACCGCGCGGAAGATCGCCTCCTCGATGACATCGAGGTACTTGTAGTTGAAGACGAGTGCGAGCCCGAGGCTGACGAGCATGACGCCGACCGAGAAGAGCAGCAGCCATCGCTTGAATTTCATGCCCGGGTAGAGCCATTTCAGAAGATGCATGCTCAACACTCCTCACGTACATGTTCGCGCACATCGTTCTTCATGAGGTCGCGGTGCTCGAGCCGCGTCGAGTAGCCCTGCGCCGTCAGGCGGTCGAAGATGTGCTTGGCGATGTAGACACTGCGATGCATGCCGCCCGTGCAGCCGACCGCGATGACGAACTGGCTCTTGCCCTCTTTGATGTACTGCGGCACGAGGAAGTCGAGCATCTCGTCGAGCAGACGCGTGAACTCCTTCGTCACCGGCCACTTCGCGATGTACTCGGCCACCTCCGGCACGGCGCCGCTCTTGTGGCGCATCGATTCGATGTAGAACGGGTTCGGCAGGAAGCGCACATCAAAGACCATGTCTGCATCGAGCGGCATGCCGAACTTGAAGCCGAACGACAGCACGTTGATGCTCATCTGCTCGCCGCCCGATGTGCCGAACAGCCGGTGGATCTTGTCGCGCAGGTCGACCTTGCGCAGTTCCGACGTGTCGATGATGTACGTCGCCTTCGCACGCACGGGTGCCAAGCGCTCGCGCTCCTTGGCGATGCCCTCCGAGATGCGCGAGGACGGCGCCATCGGATGGGGGGGGGGGGGGCCCCTTTCTGGGGGCGGCGGCGTGTCTCCTTGTAGCGGCGGATGATGGCCGGGTCTGATGCATCCATGAAGAGCATCTCATACGGCACATCATCCTTGTCCATGTCGTTGAGCGTGTGGACAAACGTGTCGAAGAACTCGCGGCTGCGCGTGTCGACGACGAGCACGACCTTGCGGACATGGCCGCCGGAATGCTTGCAGAGCTCAACGAACTTCGGGATGAAGACAGGTGGCAGGTTGTCCACGCAGAAGTACCCGAGGTCCTCAAGATAGCGGCTCGCCTGCGTCTTGCCGCCGCCCGACATGCCCGTCACGATGACGAGGCGAAAGGCATCTTCCTTTGTCTTTGCCTGTTCTTGCTTGATCATTTCACTCATCTACCCCACCTCCAAGTACCAGCTCACGGATGGCCTGCGCGAAGCCGAAGTCCTCGCAGCGACCTGTCTCGTAGTCGCAGACTGCCTTGACCTCCGGTACGGCATTGCCCATCGCCACGCTGTGGCCTGTGGCCTTGAGCATCGGCAGGTCGTTGTACGAGTCGCCGATGGCCATCGTATCCTCGATGGCGATGCCGAGCTTATCGGCCAAGCGGCGAATCCCCTCGGCCTTCGAGACGCCCGGGTTGACGATTTCGCCGTAGCGGGCGTTCGACTGCATGGCGACGATTTCCTTGCCAAAGCGCTCATTGAGGATGGCGAGACGGCGGTTCGTCTCCTCACCGTCCTCCGAGACGGTCAAGAGCTTGCAGACCTCTTGCGTCTGCTCGCGCAGGCCGTCCCAGCCGACGACATGGCCCGTGACCTTCTGCTCCTGTTCATAGTGTTGCGCGTGTTCATCATGCACAGGCACCCAGAGCTCATCGCGGCTGTACGACTGCAAGTACCAGCCCTGCTCTTGGCAGAAGTCCACGACCTGCCTGATGACCTCAGGCTTCAGATAGCTCGTGTGGTAGACCTTGCCCTGCGTCGACTTGATCAGCGCGCCGTTGTAGGTGATGATTGGCACATCGACGCCGAGCGCCTCCGCCACAGGCAGGGCCGCCCGGTACATGCGGCCCGTCGCGATCGTCACGATGACGCCAGCGCGCACCGCCTGCTGCACGGCCTCTATATTTTCACATGGGACATCCTTGCCGCTCGGCAGCAGCGTCCCATCCAGATCCGTCACAAAGAGTTTTACGGACATATGCATGCCTCCTTCATAATGGAAGTAACCTAATCTTATTATCTCCACATCGGGCCAAAAATGCAAGCCGCAATACGAGCCGCAAGGATAGGCTTTGCTTATTTCTATCCCCATGATAGAATAGAAAGATGGTATTTCCCTGATAGAAGAAAGAAGGTCTTTTCTTGAATTGGAAGCTCGTCCTCGCAATCCTCACGTGCAACATCCTCTTCATGTCCTCGAGCTACACGATGCTCATCCCGTTCTTGCCGATGTACCTGACGATGGAACTCGGCGTATCTGACGCTGATGTCAACCTCTGGTCCGGCATTGTCTTCTCCGCCACCTTCCTCGTTTCGGCCGTCATGGCGCCGATCTGGGGCCGCATGGCTGACACGAAGGGCAAGCGGCTCATGGCCATGCGCGCGAGTTTCCTGCTCGCCATCAGCTACTTCCTCGGCGGCATCGTCGAGACGCCGGGCCAGCTCACGCTCATGCGCTTGTTCCAGGGCTTTGCCTCCGGCCTCTGGCCGATGGACCTCGCCATCATGACGCTCTATGCACCGCCCAAGAAGATTGGCTTCTGCCTCGGCGTCATGCAGGGCACCCTGACAGCCGGCGGCGTCGTTGGCCCCCTGCTCGGCGGCGTCCTCGCCGAGGCCGTCGGCATGCGCTACTCCTTCTTCCTCGCCGCTGCTGCTCTCTTCATGAACTTCCTGATCTTCACCTTCATCATCAAGGAGCCGCCCGTCGCCAAGAAAGCCACGAATGCAAATGAGACAACAGAAGACGATGTCTCGCCCTGGCATATGCCTCTTTTGCGCAACATGCTGCTCTGCGGCACGCTCGTGCAGATGGTCATCCTGATCCTGCAGCCGGTCATCACGACATACGTCGCCAAACTCGCCGGCCCCATGCCGAACATTGTCTTCGTCGCGGGCTTTGTCTTCTCGCTCGGCGGCATCGCGGGCGCCATCGCCGCGCCGTTCTGGGGGACGTTTGGCCAGCGGCGCGGTTTCTTCCGCGCCATGTGCCTCGGCATGGCCGGTGCCGGCCTCTCTATGATCATCCAGGGCATCCCCGACACGCTCCTGCCTTTTGCCATCATGCAGTTCGTCGGCGGCCTCTTCTTCTGCGGCATCCACCCCGCCATCAACGCCGTGCTCGCCAACAACACGCCGCCGTCTTATAAGGGGCGCATTTTCGGCATGCTGTTTGCCGCACAGCAGGTCGGCTCGATGGCAGGCCCCCTGCTCGGCGGCCTCATCGCGACATTCCTCGGCATCCACTATGTCTTCGCCTTCTCCGGCGTCCTGCTGCTCTGCCTGAGCTCCGCCATCTGGCGCCACTACCGCGGCCAGCGCGGCTGCTGAACCAATCGGCCAAAGCGATCTGTTTGCAGAGCCGCAGCAGGATTTTACCGCCCTCATGCAGAATTAACAAGTTGTTAAAACCTCTCTGCCCCCCGGCACCCAAAGGATGTGGCCTTATGAACATTCACATTGCAGATAAAATCGCTTACTTCTTCATCGCCTTCGCCCTCTACCTGCTGCTGCGCGCCTTCTCCGAAGTGCACACCGCACCGCTGACGAACATCCTGCTCTACGTCTCCATCGCCATCTCCCTGCTCGCCAGCAACATCCCGCGCGTCGTCGACATCCCGCTCCACTGCGTCTACCCCATACGTTGCGTCGAGATCTTCAGCTTCGGCCTCGCACTCGTCTGCTTCCTCGTGCTCTGCATGCGCCACATGTTCATCTGAAACGCTTGAACTACTGCCAGCCAAAAGGCCAGGACCCTCACAAGAGAGGAACCTGGCCTTTTTATATAGAACGCAATTGCTGTGTCATACCTTAGCAGCGGCTGCTTCCCAACCGAGCTCTAGGGCTTTCATGTTGGCGTCGACGGTGTGCGGCGGCACGCGGTTGGCGACGGCTTTCTTGATGGCGTCGAAGGAGACGATGCCCGTGAGGCGCACGAGGGCGCCGAGGGCGACGATGTTTGCAAAGAGCGGCTTGCCGACTTTCTCGACGGCGATCTTCGTGATGGGGATGCGCACGACGTGCGGGAAGTCGGGGACATTCGGCACGAGCTGCTCATCGAGAACGAGGAGGCCATCGGGGTTGAGGTCCTTATAGTACTTGTCGGCTGCCTTCTGCGTCATGGCCAGCACGAGGTCTGGCACGATGACATGCGGATGGTAGATGGGCGCATCGTCGATGATGACCTCGGACTTCGAGGCGCCGCCACGCGCCTCCGGTCCATACGACTGCGACTGGACGGCCGCCTTACCCTCATCTACGGCCGCAGCCGCGAGGATGATGGCCGCCGTGATGACGCCCTGGCCGCCCGAGCCCGATAATCTAAGCTGTTTCCTCATTTATGAGCACCCCCTGCACGTTCGATGACCTGGTCATATGCGGCATCGTAGTCGATGGCCTGTGACTTATAGAGGCAGCCAATCGGGAACTTGTCCTCGCGCTTTTCCTCCGGCAGCTTGTCCCAGGCCGCCTTCATGACGGCGTGGTCGCGCATCCACTTGAGCATGTCCGCGGGGCTGCCCATGCGGTTCTTGCGGCCGAACGCCGTCGGGCACTGGACCATCGCCTCGATGAACGAGAAGCCATCGTTATCGATGCCCTCGGCGATCATGTTGGCCATGTGCTGGACGTGGAAGGCCGTCGAGCGCGCGACGTACGTCGCACCGGCTGCCTCTGCGAGCTTGCAGGCGTCGAAGGTGCGGTCGACGGAGCCGTACGGTGCCGTCGTCGCCTTGGCGCCGATTGGCGTCGTCGGCGAGGCCTGGCCGCCCGTCATGCCGTAGATGTTGTTGTTGAACATGATGACCGTGAGGTCCACATTGCGGCGGCAGCCGTGGATGAAGTGATTGCCGCCGATGGCCGTGCAGTCGCCGTCACCCGTGATGACGATGACGTGGAGGTCCGGGTTGGCGAGCTTGATGCCCGTCGCAAACGGGATGGCGCGGCCGTGCGCCGTGTGCAGGGTATCAAAATCCATGTAGCCCGAGGCGCGCGACGAGCAGCCGATGCCCGAGACGATGACGGTGTTGTCCTGCGAGAGGCCCTTCTTCTCGACCGCCTGGACGATGGCCTTCATCGCGATGCCGTTGCCGCAGCCCGGACACCAGAGATGCGGCAGATGATCCTGGCGGAAATATTGTTCAAAGCTCCGTTCCATCACGCATTACCCCCTGCAATCATATTCTCGATGGCGGAGGTGATGTCCTCCGGTTCAAATGATTTCATATCGTATTTGCCGCAGAGCGAGACCTTGCAGTCACTGTGCGCGGCGCGGCGCACCTCGTTGACGATCTGCCCGTAGTTGAGCTCCGCGACAAGGATGCCCTTGACCTTCGCCGAGAGCGCCTCGATGGCCTTGTCGGCAAATGGCCAGATGGTCATGAGGCGCAGCATGCCGACTTTGCGGCCCTTCTCGCGCTCCATGCGCACGGCCTCGTATGCCGTGCGCGCCGAGCCGCCGAACGAGACGACGGCGTACTCGGCATCATCCATGAAGTACGATTCCGTGTGGATAATCTCCTCGCCGGCACGCGCGATTTTCTCGTGCAGGCGGCGGATTGACGATTCCGTGACCTCCGGACTGCCGGACGGGAAGCCCGTATCATCGTGGATGAGGCCCGTCACATGGATGCGGTAGCCCTGGCCGAAGTCTGCAACATTCGGCACGAGGTCCTCGTCCGGCGCAAATGGCTCGTAGCCCTCCGCGCGCGTTTTCTTCGGCTTGCGGCGCGGGTAGACTTCGACGTGGTCTGGAAGCTCGACCTTCTCGCGCAGATGGCCGATGACCTCGTCCATGAGCAGGATGACCGGCGTGCGGAAGCGCTCCGCATAGTTGACGGCCATGACCGTCGCATCGTACGTCTCGCGCACGCTCCAAGGCGCGAGCGCGATGACCGGGTGGTCGCCGTGCGTGCCCCAGCGCGCCTGCATGACATCGCCCTGCGACGGCGAAGTCGGCTGGCCCGTCGAAGGGCCGACGCGCTGCACATCGACGAGCACGCACGGTATCTCCGCGCAGGCTGCGTAGCCGATGAGTTCCTGCTTGAGGGAAAAGCCAGGACCGCTCGTCGCATCCATGACCTTGCTGCCCGCCAGCGACGCGCCGAGGATGGCGCCCATGCTCGCGATCTCATCTTCCATCTGGACGAACTTGCCGCCGTGTTTCGGCAGCAGGCGCGCCATCGTCTCCGCGATCTCCGTGGACGGCGTGATCGGGTAGCCGGCGAAGAAGTTGACGCCAGCCGCGATTGCACCTTCTGCGCAGGCTTCATTGCCCTGCATCAATCTCGCTTTGCTCATTGTGCTGCCTCCTCCTTGACTCTATCCACAAAAATCGCATAATCGGGGCAGCGCAGCTCGCACTGGCCGCAGCCAATGCACGCATCCCCGTTGACGACCTGTATCTTGCCGAGCTCGCTGACGGCCAGCACGGACTTGGGGCAGAACGCCGCGCAGATGCCGCAGCCCTTGCAGCGCACCGTCTTGATGGTGATCTCTGACTTCATGGTATTCCCTCCTGAAGATATCACAGCTTTTATGTGAAATATGCATAGGAACTATGCTTCTTTCGCCATATACTTTTACATCATAGCAGATATTTGCCTAAAAATCCAGCTTTATTGTAAATTCATGAATGTATACAAAGTAAAGGTGTGTGGAACCGTTACGAATATCGTACCGCGATTTCATGGACTCTCGTATGGAATAGTTCGCCATCCAAGGACAGTTCCCCTTCTTTTTGAGCGTCGGCAGGATTTTCCCCGCCCCGCCGCCAATAATAGAAGGTACAGACAGGACAACAAACTGCGATTCACATATCTAGGAGGTCTTTTTATGCAGAGTTTTGAGTTCAAGATGCCGACGGAGATCATCTTCGGCCGCCATGCGGAGGACCGCGTGGCCGAGAAGCTGCGCGCGTACGGCGCGAGCCGCATCTACATCGTCTACGGCGGCGGCAGCGTCGTCAGGAGCGGTCTGCTCTCGCGCATCGAGTGCCAGCTGACGTCCGCCGGCCTCGGTGCTCGGCGGCGTCCAGCCGAACCCGCGCGTCGCACTCGTGCGCGAGGGCGTCCGCGAGGCACTCGCCTTCAAAGCCAACTTCATCCTCGCCGTCGGCGGCGGCAGTGTCATCGACTCGGCCAAGGCCATCGCCCACGGCGTGGCCAACCCCGGCACGGACGTCTGGGATTTCTGGAGCGGCCGTGCCAAACTCGAAAAGACCATGCCCGTCGGTTCCGTACTGACACTCGCCGCAGCCGGCAGCGAGACGAGCGACTCCGCCGTGTTGACGAATGAGGACACGATGCGCAAGGTCGGCCTCAACACGCCGCTCAACCGCCCGGTCCTCGCCTTCATGAATCCGGAGCTGACCTTCACCGTCCCCGAGAAGCAGCTCGTCTGCGGCGTCGCCGACATCATCATGCACACGCTCGAGCGCTACTTCACCAAGGTCAAGGAAGCCAATGTCTTCACCGACCGCGTGGCCGAGGACCTCATCAAGACTGTCATGGATGCCTCTAGAGTTGCCGTCAAGAACCACGAGGACTACGATGCTATGAGCGAGATCATGTGGTGCGGCAGCGTCTCCCACTCCAACTTCACAGAGCTCGGCCGCGGCAAGGACTTCTCCGTCCACAAGCTCGGCCACGAGCTCAGCGCCCGCTTCGACGTAACGCACGGCGCCTCACTGACGGCGCTCTGGGGCTCCTGGGCCAAGTACGTCTACCGCGATGACACCGCCCGCTTTGCGCAGTTCGCCGAGCGCATCTTCGGCGTAGATGCAAGCAGCGGCACGGAAGAAGAGCGCGCCCAGCTCGGCATCGAGAAGATGGTCGCCTACTTCAAGAGCCTCGGCATGCCCGTGAGCCTGCCAGAACTCCTGCAGACGAAGCTCAACGACAGCGAGCTCCACAGCCTCGCTGACCTCGCCACCGCCGGCGACACGAAGAAGCTCGGCACCTTCCACCCGCTCACGCGCAAGGATGTCCTCGCCATCTACAAGCTCGCCAACGCCTGATAACCAGATAAAAAAGCACACAAAAATCCCCGGTCTCGGATGATGTCAGATTACATCATCCGGGACCGGGGATTCTTTATGACTTAGGGGTTATCAAATCGATGTGCTTTGCGCATCGAGATTCTTGGCATCATTTGCCGAGGGCAGCCTGGCCCTTGTCGAGGAGCTCCTTGCCGCAGTGCTTGACGACGAGGCAGGCAAGCGTCATCAGGGCGATGGCGAGCACGAGCTGCAGGCCGTCGACGCCGATGAGGAATTTGCCGGCCATGAGCTTCGTGATGCCGCCGTAGACGCTCATGACGAGTGCCGTCATCGTGACGATGAACATGAAGACCATCGGCACGTAGAGCATCCAGCCCTTGCGGTTCGTCATCTTGAGGAAGACGGCGAGGGAGATCAGAACGAGTGCGGAGAGCAGCTGGTTGGCTGCGCCGAACAGCGGCCAGATATTCATGTAACCGGCGAGGCAGAGGCCGTAGGCGAAGACGAGCGTGAGGATCGTGGAGACGTATTTGTCCATGAAGAACTTCTGCGTGCTGCTTGCCTCAACGCCATCGCTCGGCTTGACCATCTCCTGCATGGACATGCGGCCGATGCGGGCGACGGAGTCGATCGTCGTCATGCCGAGTGCCGATACGCACATCGTGATGAAGCAGGCCGAGAAGCCAGCCGGCAGGCCGAAGATATTCGTGAAGAACGTGCTGATGCCGGCAGCGAAGATCTGGAACGGCGTGCCCTGTGCCATGACACCGTTCGAAGCAGCGGCGCAGGCAATAGCGAGGGCGACGACGCCGAGCATGCACTCGCAGAGCATCGCGCCGTAGCCTACTGGCAGCATATCCGTCTCGTTGGCAATGGCCTTCGAGGACGTGCCAGAGGAAACGAGGCTATGGAAACCGGAGACAGCGCCGCAGGCGATCGTGATGAAGATGAACGGAATGACGGGACCGCCCACGATCGGGCCGCCGCCGTGGATGAAGTCCGTGAAGGCCGGCATCTGGAAGTTCGGCATCACGAAGGCGATGCCGATGGCCAGCGCGCCGATCGTGCCGATCTTCAGGAAGGTGGAGAGGTAATCGCGCGGAAGGAGCAGGAGCCACACGAGACGGACGCCCACATCGGAAGGCCGGCCGCGATGAAGCAGTAGCCGAAGACGATGTAGCGCCAAGTCGGCACATCGAAATAGAGCGGGAACTGCATGCCGACCGCGAACATCGCGACGACGAGCACGACGGCGACGATGAACTTCAGGACACCAGACGGCTTGACCTTGCTGATGAAGATGCCAAAGCCCATGGCGACGACGATGTAGAGCATGGAGATTGTAGCGGCCTGTGCGCCCGGCGTATTGAGCGTGCCGTTGGCGCCGAAGCCGTTGAACGTCTTCGCGATGATATCGGCAAACGCTGCGATGACGAGCAGCGTGAAGAGCCAGCTGAACAGCAGGAACAGGCGGCGGCCCGTGCGGCCGACGTACTGCTCGATGAGCAGGCCCATCGACTTGCCTTCATTCTTGACCGATGCGTAGAGCGCCGTGAAATCCTGGACCGCGCCGAAGAACGCGCCGCCAATCAAGATCCAGAGGAAGGCCGGCAGCCAGCCGAACATCGCGGCGATGATTGGGCCGGTCACAGGGCCTGCGCCCGTGATGGACGAGAACTGATGCGCAAATACGGTGAAGCGGGAGGCCGGCGAATAATCCTGGCCATCATTCTTGCGGACAGCCGGTGTCGGTGCCTTCGGATCGATGCCCCAGGTCTTTGCGAGCCAGCGTCCATAGAACAGGTACGCACAGGCAAACCAGACGAGTGCGATACCGACAAGCATTAATCCTGTCATATGAATCCTTCTTTCTACCCAAATGAAACAATAAAAATAAATCCCGCTCGCAACGTTCGCGAACGGGACCTCTTTGTCTCTGAGCAAGATACATGCCAATGAGAAAGGTCATTCGCTCCGTTGCGATAGATATATTATGGATAATTTGTATCTTAGCACTCAGTTATATAATTGTCAACTTGTAAAGTAAAGAAATAATTTTCAGAGTGTTTTCATTTTTGCGTGGTAGCCTGCGCAGCGGCCTGTTTCTGGCGCGCGCGCTCTTTTTTCCAGGCCCAGACGCAGCGGATGCCCGGGTGCATGTGCGGCAGCACGAAGCAGCGGCTGCACGAGACACAGATGGACTTCTCGCCGCCCGCGAGCTCCTTCGTGACGAAGTCCGGCTCCGCGATCAATGAGCGGCCGAGCGAGACGCACTCGATGCCAGCTTTGATGACCGCCTCCATATCCGCGAGCGAGCGCACGCCGCCGACGAGGCTCAGCGGCATGTCCGGCACCTCGGCGCGCAGGCGCTTGACCTGCGGCAGGTAGTAGAGCGTCGCCGTCTTCGGCAGGTTGATGAAGTCGACGCCCGAGAACTCGACGAGCTCTACGCCGAGCGCCTTCGCGCGCCGCAGCAGCCAGACCATGTCGCGGTGGTAGCCCTCGGCATCCTCCGCCTTCGTGTCGACGTTGACCTTGATGAGCACGGGGAAGTCTTTGCCACAGGCCCCGTGGATGCCGCAGATGATCTCCTCCACCATACGGAAGCGGTTCTCGATGGTGCCGCCGTATTCATCCTCGCGCTGGTTGAACGTCGGGTCGATGAAGCGCGAGAGCAGGTACGAGTGAGCGGCATGGAGCTGGACACCGTCACAGCCGGCCGACTGCAGGCGCTTCGCCGCTGCGATGAAGCACTGCTCGATGTGATGGATCTCCTCCACCGTCAGCGCGCGCGCATGGCGTCCCTTCTTGAGCGGGCGCGCGACGACGTCGGCGAGGTCCTCATTGTCGATGGCACGCGGGCCGGCATGGTTGATCTGCGCGATGAAGCGCGCATCGTGCGCATGGGCAATCGCGACGGCCTTGCGGAACTGGTCCGTGAACGAGTCTGCGTAGATGTTGACCTGCTCGGGGTTGGCGCGGCCCAGCGGGTCCACGCAGCAGTGGCCCGAGATGATCGTGCCGAGGTTGTTCTCGGCCAGCGTCTCATACATCGCGTACTCTGCCGCTGTCATGTAGCCGTCTTCCCCTGCGAGGAAGCTGTGCACGGCCGAACGGATGACGCGGTTCTTCAGGGCAAGATGCTGCAGCTGCAGCGGCGTTTCGATGATGCTCATGATAACTCTCCTATGAATCCAAGATAAAACGACAGATGATAACAGGTAGCAATAACGGATAAAAGATAAAAGAAAAGGGCTGTCGTTTGTCAACAGCCTCTTGCTTGTTTGATTACTGGTCGACGCGGCAGATATCCGCGCCAAGGCCGACGAGCTTCTCGACGAGATTGTCGTAGCCGCGGTCGATGTGGTGGATGTACCCGACCTGGGTCTCCCCCTCTGCGACGAGTCCCGCGAGGACCATCGCTGCACCGGCGCGCAGGTCCGTTGCCTTGACCTGGCAACCGTAGAGCTTCTCCACGCCCTCGACGATCGAGGTGCGTCCGTCGATTTTGATCTTCGCGCCCATGCGCTTGAGTTCGTCGACGTGCATGAAGCGGTTCTCGAAGACCGTCTCCGTCACGATGCCCGTGCCTTCCGAGATGGCCATCATCGCCATAAACTGCGCCTGCATGTCCGTCGGGAAGCCCGGATACGGCATCGTCTTGATGTCGACCGACTTCGTGCGGCGGTCGCAGGTCACGCGGATGCCATTGACATCCTCCTCGATCGTCACGCCAGCTTCCTTGAGCTTGGCGATGACCGGCTTGAGGTGCTCGCTAATCGCGTTCTCGATGTAGACATCGCCGCGCGTCATCGCCGCTGCCACCATGTAGGTACCCGCCTCGATACGGTCGGGGATGATCGTGTAGTCGCGGCCTGTGAGCTTCGGCACGCCGTCGATCTTGATGACATTCGTGCCGGCGCCGCGGATCTTCGCACCCATGACGTTGAGGTAGTTTGCGAGGTCTACGATCTCCGGCTCCTGTGCGGGGTTCTCAAGGACGGTCTGGCCTTCTGCCATGGAAGCCGCCATGATGATGTTCTCCGTCGCGCCGACGCTCGGGAAGTCGAGATAGATCTTCGCGCCCTTGAGGCCCTCCGGAGCAGCCGCCTCGATGAAGCCGTGGCCGACGCGGATCTGTGCGCCGAGAGCCTCGAAGCCCTTGAGATGGAGGTCGATGGGACGCGTGCCGATGGCACAGCCGCCCGGCAGGGAAATCTTGGCCTGTCCGCAGCGAGCGAGCAGCGGTCCCATGATCAGGAAGGACGCGCGCATCTTGCGCACGAGATCGTACGGCGCTTCACAGCTGCCGATGACCGTGCTGTCGACCAACAGCTGATG
>OGQZ01001548.1_pt1 | contig 17235 bp, 8 predicted proteins | sample 1553321 | NCBI WGS metagenome assembly OGQZ01 (sample SAMEA2579958, study PRJEB22360) | human gut metagenome | reverse complement strand
TTGTGCTTCAACAATAGATATTGCCGCTTCCGTCTCTTCTATCGAAGCCTCACAATCAGCCACTTGGCGTTCGAGTTTCTTCAGTTTTTTATTCAACTCCTTCTGTGCCTCATAAGAGAGTTTATTCTCCGAAGGTTGTACCGGCTCTTGCTCACTTCCCTTGGCAGAAGCCGTAGGCGAAGAAGATAAAGATGCTCCTTTCTGAAGTTCATTCAGGTTCTCTATCTTTTTCTTTTGAAGGAACTCATAGATACCGCTGAGATGTTCTTTTACATGCCCGCCACCAAACTCATATACTTTAGTCGCAAGTCCGTCCAGAAAATCACGGTCGTGACTGACAAGTATCACAGTACCGTCAAACTCACGGATCGCCTCTTTCAACACATCCTTCGAGCGCATATCCAAATGGTTGGTCGGTTCATCGAGAATCAGGAAGTTTACAGGCTCAAGCAAAAGCTTAATCATCGCCAGACGGGTACGTTCTCCACCGGAAAGTACTTTCACTTTCTTATCCGAGGCTTCACCGCCAAACATGAAGGCTCCCAATATATCCCGTATTTTCAAACGTATATCCCCCGTTGCCACACGGTCAATCGTATCAAATACCGTCAGATTTTCGTCCAACATTTGTGCCTGATTCTGGGCAAAATATCCGATTTGCACATTATGCCCGATTGTCAACTTACCGTCGAAGTCAATCTCACCCATGATACATTTTACCAAGGTAGACTTACCTTCACCGTTCTTGCCGACAAAAGCGACCTTCTCTCCCCGATTGATAGTCAGATTGACGTCGTGGAAAACGACATGGTCTCCATACGCTTTGCGTACATCCTCACAAATCACCGGATAATTACCGCTGCGGCTGGCAGGAGGAAATTTCAAACGTAATGCCGAATTATCTTCCTCATCCACTTCGATACGGTCAATCTTTTCCAATTGCTTGATACGGCTTTGTACTTGTACTGCCTTCGTTGCTTTATAACGGAAGCGTTCGATAAAGTCTTCCGTATCCTGTATTTGTTTTTGTTGATTTTCGTAAGCACGGAGTTGTTGTTCGCGACGTTCTTTGCGGAGAACGACAAACTCATCATACTTCACCTTATAGTCATAAATCTGCCCGCAAGTAATCTCAATCGTACGGGTAGTTACATTATTAAGAAAGGCACGGTCGTGACTGACCAGTACAACGGCATTGGCACGGGTCGCCAGAAAGTTCTCCAACCACTGAATACTTTCAATATCAAGATGATTGGTCGGCTCATCGAGCAGAAGTACGTCCGGACGGCGAAGCAGCAACTTCGCAAGTTCGATACGCATACGCCAACCACCGGAAAATTCCGAAGTAGGGCGTTCGAAGTCCTCACGGCTGAAGCCCAATCCTAGAAGCGTCCGTTCTATTTCCGCCTGATAGTTTGTACCGCCCATCATCAGGAAGCGATCATTCTCATGCGTAAAACGGTCTATTAACTGGTGATATTCTTCCGATTCATAGTCTGTCCGTTCTGCCAGTTCCCGGTTCATCCGCTCCAGTCTCGCCTGAAGTTCAAAAATATGTTCGAATGCCAGTTCCGCCTCTCCCATCACCGTCCGGTTATCGGCGAGAATCATCACCTGCGGCAAATATCCGATCGTGACATCTTTCGGAGTAGCCACTACTCCATGTGTCGGTGATTGCAAACCTGCCAATATTTTCAACATTGTTGATTTACCTGCACCATTCTTGCCGACCAGTGCAATACGGTCTTTTTTATTTATAACATAGCTGACGTCTTCAAAAAGCGGCGTCGCATTAAATTCTACTGATAATCCTTCTACTGAAATCACTTCTGTCTCTGATTTATACGATTTTGAACTGCAAAGATAATGAATATTTATTGGATACAGAGTAGTATGGCACGTTATGAAAAACAAAAAAAGCAGCCACTCATCAGAATGACTGCTTTCTATTTTAACCAATAGTACTTCTTTAGAACAACTTGGCAGGATATTCACCGGCATCAACCAATGCCTGAATCTTGTCTACTACACTTTGACGGTCTTCCGGATAAGTAACGCCGAACCATTTGCTGGCAGTATCCAGCACTTCAACAGTAGCCGTTCCGTCATTAATCAATTTATCTACCATCAATGGAATAAAGAATTCGCTCTTCAAGTTTTCCATGTTTTTCGGGTCGCTCAGGAAAGTCTTGAAGAATTCCTGACTGTAAGCGAAGTAATCAGGAGTGAAGCCCCAGAAGTTCATACTTACCGGAGTAGTATCGGGAGTTGCAGTCCATTCGCCGTTATCGTCGATATATTTCACTTCACCATCCAGACGTTGGATCTTAGTACGTTCCACTACTGAAGTCAGCAGACCTTTATCATCTGTACTACAAATACCACGAGATACCGTACCGCTTTCACTCAGCGTATTTCCTACGCGGAAACCTACCATTGAATAAACATTTTTAGAATCCGCAGGAAGTGCAGAAAGGAATTTACCCATTACTTGGAAGGAATCACGACCATAAAAGTCGTCACAGTTAATTACAGCGAACGGTTCTTTAATCACATCAGCACCCATCATTACTGCATGGTTGGTACCCCAAGGTTTTGTACGGTCTGCCGGACAAGTGAAGCCTTCAGGAAGTGCATCCAAAGCTTGGAAAACCAGTTCACAAGGAATGTGACCTTCGTATTTAGAAATAATCTTATCACGGAAATCCTGTTCAAAGTCTTTGCGGATTACAAATACAAGTTTACCAAATCCGGCATTGATAGCATCATAGATAGAATAGTCCATGATCGTTTCACCATTAGGACCCAGTCCGTCCAATTGTTTCAAGCCTCCATAGCGGCTGCCCATACCGGCTGCCAATAAGAATAAAGTTGGTTTCATAAATTGTGTAATATTAAAAGGTTAGTGATGTCAACGGCATCTGATTTTGGTGCAAATGTACAAAAACTTTCTTTCTTTTGTCTTATGTGATGTCCTTTCTTTTGTCTTGAGACAAAGAAAGAACGTTAGAAGGGATAACCGATAGCAAAATGTATTCCCAGATTTTTCATAAAGGATCCTGTGACATTGTAATATCCGCTTCGTTCTGTATCGTAAGGCAGATGCAAAGGAATACCGAAGTCAAGACGGAACACAAGAATATCCATGTCGTAACGGACGCCTACGCCTGTCCCCAAAGCTATTTGTTTCGGGAAAGTTTTCAGACGAAGTTGCGAATCAGGACGTGCCTCGTCCTTGCGCAGCAGCCAGACGTTACCCGCATCCAGGAAAGTAGCTCCCCAAATGCTCTTGAAGATACGGAAACGATATTCTACGTTCGCTTCGAAACGGAACGTACCTGTCTGGTCGAGATAAGAATACTTACTGTCTTTCGGGTGATAGCCACCGGGACCAATACTACGCACCGTAAAAGCACGGATACTGTTGGCACCACCAACGTAGAATTGTTCACTATATGGGGCAATCGTAGCATTACCGTATGCAAAAAGAGCGCCTAACGCTACACGGGAAGCTATTTCATTATTTTTGTCTATGTTCCACAAATGGCGGAACTCGGTATTAAATTTCATAAACTGCGAGAACGGAGCCCCCAAAAGTTTTTTCCCTTCCTCATTGTAAGGTTTGCCGAAAGCACGATAAATAGTGGCAGTCACATTTCCGGCAGAAGTCACGGTAGATTGCCACCAGATAGGATTCTTCACTCTCCGCACAGAGGCATTATCATATGTATAAGTGTACTCCATAGCCGGGATGAACTGGTTGTCTAAGCTGACATATAGTGCCGGATTGTCGGCTGCAATCTCCATAAACTCTTTCGACTGGTGTTGCAAGACGTTGAATGTCAGTTTGAAAGGTGTGATACTATGACGACTGGTACGCGTCGGCTGGAAATCGTAGGTTGCGTTTCCGCCGAAAGATAACAGTTTATAATATCTTGCCCGGTTCAACTGATCGATATACAAACGGAAAGTAGTCGTAGCGGGAAAGTCAAATTCCTTTTTCCCCCAACGCGGGAAAACCACTCTAGGGAAAGTCAGAGAAGTAGATATTCCCATTTCCCAACTGTTCATCAACGAACTTTTCTCTCCGCCACCGGTCTGCCATTCATAAGAGCCTTTCAGTTTCACGTTCCAACTTTCTCCACCACCAAATACATTATTCCGTGTAACTCCGAACGAAGCACCCGGACCGGTCTGGTCGTTACTTTTAGTTACTACGTTCAATTCCAGTTCAGCGTCCAACGGTTTGGCAAAAGTAGCCTGCATCGTGATGTCCAACGTATCACAAACAGCTGTTGTATCTTTCGGAGCATATTGCAAATCCAGATAACTGAAGATTCCCAACTGGCTAAGTTTCTCCTGCACCTGCTCCTGTCGATACTGACTGTAAAGACGGGTACGATTGGAAGCCCGCATCTGTGCATTCCGCACAAACTGTTGATAGTTCAACCAACGATAAAGCATATTGGGACGAACCTGCAATTTATTGTAATAGTGGATATTCAAGTTCTTATACATCATACTGTCATTCGGCGCTTCTCCGTTCTTTCCGAACAGATAGACAGACGCATCACCCACGTAATAAGGACGCTGTGCCGCAGCCGGCAATCCCGGCACAGGAATCAGGCGAAGGCTGATATGCCCTCCGGGTACCAAAGTCGTATCCGCCTGGTAAGTCATATAGTCGGGACGGAAATAAAAATATCCGAGGTTACGCAACAATGTACTGATACGGGAGCGTTCTTCGTCCAAATCAACCACGTTGAACTGCTCACCCGGACTTATATAAGACATCCGGCGTCCGCGCTCCATAATCCGCAGAGTCTGAGGAGTGAACCGTTGATAGTAAACCGTATCAATGAAATAAGGGTTCTTCATATCCACCGTATAGATAATGCCCGCCTTCAGACTGTCTTTCTTATCAACAACCGTTTCATAAGCTACCTTCCCATTGAAATAGCCATAATCACGAAGCAAATTAGTCGTTACCTTCACACGTACCTCCGGGTTGACCGTAGAAATAAATACGGGAGGATTGGCCGCAAAACGGTTGAACATCCATTTACCGAATCCCTTCTTATATTTCACGAAGTCATTGTACATCCACATTTTAAAAGGGATAGGAAGGATACCACCAAACATCTTTGTACTAGGTGTCTTATCGAGTGCAGCATCAATTTCCGTCAGCGCCGTCTCTCCTACCGGTGTTGTCGATTTATTCAATATGACAGTCTTGCTTCCGGTGTAAAGCACCTCCCCTTCGGGAAGATGTTTCGTCACCGAACAAGCCGACAGTAACACTACACTTATCAGACAAACAGCCAATATATTTATATGTATCTCTTTCATACTTACTTCTTTTTCTTAAAGATGAACAGTTCACTAAGTTTGTCTAGCTTCTTGCGAAGCACAATACCGACTCCGGTTTCCGTAATCTCACCTTCGAGCACACTCTCGTAGTTCTTGTCATAGAACAGGCGGATATACCGGGTTCCGGTTCTATCCAGACGATATTCCAGAGAAATATTGTCGATGAAGGATTCGGCGTCATTCGTCGCATTCTCACCTTGAGAAACCTTGCCACCGATTACAATCTGAAAACGATTGTTAAACAAGCGTTGTGAATAACGGAAACTGTAATCCGTACGTTTACTTCCCGTCTCTGAATCGTCGTGGTCTTCGACACCGACAGAGAGACTCGCATTCTTCAAGTTACCCATCAAGGAGTTTATCTGACTACTCAATACAGAAGTCAGAGCAGATCCCATATTCAGCTTGCCGAGTCCGCCGCCACCCCCACCAATCGGTCCGGTGCCGAGATAAGTTTTCATCACCATGATATAAAGCGCCTGCTTGCCACGTTCTTCCGCCCCCATAGCTGTAAGTTCATTTTGTATGGTCGCGTCTTCGGGAGCCGACACATCAAATGCAAACGAAAGATCATCCAACCGGTTCTTGATTACAATGGAAACATCGAAATTAACCGTACGTGTTCCACCATTCTCTCCTTCGGAAACTGACGCACGGATACGGTCAGTCGCCTTAAAGTTCAACATCGGGTCCATCGGATTTCCCGTCCATTCCACGTAACTACCGTTATCAATGGCAAATTCCTTTGCTGCAATCACCGGCAAAGCATATTTCATCAAGCCGCCACTCAACGTATAACGTCCGGTCAGAGTCAGGTCGCCTTGCGGAGTGTATTTCATGGAAAGGTCACCCCCGCCTTCCAGTTCGATACGGTTATCATTACTTGCATCCAGGTCAACTTTCACTCGGACGGACGGATCGATATGTACCATCATTACCATGTCCAATCCGCCTAAAGAGACAGTCGGCACTTCCTGCCGGACAACAGTTGTAGTATCGCTAAATGAAGTAAATGTTACCAAACTTCCCAAACGGTCCTGCACTGTCAATGGTGAATCGGTCAAGACATACGAAACATCGGTGTTCCCCAGCAGACTCACGTTCCCACGCATATTCAGCCCGTCCAAAGGCCCTTTCACCGTCGCCCGGAAATCAGCAAATACTTTGCCGTAAACCAGACTTTCACGGGTACGCTTAGCATCCAGTAACGTATAATTTTGTGCCAGCATATTCAGGTTCGCCATTGGACGGCTCATATCACGGAAATCAACATAGCCATCAATAGTAAACGGATTCTTCGATGTTGTGTAAATAGCAAATTTATCAAATTCCAACCGATTGTTCTTTATTTGCACAGGACGATTGTCAAACATGAAACGCGCACCATATTGACGGGAAAGGACAGCAACACTATCCAATACAAGTTCGCCGTTTATCAAAGGTTGTTCAGTACTGCCCGTTATATTCAGATTACCATCCATATCACCGGACAAAGTGACCATCTGGTCAGGAATAAACACATTCGCCACCCGCAGCGGAAAATGCTCCAATGTTGTATTCACTTCCAAACTATCTTTGCCTGTGCGGGTAGGAACCAGTTTCCCATCTGCCACCAGCACTTCTGCCTGATCGTGATTCAGATAAGCATTCAGATATTGTTTTCCCTGTTCGCCCGGCAACCACGTAGCCCCTAATGCAACGTCACCGATACGCTGACGTTCATAAGTCAGTTCATCAACAGACGCCTCAGCCGAGAGTTGCAAATCCTTTTCTGTCTGTATGTAATGAGCTTCCAACGAGAACAATCCGGTTATTTCGGGGAAGTAAGGCAACACACTCGTTATCTCTTGCAGACGGATTCTACGTATTTCAACATCTATATTCTGCAGAGACACCGTATCGCCCGGTACGGAATGTACCCTGAATCCCATTCCTTCTTCATCCCACATATCCACGTTCGCGTATACACGCATATTTTTATGCAGGTAAATCCAGTTATGATTCTCGTTGAAATGAAATCTTTGGAAGGCAACAATCGGATTCTCCGGAATCAGTGTGAAAGCGATTCCGTTCCCCTTACCATGTCCTTCGAACAGAGGGCGGGCATTTACCCCCAGCAATACGCCTGTTTCTCCTTTGCCGTTTTTGTAGTCTACCAGCAATTCCGCATCGCGGTCGCGAATCTCTCCGGTCAAAGTAGTAGCAAAAGAGAATTGCGGATTCTTCGGTCCGTTTATTACACCGGCACGTAGTTTCATTAAAGTAGTATCCTGTTTGACAGTGAAGAAGATTGTATCCAGTTGCAATGTGTCCATCTTCAATGCATGCACCGCAGCTTTTCCATTGATTCCCCAATCGGGAGCCGTACCGAACTTCATGGAAACATCATGGTAGGATATGTTTTTAGTAGCCAGAAAATAAGCTAACGGATTCTCTTTTCCTGCGGAGAAAGATAAAATAGCTGTCGGCAACGCTTCACGCAGTTCGGCGTGGTTCAAGGCTTTTTCATCAATCTGCTTCATCAGGACATCCATGAAGTGTGTAGACTGACTTATCAAAGGATTAACACCGGAACGTGCACTCAAGTTGAGTTTCATATCACCGGATGTTAGATGTGTGAACACCCTGTTTTGACGAGCTTCGGCAGAAAGATTAAAGGCGAGCGGGCGCTTCATCGGTTGAGGCATCAACCCCAGTTCGTGTAAGTCGAGCTGAGTGACGTCAACCGTCACTTTTCCATCTGGATAACGATGTGCCAGATTGTATTCTGCATCTGTTGTCATCTTCAACAGCGCATTGTCACTTGTCAGATTAGCCGTCACCAATGCACCTTTCAAAGCTCCAGTCAAATGAACATTGGAAAGCTGGTAACGTGCATAATGTAGTTGATCTAATGAAAGATTCAGTTTGGCTAAAGCACGATAAGACATGACGTCCAGCCCACGGCCTTTGGCATCTGCCGAAAGAGAAAGTTCGTAGATAGAGTCTTTCGGAAGGAAATTATGGAGTTGTAGATTGTCAATCTTCAAGTCGGCTGCATAAGCCTCGGTTGAGGTATTAAGTTCTGCATTCACCCCCATAGAGCCTTGCCCCTGTTTCAAGTGAAGATTAGCCTTATATTCAGGTCCTTTCAGCTCGACACGGGCCTTCAGATTCATGCTATCTGGGATTACGATAGTACCGTTGGGGGCTTCTCCCGTTAAAGCAGTCAGGAAGTTTAGATTCTGAGTAATCATATCCAGACCGATAGTCCCCGAACGCGTCAGGCTGTCAGCCAAGTTTTCAAGAATACCGCCTCCTTTCATGGAAAAAGCTCCCGGGAGATCGACTGTGAAACGGGAAATCTGCATTTGTTTCAGATTTCCGTCCGTACCGGCACGAACCACAAGCGGACGGAAGGGATACGCCTCTTTGAAACTATCCGGCAAACCGCCGGCAAATAACATAACATCCTCTTTACCGATATAAGCATTGAGACCGGCGGACAAACGTCCTGTAGTGGGAATATTGACAAGTTCCCAATATGTCTGGGCGGATAAATCTATTTCGGAATGAGGGGTTTGCAGTTTTATGCCGGGAATACGAATAATCGAGTCGTTAGAAAATGCCCTACCCGTCAATGAAGTGATACTCAATCCGGAACGTTCATTCATCGAAAACTCACGGATTACAGCATTCATATCCCTACCTTTATATAATAAGGAATCCAAACCGATACGGATATCACGAACGGCAATATGAGACGCATCGAAACCTTCTCCGGGTTTGGCTGCTCCGGTATCATAATTGGCAGAGCTTCCGGATAACAGGAATTGTTTCAGTTCATAAAACTGATTCTTCAGATCAGCTTGTGCATCATTGATAAATGCTTCTCCGATATGAGCAGCCATTCGCATCGAGTCAGCAGGAAGTTGCATACTGAACGACACATTCTTCAACTTCAGTTTATGAAGATCCACTTTCCAGTTTACAGGAGCAGAAGCTGTTGTGTCTTTAGGCGTAGTCGTAGTATCGTTCATCAACATTTGTACGTGAGTGTCCGATAATTCCGTCTGGTTGATAACGGCCAGCTCATTAGAAAGATCAACTCCATGACTTTGTAAAAAGAAACGTCCCAGTACCCCCTTTATCTTCATGCCTTCTATTAGATTAGCCGAATTGAACGCTACCTGACTTAATGTTACTTCATCTACCTCTACCTTTCCCTTGACGAGCGGCCATGCCTGTACACGCACGTTCAGACTTTCCAAAGACAACAGCGTATCCGGTTGCTGGATCACTTCCACGCCACGAACCAACAGATTGAGCGGAAAACGAAGGTCGATTCGTTCCACCTGAATCTGCATACCGGTTGCTTTGGAAGCGTATGCTGTCACCTCCCGACGCAAAAGATTCTGAACGGGAGGTATATAAAGTAATATCATTAGTATTACAAAAAGCAATACAGGAGTGAGCAATATCCAACTCACCCTTCTTATCCATTTTCGTTTCATGTAAAATGTGCCAGTGTATTAAAAGGTGACACAAAGTAAACAATTAATTCTGAAAAAAGGTTGACGTTAGGAGCAAAATGTTCAATCACAAAAGAAATACAAGCATTATGGTTTTCTTTCTTCACCTTCTTTACCGGAGCTCTTGTCACTACTTCAAGCTACTTATACCTTACGAGCTTCTTCCAGAACCTTCTGAATCTCCAGAAGTACACAAGCCGTTTTTTCACCTATCTCCTCTGAAAAACATTGCCCACGTTGTGTTTCCAGCCAGTTCAATAAAGGCACAGCTTCCATTGCCCCGATTAAAGTGAAAAGCGGAAGTAGTTTGTGAGCCATAGCCGCTATTCCGTCCACCTCCTTGCCTGCCAATGCTTGTTGCATCCGATCGGCATTCTTTCCGGTTTCTTCGATAAAGGTCTGAATAATGGAATGTGCGGCATCAGCATCGTCTTCAGAAAAGGCTGTTAATGCAGAAAAGTTCAAGGAACTTACAGTCTGCATATCCTCAGTAATGTGTGCTTCGTCAGCGGCAAGCTGTCCTTCGTTGACTGTGAGCAATAGTTCTTTCACCGTAAAAGGTTTGTGCAGGCAACCGGCAAAACCGTGTTCTTGTAAAGCATCTATGTCCATTTCACTGCGGGCAGTTACGGCAATCACAGGAATTGTCTTTGCCTGCGGAATATTGGAAGCGCGCAAGAGTTTTACCAAATCAAAGCCATTAATAGCAGGCATTTGTATATCAGTCAGCAATACATCGAAAACAGAGGTACGGAGCTGTTCTATCAACTCCTCCAGTTGCTCACAACAAACGGCGTCAATTCCATGTTGCTTTAACATGGCTGCCGTCAAGCTTAATTGAATTTTATCATCATCAATCAACAGTACACGTATCACTTTCATCGGGGGAAGCGTGACAGGGTCTTCTGCCGAAATTGTTTTTTCTTCCAATGCCCTTTCGGACACAGATTTTCCCACCGGATAAAGAGGGAGAATGACTGTGAAGCAACTTCCCTCCCCCAGCTTACTTTGCACATCAATCGTACCTTCAAGCAAAACAACCAACTTCTTCACAATAGACAATCCCAAGCCGAAGCCTTCTTCTCCTTGTGCACCGGATAAACGAGTAAATTCCTGAAAAATCCGTTCGCGGTCTTCCGTAGCCATACCTTTTCCGGTATCCGAAATCGCTATCGTCAGCTTGGAAGAATCATATTTAGCCGTTAATGCAATCTCGCCTTTCGGAGTAAACTTCACTGCGTTGGACAAAAGATTATTCACTATCTGCCGGAGTCGTAAAGGGTCGCTGATGTATCTCCCATTTAATTCCTGAGCGACATGGCATTGCAAGGTTAATCCTTTGGCGGCTGTCAATGGTTCGAAGCTAACATGGATTTCTTCGAATAACTGCGAAGGATTGAAGGTGACGCGGTTCACTTCCGCTTTATTAAGGTCGAGCCGATGAAAGTCGAGCAAGTCGCTGACCAATTTCAAAAGATGTTCCGAAGAACTTTTCATATTGTCAAGATAGAAGCGCTGCCGTTCGTCCTCCGTCAGTCGGGAAAGTAATTCGGTATATCCCATAATAGAGCCTAACGGTGCTTTAAAGTCGTGAGTAATGGCGAGCATCAGCTTTTCACGGGCAATAAGCAGGTCTTCCGCCCGTTTATTAGCTTCTTCCAATTGCCGGCGGTAACGATTGCTGCGGGATATGTCACGCACTATCAAAATCAGGAAAAAGACAGAGAGCAGCACTGCTCCGATAGCTATTCCACCAATGGTGCGTGCTGAACGCATTCTTACCTCCTGTTGCATTTCTGCATCCTGGCGGGCACGCAAGGTCATTTCCTCCTCGTATTGTTTTATCAGGCTATCCATTCTTGCTGTCAACTGCGAATTCATACGCTGATATTTTGTACTAGTCCGCCGGATTGTTTTTCGCCGCTGCAACCGTTTTTCCTCTGTAGCCATACGAATCTTTTGCTGAAGGGAATCTTTAGAAGTGGTCGGTTCCAGAATAGTATCCGTAGCAACCTCCATGGAGGTATTAACAAGCACGGCACTGTCTTGTTTAGTTGGGACAAACACTTCTGCCAATCTCTTAAAGAAACCTTTCTTCTTAGGCGTAGTCAGTAAAGAATCCCGTTTAGTGATAACTCGGTGTTGTACCCGTTGCTGAGTAATGACAGAATCTTGTTCGGAAATTATTTCTTCAATCTCCGAAGCGGAAAGTAAGCTGTCATTCGCTTCGCTCAATACCCGGAGCATCTGTATCGTATTCCGGTCTTTCTCGTGCAGCAGGGTCAACAGGCTGTCTGTCCGCAGATTCTCCTGGTCATCGGCAGCCGACAATGTCTCCATTTCGCGATGTACAAATACCAGAGAAAAAAGAAGAATTGCAAGTAATAACGTATAACCGATTGTTACTTTCAACTTTGTGGAACGATAGGAAGCCATACGGTAAAGTTTTAAGTATCAAGTATTCACTTGGGGAGTGGGGAGTTTCGTCATGTAATGAAAACGCCACCAAAGCATTAATCCTGCACTTGTCAGACCGAAAGGGAACGCCATCCAGACACCTACCACCCCCCAGCCCATTACGAAGCCGCAGAAATAACCTACGGGAAGTGAGATGATAAAGTAAGCGATAAAGGCGATGAGCATCATCAGTTTTACATCCGAAATGCCACGCAAGGCATTAGCAAAAGTAATCTGTAACCCGTCCCCGAACTGATAAACGAGGAAAGGAAAAATGAGAGAAGTTACCATAGCCGCCACCTCAGGACTGTCGGTAAACCAACCTCCTAAATAGTTACGGCAAAGAAAGACAATAAAAGAAAGCACTACGCCCAATGTCATCATCAGATGAAAACCGGCATAGGCCGAACGACGAACGTTCAAAATATCGTTCTGACCTTTGAAGTTGCTGACACGAACAGCTACGGCAGCTCCCATGCCATAATACATCATAAACGTAAACTGTGAAATAGCCAACATAACCTGATGCGAAGCCAGTGCAATGGTCCCCAACCAACCTATCATTATGGCACTCAGACTAAAAGAAGCTGTTTCCATTCCCATTTGAAAAGCAACCGGCCAACCAAGTCCGTTTAACCGACCGAATATAGCCCGTGACCACCCCAAACGGAAGAAGCCGACTTTGTAACGGATAAAACGAGAACTACGCAAGAAGATAATGATAAACACGAGCACCATCATAATACGTGAAAACAATGTGCTGATACCGGCTCCCAACAATCCCAACTCGGGCAAACCTAACTTTCCGTAAATCAAAAGATAATTTCCTATGATATTCAATACATTTCCTCCCAAGAGTATCCACATGGCCGTCTTGGTATCCGTGATTCCATCCGTAAACTGCTTGAATCCATTGAAAAGCATAACAAACACCAATGAAGCCAGCAGCACCAAATAATAAGGCTTAATCAAAGGAATCAGTTCTTCCGGCTGGCCGAGATTCTCTATATTCAGATAAAGGACAGTCATACAAAGCGTCAATAATAACGCGACCATCAGATTCGCTAACAAACTGTTACGCAATGCCTGTCCGGCAGGTGCAAACTGATGTGTTCCATATAGACCTCCCACAACAGGAGTTAGCCCGTATGAAAAACCGGTACTGAAAATGATAGCCAAATTGAACACGTTATTTACAAAAGAAGCTGCTCCCAATTCTACCGTACTATGATGTCCAATCATCAGGGTATCGGCAAACCCGAGCACGATCACTCCTATTTGTCCGATAACGATAGGTAAACCAAGAAAAAATAATGCTTTATAATGCTCTCTGTATGTTCTATATATATTTCTCATTTACTTTTATAATAGAGTACAACTCCGTTCTCTTTCCGAAAAGCCGATTGAGCGACTTCCCGCAACTGCATAGCAGTGACAGAGCGATAACGTTCTACTTCTTTCTCCAAATCTTCCGCTTTACCGAGCAATTCGAACCAGGCAAGATTGGTAGCCACATTCAAATAATTTATATTACCGAATATCTGGGTAGACTCAAACTTATTTTTCACCTTCTCCAATTCCTGTCCGTCAACCAATTCTTGTTGCAGGCGATCGAGTTCGTCGCGCACTGCCGCTTCCGCCAGTTCGAGGCTAACTCCCGCCGAAGGTTTTCCGGCAATGTGAAACAAGCCTGCATCCACACTACCTGAGATGTAAGCATCAATGCTCGAGAATAGCTGTTTTTCCTGTACCAGATGTTGGTTCAATCGACTGGAACGCCCGTTACTCAATACATCCGACAGTATATCGAACACATAATAATCCGGGTGACGATGATCGCACATGTGATAAGCCATGAACAGAGAATCAAGAGGTACATTTCTCTCTACCGTCAGCCTGCGTTCTTCCGTCTGTTCCGGCTCCTGTGGCAGATTCCGTACAGGAACTTCCCGACGGGGAACAGATCCGAACCATTTCTCCGTCAATTCCACTGCTTCCTCAAAAGAGATATTCCCGGTCACCGCCAGTATCGCATTGTTAGGAGCATAAAAACGGAAAAAGAATGCTTTCACCTCTTCTAATGTTGCATTAGCGACATGCGACAGGTCTTTTCCGATAGTCGGCCATTGATAAGGATGTTTCTGATAAGCCAACGGGCGCAAAAGATGCCCCACATCTCCATAAGGCTGGTTCAGACAGCGTTGCTTGAATTCTTCCATTACTACTCCTCGCTGTACTTCCAGACTCCGTTCGCTAAAATCAAGGCTCAACATACGGTCGGACTCCAACCAGAAGCCGGTTTCCACATTCTGCCGGGGCACAGTGAGGTAGTAATTGGTGATATCATTGTTCGTCCAGGCATTATTCTCTCCACCCGCTAGCTGAAGCGGCATATCATAATCGGGGATATTTACCGATCCACCGAACATCAAGTGTTCAAACAGATGTGCGAAGCCGGTATGTTCGGGATGTTCGTCACGAGCTCCCACATTATATAATATATTTAGAGCCACCATCTGTGTACTTTCGTCCCGCGAATGTACCAGCCGCAACCCGTTGTCAAGAATGTGCCTATTGATTTTCATATCATTTAGTCAAGTATAGTCGCTTTTATTATCTTCACATCTTCTTCGGGACGGTCGCTACGGTCCGTCTTCACCTTCTGGATTTTATCTACGACGTCCATACCCTCCACTACTTCGCCGAATACTGTATATTCGCCATCCAGATGTGGAGTACCACCCACAGTAGTATATGCTTCTATCTGCTCCGGCGTAAAATGGAATTCCGGTTCTTTTGCCGACAATTCCTGTGCTTCCGCAAACAATTTCTCCTGCAAGTCATAAAGCCCGTTTTCGTCATTCGCCTTACGCATCTTATAAATTTCTTTCATGTGTTTCTGCGCCAAGTTATTGAAAATGACATTGATCTTATTTTCATTCATCTGGCTTTCCATACCCAACAGTGTAGAATCATTGTAAACCTTACCCGTTACGATATAGAACTGACAACCGGAAGATTCTTTTTTCGGATTCACATTGTCTCCCTGACGGGCTGCAGACAACGCTCCTTTCTTATGGAAATACTTCGGATATACAAATTCTGCCGGTACGGTGTAGCCGACATCACCGGCACCCAACATCTTCCCTTTCGGCGCATTCTTTGAATCCGGGTCACCAGCTTGAATCATAAAATCTTTGATGACACGATGAAATAATGTTCCTTCATATACTCCGTCTTTCACCAGTTTGATAAAATTATCACGATGCTTGGGTGTCTCATTATACAACTTCACTTTGATATCTCCGGCTGTTGTTTCAATCTTTACCAATGTTTCTTTATCCATGTCTCCTCCTTTTTTTGTTCCGGTTTTGCAGGCAGTAAGTCCGCAAAACGATATAGTTAATAATATCAATGTAATCTTTTTCATAACGCTTTTATTTAATTTAAGTTTGCAAATATACGATTTTCGTCTAAAACCTCTTACCTTTGTAACCTACAAAATGGCTAAAGCTGATATCATGAGATCCATATTAATAGTTGAAGATGATATAACTTTCGGCATGATGCTGAAAACATGGTTAGGAAAAAAAGGATTTGAAGTAACTTCGGTTAGTAACATTGCCCGTGCAAAAAAGCATATCGAAGTTCAAACACCCGATCTTATCCTTTCCGATCTCCGTCTGCCCGATCAGGACGGCATCCATCTGCTGATGTGGATGAACGAACAAGACTTGGATATCCCTTTGATCATTATGACAGGATATGCAGATATACAAACGGCCGTACAAGCTATCAAGTTAGGTGCCCGAGACTATATAGCCAAACCGGTAAATCCCGATGAACTCCTCAAAAAAATGTCGGAAGCGTTGGAAGATAAGGAAGAAGATGCTCACGTTTCGGGTAAAGCTACGTCCGACAAGACTACAACCGGCTCCAAAGGCAAAACATCGAGTTCTAAAACAGAAGCACACGCCTATCTGGAAGGTGAAAGTGATGCAGCCAAGCAATTATATAATTACGTAGGTTTGGTTGCCCCTACCAATATGTCCGTACTCATTAACGGTGCCACAGGGAAAGAATACGTTGCCCATCGCATTCACCAACTGAGCAAACGGGCAGGCAAACCATTTATCGCAATAGATTGCGGTTCCATTCCCAAAGAGTTGGCCGCCTCTGAATTTTTCGGTCATGTCAAAGGTTCGTTCACCGGCGCACTGACCGATAAGACAGGAGCATTTGTTGCAGCCAACGGAGGTACCATCTTTCTCGATGAGATAGGAAATCTGAGTTATGAAGTACAAATACAATTACTTCGCGCCCTGCAAGAGCGTAAAATACGGCCGGTAGGTTCCAATCTGGAAATCACCGTTGACATACGCCTTGTCTCTGCCACCAATGAAAATCTGGAACAAGCCATCGAAAAAGGTACATTCCGCGAAGATCTATACCATCGTATCAATGAATTCACGTTGAGAATGCCAACCTTGAAAGAACGGAGAGAAGACATCCTCTTATTTGCCAATTTCTTTTTAGACCAAGCCAACAAGGAACTGGATAAACAATTAATCGGTTTTGATGCCAAAGCATCACAAGCACTGCTCGACTATCATTGGCCGGGCAATTTACGCCAGATGAAGAACATCGTTAAACGGGCTACACTACTTGCACAAGGCAGTCTCATCACCCCCATGGAATTAGGAACAGAAATACTTGAAACTCCCATTTCCTATCATAGTTCCAATATCGCCTTGAAAGACGAAGAAACGGAAAAGCAACATATCCTTGAAGCGTTGAGACAAACCGGAAACAACAAAAGCCGCGCTGCACAATTGCTGAATATCGATAGAAAAACACTATACAATAAACTGAAATTATACGGAATAGAATTATAACA
>OGQZ01001546.1_pt1 | contig 17244 bp, 9 predicted proteins | sample 1553321 | NCBI WGS metagenome assembly OGQZ01 (sample SAMEA2579958, study PRJEB22360) | human gut metagenome | reverse complement strand
CCGTCCTGTGGCTATGTACTCCGGCTCAGGCTCAGGAATTCACGCTGGAACAGGCCGTGGAGCACGCCCTGAAGGCCAATCCGAGCGTGGAATCCAAACTGCTGACACTGGAACAGGCCAAGATGAACATCGGCGTGGCCCAAAGTTATTTCTGGCCCCGCGTGTCTCTGGTTTCCAGTAATAATAGACTGGAAAACTCCGGCGCAGCGGGCAGCACGGACGATCTATCCAGCCGCTCATGGTCGCGCGGCATCCGGGTGAACCTGTCGCTGTTCGCGGGCTTCGCGCACTTGAACAATCTGGACAAGTCACGGATTTCCGTAGATATGGAGGAAGCCAGACACCGGCAGGCCAAGCTGGAGCTGATCGCCAATGTGCAGCTTCAGTTCCTCCAGTTGCTCAAGGCCCGCGAAGACTTGAAAAGCGCTAAGGAATCCATTACTCGCATTGAAACCCAACTCAAAGCTGCAGAAGCCTTCGTCAAAGTCGGTATGGCACCCTACGTCAACGTGCTTCAAAACCAGGTGGAGCTGTCCAAGGCCAAGCAGCAGGAAATCCGCGTCCAGAACACCATCCGCAATGCAGAGGTGCAGCTGAACAAATATCTGAACTACTCGCCTGACGAGCCAATCCAGTACACAGGCGATCTGCGCGATTTCTCCGGCGTAGTGAGCTATACCGAGGAACAGGCCATCAAGACCGCGCTATTCAGCCGCCCTGATCTGATCATGGCTCAGAAGTCCGTGGCCATCGCCTTCAAGGACATGGACATCACGCTCGGCGAATATCTCCCCCGAGTCGACGCCACTTATGACAACATGAAGTATCACAAAGACTACAAGGAAGAACGGTATACTGACTACTCGCGCAGTTACTGGGCCGTCGGCCTGAACGTGTCGTGGGATGTGTTCACGGGCGGTAGCACGACTTTTTCCTACCTCGGGGATAAAAAACGCGTGGAAGCCCTCCAAAAAGACTACGAAGATGCCATGTCCGGAGCTAAGACCGATGTTATTCGTTCGCTGCTAGATATCAAGGCTGCAAAGGACCTGATCAGCGTATCCCGCAAGGGCGTCGAGGCCGCCAAGGAAAGTTACGACATGGCGAACAAACGGTACATGACCCACACCGGCACGATCACCGATCTTCTGGACGCCCAGCTCAAACTGACCCAAGCCGAGACCGACGCCAGCCAAGCCCTGATGGAGTACCATAGCGCCCGTTCCAAGTTCTTCTACTATATTGGACGGGAGAATATTTCGCTGGAATAGACAAAGACGTACCCGAGTAAAACTCGTCGTCCCTTTCCTGAAATTCATTGCAGAGAAAGGTGTTGTCAACCCCTCAACGAATCACGGAGATGTTCGTTTTGCTAAAACTGTTCAATCCGCTTTTGGGCATTCGTATCCTCACGCAACATCGTGATTTGCTGATGCAGATTCTCAAACGCAACATAGCCAGCCGGTATCGGGGATCGGTGCTGGGATTGGTCTGGAGTTTTGCCCATCCATTGATGATGCTCGCCGTCTACACCTTCGTCTTCGGCATTGTGTTCAAATCCCGTTGGGGGGGGGCTGGATTCGGCGACAACAATGCGGCGTTCCCCATGATCATGTTTTGCGGTATGGCGGTGTTTAACGTATTCGCCGAAAGCGTGAACTCCAGCGCCGGGCTGATCGTCGGCAATCCCAGCTACGTTAAAAAGGTCATCTTCCCTCTGGAAATCCTTCCTATCGGGAATGTGCTCACGTCTCTCGTGTTCGGACTGGCATGGTTTGTCCTCTTGTTGATCGGTACGGTTCTGCTGCTGCATCAGATTTCTTGGACCATGCTGCTGTTTCCGTTCACCCTGTTCCCGCTTCTGCTCATCTCGTGCGGCGTGTCGTTGTTCATCGCTTCACTAGGTGTCTATTTGCGGGATATTCAGCAACTCATCAGCATTCTGACGCAAATGCTGTTTTTTATGACCCCGATTTTCTACCCCATTTCCATTGTTCCCGAAAAACTGCGCTGGATACTGGAGTTCAACCCGCTCTCTCCGATCGTGGAGGAAACGCGCAAGGTGCTCCTCTACGGGCAGTTGCCCGATCCCGGAGTCTGCCTGACTTCGTATGTTTTGTCTTTCGTCGTTTTCCAGCTGGGGCTCGCCTGGTTCATGAAAACCAAGAAGGGGTTTGCCGATGTCCTCTAATAAAAATTTACTCTCCTCGTTCAGCTCCGTTCAATAGAGGAAGAAGGTGAGGAACAACGAAGAAAAAAACGAGGCGTGGTATTTTGCTGAAGGAGTGCTTCAAGCTGGAGGCGCCTATGATAGTTGACTGCATCGAGAGTGAATCCCGTGCCCAAGGCGATAGCTCCCAACAATCCGAAGGCTACGGACAGTACTGCAAGGGGCACGCGTGTCACAAAATGTGTTGCCAGCCATTCTCCGATAACGACTGACCCGCAAAGGATAGACAACCCCACGCAACAGGCCGCTACAAAAGAAAAAAATACCAATGGATTGCATTGCCTGAAAATCGTAAAAATAGTGGAGAGCACTCGAAATCCATCCTTAAAAGTATTCAATTTCGAATAGCTGCCTTCCGGCCTGTCAACATACCGAATGGGAATGCCAAGAACACGTAAACGAGCCTGTGCTGCAAACAGAGTAATATCCGTTTCCAGTTGAAAACCTTCTACCAACACGGGATAACTTTTAACAAAAGCTCTACTGAGAGCACGGTATCCTGTCATAATATCTGTAAAATGCGATCCTGATACGACATTGACAAGCCCCTGTACGAGATTGTTGCCAAATCCATGAAACGTGCGCCTGTTCTGTCGAGCGTAGTCGCCCTCGGAGAGCCTGTCACCATACACCATATCCACCTCTCCTGCGAGGATAGGTGCGACAAGCTGAGGCAATGCTTCAGCGGGATATGTCATATCGGCATCCACAAGAACATATACGTCTGCGTCTATTTCAAAAAACGCCCGCCTCACGGCATTCCCTTTTCCCTGTCTTGCCTCATGGAGAAGACCGCCTTGGGCACCAAGGCTTGCCAACGTTTCTTTCGCAATGTGTGCGGTGGTATCTGTTGAATTATTATCAACTACATAGAAAAAGGCATCCGGCATGATGGCATGAAAGGCCCTCAAGGTTCCGGCTATAGTCAGTTCTTCATTGTATGCAGGGAGAATAACAGCAATCGAACGATCGTATTCCGACATAATTCACCTCAACGAGGAGAAGGTATCTCCCCATCCTTTATTGTCAGCAACAAGCCGTGTGGCGTTCTTTCCTGGATAATAAAATACGTTTGATAGAGATTTAAATCAAATCGAAATATATCCGTATTGATGGCAAGCATTCGGCAGTTCTGTTTTTTCATAGTATCAAACATCACTTTCGGGGAAATGAGCGGCGTCTCACGAAGATAGTTAAGATATGTCTTAACGGAAAAATTATTTCCTATAACAAGTGAACTCTCAAGAAAATCCCGATATCTAAAACGGCCGAAGTGATCACCGAATGCCGTTCCATGAAAATAATAGATCAAATTTTCAAAGCCGAGCTGGAGGAGCTTTCTCCCATATTGTGGAGAAAGCTCATTGGCTCGGTCCATGAGTGCAATACTTTCCTTTGGATATTGGTACCGTTCCCAGTTGTCAAGCTCATTTTTCCTTTCATATATGCTGTAGACCAGAACAACTGCGGACAAGCCTATCACTAGAATCTGACAACATTTCGACAACTCCCTTCGGCGTGCAAGCAACGTCCATATTGAGTAAACAATAAGAAAAACGAGTGGAGGAAGTGCTGGTTGAATATATCGTTCCACCTGCGTTACAAAAAACCAAAAAAAGAAATAGGCTATGCTGGAAAACGCAATGAGTTTCACCCCTGTGGGCAGCCTTTTCCAGCGAAAGACTATCAGAGGCGTCATTACCAATATCCCCACACCGGCCTTTTGAAGGGCAGGCCAGATATTTATAATATTTTTTTCAACGCCGTGCATCCCTTGTTCGGCAGTCTGGAGAAGCAAATCTTGTGCGTTCCACAAAAAGTAACCTACATATTGACCTCCGGCCGGATGAAACGGGTCGCCGGAAATCAACCATGCACGGATATACCACCAGCTTCCCACCGTGAGTGTTATCACTCCATACCAAAAGGTACTGCAAAAGTTTCGTGTAACACAAAGATAGAACAATCCGGAAAGCCCGATGGAAACGAGGCCGAAATACTTTGTTCCCATGGCCATACCCGAAAAGAAACCTGCCAGAACAAGGAGGCAGCGCCGTTCCGATTCTTCAGCACTGTCAATTGACAGTGCCAGGCACAACAACGCCGACCAACAGAATAGCATCATTCCATAATCGATATAAGCAAATCCAAGAACGATTGTTATCGGTTTCAAAAAAAGAAGTATGACGGTACCCAGAAAACCGGGACAGATTGTTCCTATATAACGGGAACTTGCGGCAGTGATGCCGAACATCGTCAGCAGCAGCGGGAACGTCGCCAAAAGCTGGATGAACATTTCCCCATAAGCGGTATTGGTGCCATACAGCAGAAACCCCAGTCCAAAGAGAACATCCATATTCTGTGGAAAAAGAGGAAAACGTAACGTTTCCGCACAGGCAAACCCTGCCTGTTCCAGATAATGCCTGACCAAAGGGAGATGATACATGGTATCATCCCACAAACCGACAGGGTGAATGCTCACGCTGATTCCAAAACAGAGAAGTACGAAAAGGACAGCAAGCGGCTGCGCATCGTTTTTCCATGAAAAACTTTTTCGCTTTGCCAAAAGCAGGATTCCCGCAGATACTATAGTTATTAAGAGGGTCCCTGCAACAGTCCAAAAAGAAAAAAAGTTTACTGCCCCAAGGGCTACCATAATAGTTATGACTACGGAAAGCCCTAGATTCATGGAAAGAAAATATCGTATCCATATATTTTTGATTGCCTCGTTCGGAAAAAATAGTGTGAATCCTGCATGCCCTATAACATAGAGGCTAACAGTAAAAAGAAAAAATGCGGCAGAAGTTGCGGCAATGAGTGCCATTCTTAAATCTCCAGGGATAGCAGTATCAGATGAGGCGTACTCCATTAAGCGGCGATCTGTGCCACTTTCCTAAAGTTACGCTAGGTTAGCCCTACCAGATTAACACAGTCATATCAAGCATATGCAGGTTACTATATAAATAAACAATAATAAAAACATGATAGAAAGCAAAATACATATATCGTGCGTTGTCGATCCGATATCTGGCTGAAATGATTCTCGTCAACAAGCTATTGAACATAATTATTCAATTTACTACTGTTGGCTTGGCAACCTACTGGGAACTCAACGTTCGTTATTAAAATTCAGAATATTCAAGATCAATCTGACCGGCCCCCTTTCTCTGACTTGACTCGTCAACGACTGATGAAGTATAGTATGTAATTAAACGATTTTTTCTTAATTAAATAACTCCAATCAGGCTCCGAAGTCGCCTGAAACAACAGATGTTGCATAAAGGACAATTTTTCTTGCTGCGTGTCGTTACATTCCCCCTTGGCTAGGCGAATGAAGGTACGCAACCATCCTTTTTAGTACTGTTTACGAAATTTCATCAGCAACACAACAGACGCTGCCGAATGAAACAGAGGCACTCGTTTTATGAATGGAATTTTATCGGGAGGCTTCATGACCCAAGATGCCATCAAAGATTTTTTGCTGAAAACGTTACATTACACACGATTTGAATTGGAATATGCCAGGGCTGACTCAGATGCGTGGCTTGGGCATGTCGCTTTTGGTTATATGCTTGTTTCCGAATTTCGCCCCAACCTGCTAGTTGAACTCGGAACGCACTGGGGAAATTCCTATTTTTCATTTTGCCAAGCTGTTCGAGATCAGCAGCTAAATACCAAGTGTTTCGCCGTGGACAGTTGGGAAGGCGATCCTCAGGCTGGCTTTTACGATAATGCTATTTTCGACACCGTCTCTAAGCAAAATGCACAATATGAGTCGTTTTCTACACTCAAACGTATGTTCTTTGATGATGCCGTATCATCATTTGATGATGAATCTATTGATATCCTTCATATTGATGGATTTCATTCTTATGAAGCGGTAAAGCACGATTTCACGGCATGGATCGGTAAAGTTCGGCCTGGTGGTATCGTCCTTTTTCATGATACCAATGAATACCAAGAAGGTTTTGGCGTTAACAGGTTTTGGGATGAACTCTGTGAACAGAGTACAGAATACCACCTATTTCGGCATTCACATGGACTTGGTGTATGGCGAAAACCAGGTGGAGGCTCTCTGGAATCCACTTTACTTGGATATTTGCTGACGCCAGCATCCCCCGTTTCAAACATCATTGATGCGCTTTTTACAGTAATCAGTGAGAGAGCTTTTTTTCGTAAAAAATATTTGCTTGAACAGAAAAAAGCTGTCACAGATCGCGAACTGGCTCAACAGGCTCTCCGCGAAGCTCAGGCTCTTGCCCTTCGACAGATTGAGGAAGAACGGTTACGGAGTACACAGGCACTTGCGGATGTACAAAAACATATTGAAGAAGAAAGAGAGCGCGGTGCTACGGCACTCCATGAAGCTCAAGCTCTTGCCCTTCGACAGCTTGAAGAAGAACAAGAACGCGGCGCAGCCATACGTCACCAGTTTGAACAAAAACTTAATGAAGAACAGAATAAGTCTGTATACCTCTTTCAGGAAAAGACGCGTCTTGAGCGTGAAATTTCTGGTCTGTTCCGCTCTTCTTCCTGGCGAATGACTGCGCCCCTACGCATGCTGAAGCGTTGTCTTGCCGGGGTTCCGGTGGGAATATTGTTGATCCCCGCTTTGTTCGCAGTGTCTTCCAGTTTGGGAGAGCTATTCCGCAAATTTTCTGAAATACGTATAGAAATGAGGAAGCTGCTGGAGTATCCGCAGGATGCTGCCAATGCACTAGCTTCATCTTGCAGACTCAAACGCCTCTTTGTACTTGTCCCTATGAATCTAGCTCTGCTCATTCATAGAAAGGGTGGTATTTCTTGTGTAATGAATTCAGGTTATCGCATTTTTCGTCAAGAAGGCTGGCAGGGCATTCGTAGACATCTCCTAAGACACTCCCCTGTGCCTCAAGACATCGTATCGCGTCCTGGAGGTGACCCCGCCAAAGTGCTCGTTGTTGACTACCGTATTCCTAAATACGATGTTTCTGCGGGAGAGCGTGCCACTTGGGGTATTCTTATGGATATGAAGGCATTGGGTTACAATGTTTCCTTCATGCCTTCCAATATGTATTACGATACAGAATACGCCGAGCAATTGAAAAAAAAGGGCATTGAAGTCGTAACGTCCTGCGATGGGTGCTACACCCCCAATGACTTCATTGCTCAACACGGGGCTGAATTCGGACTGTTCTACTTGATTCGATTCGATGTTGCAGAAGAAATTCTCTCAACTATACGGCAGGCTGCTCCGAAATCCAGCGTCTTTTTCCATGCCCCGGACGTCTACTTCCTGCGCGAATCACGTGAAGCAGAACTGTTGCACGACGAACAGCGTCTGAAGCAGGCTATGGAGACCAAGGAACGCGAACTGGATATCATGCGCCGTGTAGATCTCACAGTTGTCATCAGCGAAAACGAACGAAAGTTGCTCCGAAAGTACCTCCCTGATGCCCCGATGGGGGTTTTCCCAGGTTTATATGCACCTATTGTGGAAGAACCCGCCCCCTTTGCGATACGGAAGGATATCTTTTTTCTCGGTGGATTCGCACATCGCCCCAATGTCGATGCCGCGCTCTGGTTCTCTCAGGAAATCTGGCCGCTGATCCACGCTCGGCTTCCCGAAGCGTCGTTCCACATCATCGGCAGTGAAGCGCCCGGAAAGATCAAGGCCCTCGGCTCCATTCCCGGCGTCGTAGTAGATGGATTCGTCAAAGATCTTGATCCGTTGCTCAACTCAATCCGCCTCGGCGTGGCACCGTTGCGCTTCGGAGCGGGCATCAAGGGAAAAGTCGCCATGACCTTCGGGTCCGGCGTTCCCTGTATCTGCACCGAAATCGCCGCTGAAGGCATGGGATTGAAGGATGGTGTACACACCTTCATTGCCAACGAACCTCAGGCTTTTGCCGATGCGGTTGTCAAGGCATATACCGACGAAACAGTCTGGACTCGGATGTCCGTGGAAAGTCGGGAACAGGTGCGTCGCTTGTTCAGTGAAGAGGCCAATCGTCACCGGTTGACCAGCTTGCTCTGGGAACAAGACGTGTTACCCATCACGCTCTGGGCCAGCCACTGCGCGGGATTGCCTCCCCGTCCGCTTCCTGCCATGCGTGAAGACATCGACATTTCCATCATTATCCCCGTATATAACAAGTGGCATCTGACCCGCGCCTGCATCAACTCCATTTTGGAAACCTGCGACGGTGGCATCACCTATGAAATCATTCTTGCCGACGACGGATCTAAAGACGACACGACCAAGGGCGATACCATATTCCCTGGTGTCATTATCGTCAGAACGCCTCAGAATATGGGCTTTCTCCGCAACTGCAACAACGCCGCCAAGCATGCTCGGGGACGGCATATCCTGTTGCTGAACAACGACACTATCGTCTTCCCCAACTGGCTCTCGTCGTTGTATGAGCTTATGGAATCCGACGAGAAAGCCGGGCTTGTCGGCTCGAAACTCATTTATCCCAGCGGAGAGATTCAAGAAGCCGGCGGGGTCATCTGGAACGACGCTTCCGCGCTCAACTATGGGCACGGCGATCCGTATAATTCCTGCGGGCATTGCAGCTTCATTCGTGAAGCCGACTACATCAGCGGTGCATCCATTCTTGTCCGTGGCAGATTGTGGCGCGAGATGGGTGGATTCGACCAACGCTATAAAACAGCCTATTGCGAGGATTGTGATCTAGCGATGGAAGTTCGTGCGCATGGACTGCGTGTTTTGTATCAGCCAGCGTCGACAGTTATTCATTTTGAGCACCAGAGTTACGCGGATGCAGATGCTGCCAGCCAAAGCGAGCTGCAAAAGCTCAATTCCCACATTCTCTATGAAAAGTGGAAGGACGTGCTCGCCCGGGATCACATGCCTCCAGATACTGTTTCGCACATCAATATCTGCCATGCATGCCGCTCTGTTCTGCCGTCCATGCTCGAACGGCGTCGTGACGGTCACATGCGGGTACTGTTCCTCAGCCCTTACCCGCCCAAGATGATTCGTACCGAATTGCTCGACACACTCAAGGCACAAGGACAACACGTTCATTTCGCCTTGCTGGACAGCGGGCTACATGACGAAGAGGAGCGCGCTGCTCTGCGCGAAGCCTGGCCTTGCGACATGATTTATCCTTACCGGCAATTGCCTACCCAAAAGGATATCTTGGAAGTTCCTAGTTGGCTCAAGGCGGATACGGGCAAACAGATACTCTCCATATGCGGTGAACAGCAAGCGGACATCGTCTTGTGTCCCTATTTGTTCCAGGCTGAAATGTTGCTGTACATCCCCAACAATCTGTTAAAAGTCATTGAGCTGCGAGGGCAGATGGCATCTCCTTCCGGTAAAGATCTTGAACTCATGCGGCTGGCCGATATACTCATCGTGGACAGTAATAAAGAGGCGAAGCTTATCAATAATGCTTTGGGCAAAGAAACCGCCGTAGTGCCGGACTCCGATCTGCAAACGCTTCTGTCTCATCCAAAGCTGTTCTTCTCCCGATAGGGAAAACATCCTCCGCTGAGTATACGTTATGGGAAAACTTTGTCCGGTTATTCTTTGTGGTGGAAGCGGGACGCGGCCGTGGCCACTTTCACGTGACATGTATCCCAAGCAGTTCGTGGATATCGGAAAGGGGCGAAGCCTGTCCAAAGATACTCTCAAGCGCGCGGCGGATCTCCCCGGATACCATATACATTGTCTGCAATCAGGGGCACCGCTTTTATGTTGGGGCGTCGCGACAGGAAAACGGTGAACAAGGCCGTATTTTACCGGAACCTGCGCCGTGCAATACGGCCCCGGCCATTGCTCTGGCTGCTTTTTCTGCACGTGAACAGGGAGAACCGTTGCTGCTGGTGCTTCCTTCGGATCATATCTTAAAGGATGACAACATATTTGCGAACTCCATATACGAAGCCTGCACGGTTGCGGAACAGGGGAGCATCATCACGTTTGGCATCGTTCCTACCGGACCGAAAACAGGATTCAGTTATATCCTGCAAGGGACCGCCATAGCTCCGGGCATTCTTTCCATAGAACGATTTGTGGGAAAACCGGATGTCCCCTCGGCAGAGATATGCCCAAAGAGGGCGGCTACTCGTGGAACAGCGGGATGTTCCTGTTCAAGGCATCTGCTCTATCTCCATGAGTTGCAAAGATATGCCTCGGAGATATATACGACTTGTGAGCAGGCATGGAAAACATATCATTGAGCACGACTTCATTCGCCCGGAAGCACCAGCGGTTGCAGGATTGCCCGTGGACTCCATTGACTACGCCGTGATGGAGCAATACAGACAAGGCAGCAGTTATGCCGCTTGCCGTGTGTTGGAACGATATGGCTTCATGGAAGCCCTTTATGAAAAAAACGATAAAAATAAAGAGGGCAACGTCTGCACGGGTGACGTTATCGCCCAAGATGTCCGCAATTGCTATCTGTACGGAACGGGTAGATTGATTGCGGCTCTTGGCGTTGAGAATCTTATTATTGTGGAAACACTGGACGCGGTACTTGTCGGTAAACGGGCGCAGATCCAAGACGTCAAAAAGATCGTGGCTGAATAAAAAAACGGAACCGCTCCGAATACCATCAGTACCCCCACGTTTTCCAACCGTGGGGCAGCTATGAAACGCTAGCTGGGATCACGCTTTCAGGTCGAGCAGATCACGGTGAACCTCGGTGCGCAGCTTTCCCTCCAAATGCACTATCAGCGCGCCAAGCATTGGGTCGTCGCCAGCGGAATGGCCGAAATAATCAACGGAGATATTTCTCGCCTACATACGGAAAACCAGTCGACGTACACCCCTCTCAGAACTGTCCACCGTCTCAAAAATCCAGGAACTATCCCGCTCGTGATCATAGAAATTCAGTCCGGTTCTTACCTGGCGAAGATGACATTGTGCGGCTTAATGACATATATGGCAGAAACCAATAACAATGCAGATTCGCAAAGGATCGTTTGATGTCATCCGAAGATGCCGCTATCAGCGTTCAGCATATCAGCAAATTTTTCGAAAGATATGAAAAGCCCTCGCATCGGCTTCTTCAGATGCTTTATCATGGGCGTAAACAGTTTTATCATCCCTTTTGGGCCTTGCAGGATATCTCATTTGAAATAAAACGTGGGGAATGCGTTGGCATTATCGGCCGCAATGGTGCCGGAAAAAGCACACTGCTCCAGATTATCACCGGAACGCTGACCCCCTCGTCGGGAACGGTGAAATGTAATGGGCGCGTTGCTGCTCTTCTTGAACTGGGAAGCGGTTTCAATCCGGAATTCACGGGTAGAGAAAATGTGTACCTTAATGCTTCTATCCTTGGTCTTACAGACAAGGAAATTACGGCGCGTTACGACGATATAGTCGCCTTCGCGGATATAGGCGACTTCATTGATCAACCAGTAAAGAGTTATTCGAGCGGGATGGCTGTGCGCCTCGCCTTTGCCGTTATTGCACATGTGGATGCGGATATCCTGATTGTAGATGAAGCCCTCTCCGTCGGAGATGCCTTCTTTACCCAAAAGTGTATGCGCTTTCTACGCCAGTTTATGGAAAAAAATACCGTGCTGTTCGTCAGTCATGATACGGCTGCGGTAAAAAGTCTTTGTAATTATGCAATACTTCTCGAAAAAGGAAACGTAAAATTTACCGGTCCCCCAAAAGAGGTTACTGAAAAATACCTTGAAGATATGTATGAATCTTTGCAGGGAAAAAGTGCACTTTATACAAATATGAAAAATACCTTACCGCCAGAATTAACACCGAAAGATGAAGACTTCAGGGATATGAGGCAAGACCTCTTCAATGCAAGTGTCTTGCGTAACGATCTCAAAATTTTTCAATTCACGGAAGAAGGAAGTGCATTTGGAAAAGGTGGCGCTACCATTGAAAATGCTTTCCTGACAAACGATGAAGGCAAACCGTTGCTCTGGATTGTGGGGGGAGAAATGGTGCGCCTTAAGGTTGTTTGCCGGGCGCGACAGGAGCTGTTCAGTCCTATTGTTGGTTTTATCGTAAAAGACAGGCTTGGACAGGACATGTTCGGGGACAATACCTATCTCACTTACCGGAAATCTCCTCTCTTTGTTCCCCAAGACACATTTTTTTCTGCGGAATTCGAATTCAGAATGCCTATTTTCCCCGCCGGGGATTACAGTATAACAATAGCCATCGCGGAAGGAACACAAGAAGAACATATTCAGCATCAATGGCGACACGAAGCCCTTATTTTTCAGTCCCATTCCTCTAACTGCGCGACGGGGCTTATAGGTATTCCCATGCGAAAAATTTCTTTACGTACACTTGAATAAAGAAACAGATACGCCTTCAGTACTCATTCATAAAAATTTAGATAAACGATCAATATATTTATTGAACCACTGTCACTCGTTGGACCACAAGAACCATATAAAAATCAAAAGACACTAAAATAATTGGCAATTTATTTTCTAATGGGGCATTATAACATTGCCTGAATATTTTCCGGGAAAAGGTGATAACTATATGGAAAATAATGTTCATTCCCGGATTTTAGGACTAGATGTTGCGCGAGCAGTCGCCATACTTATGGTTCTTGGTGCCCATTTCAGTTTTTTTTGGTTATCCTTAAATATACTGACGCCCAAAAGAACCGCTTTCAGCATTGTCCTTGGAACTCTTGGTGTAGAATTATTTTTTGTTCTTAGTGGATTTTTAATTGGCGGCCTTTTATTGCGAGATATCTTTCAGCCTTCATTGAAAAAAACAGGTATTTTTTACGGTTCCACCAACGGTGATACCGAATCTGTAGCGAATAAAATCGCTATTCAATTGGGGATCGGGAAAGAAGATGTACACAATGTCGCCGATACAACGCCCCATGCCGTACAACCCTACGAAGTATTGTTATTAGGTTGTTCGACCTGGGGAGTCGGGGAAATGCAGGACGACTGGAATGATTTCCTTTTCAAACTCAAAGATATGGATCTGAAAAACAAAACCGTCGCCTTGTTCGGATGCGGAGATTCGGTCAGTTTTAGTTCCAGTTTTTGTGATGCTTTGGGTGTCATCTATCACGAGCTTCAGCACACCGGTTGTACTTTTACGGGAGAAGTAGACCCCTCTGAATATCGTTTCGATGGTTCCGGTGGAGTTATCGACGGTAAATTTGTCGGGCTCCCGATCGACGATAATAATGAATCGGACCGAACCGATACCAGAATAAAAAAATGGACAGACCGCTTAAAAGTAACGGTTTTATCCTGAAGTCAGCCTGCTATGAGGCTACGATCGGTCGCTTTCCGAAGTCACCGATCGTATATGTTCCAATTCCGTACACCAAAATCTTTTTTTACAGGCTGTGTGAAAACAATCTTTAAAACAACTTAAAGTGTCAAGTATATAAAGTCTTTTTTATACATTTGCATTCAATAAAAAAGATTCCGATGAAAATACAACGACTTATATTTCTGATTTTCACAACGATCGCAGTGTTCGCCTGTGTGACCGACCATCCTTCACCCCAGGTATTGAAAATTTCCGAAAACACCCTCCGGTTTTCCGGTAACGGCGGTGCATGGAAACTAACGGTCAACAGTAACTGTGAATGGAAAATCACAGGAGGGGATACCTGGTGTAAAACCGATAAACTGGAAGGCAGTAAAACGGCCGAAATATTAATTCAGGTAGATACCAACGACACCAAAGCCGAAAGAGATACCCGTTTTACTTTTACCTGTGACCAGAAAGAGGCTGAAGTACATGTATATCAGGATACAAGCGGCAACAACTATTATTATGAACTGCCCGTTATTTTTCATTTATTCTATGCGGATGAAACCGACAGTTTGCAAAATGCTTCCGGAGAATTCTTCACCAAAATGATCGACGAATGTAACCGTTTATACAATACAGGTACCAATAGTATTCCTATGAACCTGAAATTGGTGGCGGCTACCGAAGATCCTGCCGGTAATCCCCTGGCCGAACCCGGCATCGAACGCATCCTGAAAACCCCGGCAGCAGTCATGAGCTGTGAGGATTTCATGGCTCAAAGCAATACTTCGTTCAATTCATTCGTTTGGGACCTGAATAAATACATCAATGTATTTGTATATACCTTTAAAGAAAAGACCACGGCAGGCATCTCCCACCTCCCATACACCCCCCGTGAAAACAGTCTTCCGGGCCTGACTGCGAATAACCACTATTTCTCGAACATGCCTTCCTATACCCATTGTATTTCTATCAACAATACCTATATCACCGAGGATAACATTTATGTGACTTTAGCTCATGAGCTGGGACACTATCTGGGGTTATTCCACGTATTCTCCGAGCAAGGGTGCAACGAAACGGATTATTGTGAGGATACCCCCAATTATGACCGTAATACCTATACCGAATGGCTGAATACACTTTCCAAACCTTACCCACAGGAAGTATTCACAAGAAACGGATGTGAAGGAGAAAGTTTTATATCTACCAATATCATGGACTATTTCTGTTCATACCAAAACCGGTTTACCGCCAATCAATACAGCCGGGTACGCCATGTATTGGAAAATAGTCCCCTGATCCCCGGACCGAAAAACATCATTACAACGAAAGTGGCGCGGGAAGATATCGTTCCTGCAGCCAGAGCAATAGAGTAGCCTTCTGTTCTTATTTTCCTTTTTTCCACAACTGCCAGCTATTGATCATATTTTGCCACAGCACATACGAAGCAGGAGCGATGGAGGAAAGAGGGTTCAGATATACCTGTGCCATCCAGATAGCCAGGATGGTATTTTTCTGTCCGAGTCCCTGCCCTCCCGAAACAGGATCGCCATACCGCCGTCCGATACGCCTGCCCAGGATAAATTGCAGGACACAGATCACCAATGCTAATGCGGCCATCCACCACTCTTCCGTAATATCGGCATTCTCCTGATACACGATAAAATAAACCGTTTTCCCGGTTACAATAGTCAATCCCAACGCCCAAAGATAAAAAGAAAGAATTTGCAGTTTTTTCAACTGCCGGTGGAGAGACGGCAAAGCTTTCTCCAAAAACAGGGCCAATGCAAAAGGTAATATCAGGACAGGCATGACTTGCCGGCAAATGAAAAGTACGGAATTCCAGAAGGTCATATCGCTATGTTCTCCCAACAGAGTAAAGATCAAGGGAGATACGACAGCTACCACCAAACTACTCATCAAAGTATATGCCGCCAGACAGGCGACACTTCCTCCGAGCATTCCCGTGATCACTGCAGCAGCCGTTGCGGTCGGTGCCAAAACACAAATCAGACCTCCCTGTGCCACGACCGGATCGAACCACACCAATCCACCGTAAACCACCAAACACCCGACAACCTGAACAGCCAGCAACCACAGATGCAAACCACTGAACTTCAAATCGCGAAAAGACAATTTACAATATGTAATAAACAACATACTGAAAATCAGGTAGGGCGTTAAAAAAGCCAACTGTTGAAAGAATTCATAAAAAAATGCTCCCGACAACATGGCCAGCGGAAGCATCCAGGTCTTTATCTTTTGTAACACGACAAACGGATTTAGGAATTAAACCTTTTCTCATACCATTCCACAAAAGCCCCGTTCACCAGACGGTTTCCGCCCGGAGTGGGATAATCACCCGAAAAATACCAATCCCCGGAATGATTCGGACAAGCCTGGTGTAAATGATCTATCGTCTGATATACCACAGCTATTTCCGAAGGGCAATTCTCAGGGGTGATCATTTCGGCAATCTTAGCAGAAATCTCTTCGTCTGTAAAAGGAGCATAAATTTCTTTGACATAATTCACGACCTTTTCTTTGGGTAATGCTATCTGAGCCTTACTTTTGGTATACACCTCATCGATCACCCGTTCTAATCTCCTCTCTTTCAGCAAAGCGATAGCAGCATGAAAAGCGATAAACTCTCCCATCTTCGACATATCGATGCCATAACAATCCGGATAACGGATTTGAGGCGAAGAGGAGACAATCACAATCTTTTTGGGTTTCTGCCGGCAAAGGATTTTGATTATACTTTGCCTCAAGGTAGTACCCCGGACAATACTATCGTCGATAACGACGATCGAATCCACCCCTTCCCGTACTGTCCCATAAGTGGTGTCGTACACGTGGGCGGCTAAATCATTCCGGCTATTTCCTTCAGCGATAAAAGTCCTCAGTTTGATATCCTTGATGGCCAACTTCTCGGTCCGGATCTGCCGCGACAGGATTTCCCGGATCTGCGCGCTGCTCAGTTGTCCGTTCCGGGCACAGATCTCTTCACTCTTCTGCCGGTCCAACCAGGCTTCCAAGCCCTGCATCATCCCATAATAAGCGATTTCTGCCGTATTAGGGATAAAAGAAAAGATAGTGTGATCCACATCATATCCGACACTTTTCAAAATATTTTCGGTCAGCAGACGCCCCAGTTCCTTCCGTTCGTTATAAATATCGCAATCACTTCCCCGGGAGAAATAAATCCGTTCAAAAGAACAGGGAGTTACTTCAACGGCCGGATGGATCGTACTTACTTTCATATTACCGTTCCGTTTCACAACGATACTCTGTCCGGGCATCAATTCTTTCACCTCTGTTACCGGCAAATCGAAAACCGTCTGAATAACCGGACGCTCGGAAGCAACGACGATCACCTCATCGCTGGCATAATAAAAAGCAGGCCGGATTCCATGAGGATCCCGGAAAGCGAAAAGATCCCCGCTTCCCAACAAACCGGTAATGACATATCCTCCGTCCCAGCGTGCCGAAGCTTCCTGCAAAATATGTTCGATATCGATATTCTCTTCGATCGCATCGTTCATCGCCTGACCGGTCAGGCCCTCGGCCTTGAATCTCCGGTAGAGGTGTTCCACCTCATAATCCAGTAAATACCCTAATTGCTCCAGTATAATAAAAGTATCCGCATTATGCCGGGGATGTTGTCCCCGTTCCACGATATACTGCAATATTTCGTCCACATTGGTCAGGTTGAAATTTCCGGCCAACGAAAGATTCCGGCTCCGCCAATTATTACGACGCAAAAAAGGATGCAGGT
>OGQZ01001545.1_pt1 | contig 17264 bp, 14 predicted proteins | sample 1553321 | NCBI WGS metagenome assembly OGQZ01 (sample SAMEA2579958, study PRJEB22360) | human gut metagenome | reverse complement strand
GCTGGGGCTGCACCCACATACATCACGGAACGGAAGGTTGTCAGTCCCAATGCGCAAACCGCTTTTTGATTTCTCTCAGTTTCATAGCTTTTCCTCTTTTTCCTTTATGATGCCGTTCAGAGCCGTATAATCGCGGGCAGAGTCCTGCATCTGCTGCTCCAGATCCGCGATTGCCTCTTCCAGCGCCGCGATATCATCCTCGATCGTCTCCCACTCTTTCTGCTCCATATAGCTGAATTTGAGCTTTTTCTCGCGCTGGCGGCCGCGGTTTTTATCCTTTGTCGTCTCCGCTGCATCTGACGTTCCCGCACCAGAAGCGCCTCCGGTCTTCTGGCCTCTGCCGCGTTCCTGACCGGATGCCGTTCCAGATGCCTCCATCTCTGCCGCTATGCGTTCCCCGCAGGCTGCCTGATAGTCGGTATAGCCGCCCTCATACTGACGGATCGCGCCGCCGCCCTCAAAGGCGAAGATCCGGCGCACTACGCGATCAAGGAAATACCGGTCATGCGATACCGTAATCACGATCCCCTGGAAATGATCCAGATAATCCTCCAGAATCGTCAGCGTGCCGATATCGAGGTCGTTGGTCGGCTCGTCGAGCAGAAGGACGTTTGGCGCGCCCATCAGGATATGGAGCAGATAGAGTCTGCGCCGCTCGCCGCCCGATAGCTTGCCGATCAGAGTGTACTGCATATGGGACGGGAACAGGAACCGTTCCAACATCTGGGATGCCGATACCAGCCCGTCCGCCGTCCGCACGTACTCTGCCACATTTTTAATGTAGTCGATCACGCGCATCGACTGATCCATATCTTCGTTTTCCTGTGAAAAATAACCCATTTTTACGGTCTGGCCGATGATCGTCTCGCCCGAATCCGGTTTCACCCAGCCGGTAATCATCTTCATCAGCGTCGATTTGCCGCTGCCGTTCGGTCCGATGATGCCGATGCGGTCATCCTTCAAGAAGATATAGGAAAAATCATCGATCAGGAGGCGGTCACCATACGCCTTATGAAGATGGTGTGCCTCGACCGTGGTCCGTCCGAGACGGCTGGAAATCGAGCTCATCTCCACATTTCCATCTACTTTCGGCGCTTCCACCGCACTCAACGCCTCGAAGCGCTGAATACGCCCTTTCTGCTTCGTGCTGCGTGCCTGTGCGCCGCGCCGGATCCACGCCAGCTCCGTCCGCAGGATATTCTGCCGTTTCTGCTCCGAGCTCACCGCCATCGCCTCGCGCTCTGCCTTTAATTCCAGATAGCCCTCATAACCGGACTGATAACTGTACAGCTTTCCCTTGTCCAGTTCGACGATGCGGTTCGTCACGTTATCAAGGAAATACCGGTCGTGCGTGATCATCAGAAGCGCGCCGCGGAATTTTTTCAGGTACTCTTCCAGCCAGTCCGCCATCGCACTGTCCAGATGGTTCGTCGGCTCGTCTAAAATCAACAGATCCGCCGTCGATAACAGCACCGCTGCGAGCGCAACGCGCTTTCTCTGTCCGCCCGAAAGTGTCTCCACTTTGGCACTATAATCGGTGATTCCAAGCTTATTCAGCATGGATTTCGCATCGCCCTCGAGATCCCAGGCGTGCTCATGCGCCATATTTTCCCGGATCACGCAGTCTAAGACGGTCCGTCCCGGTTCAAACTCCGGATTCTGAGGCAGATAACGGATATAGAGATTTCGTCCCTTTACCACCGTACCCTCATCCGGCTCTTCCAGACCGGCTACAATCTTTAGAAGAGTAGATTTTCCGGTTCCGTTGATGCCGATGAGACCAATCTTATCACCTTCACCGATGGAAAATGCCACGTCATCAAAAAGCAGCCGTTCCGTATATGATTTTTTCAGATGTTCTGCTGTCAGTAAATTCATGCCTCATCCCGATCCTTTATCTGTAATTCTACCGGGCAGTGATCCGAACCCAGTATCTCCGTATGAATCTGCGTGCCCGCCAGCCGGTCCTTCAGGCTCTTGGAAACACAGAAATAATCAATCCGCCACCCAGCATTCTTCTCGCGCGCCTTAAACCGGTACGACCACCAGGAATAAACGCCCTCTTTATCCGGGTAAAAATAGCGGTACGTGTCGATATATCCAGAGTCCAGAAGCTCCGTAAACTTGCTTCTCTCCTCATCCGTAAATCCGGCATTTTTCCGGTTCGTCTTTGGATTTTTCAGGTCAATCTCCGTGTGTGCCACATTCAGATCGCCACAGAAAATAACCGGCTTTTTCTCCTCCAGCTTCTTCAAAAACTGGCGGAAATCATCCTCCCACTGCATCCGGTACGGAAGTCTCGCCAACTCATTCTGGGAGTTCGGCGTATAGCAGGTCACCACATAATAATCCGGGTACTCCGCCGTAATGACGCGCCCTTCATGATCGTGCTTCTCAATGCCAAGACCGTAGCTCACGCTAAGCGGCTCCTCCTTCGAAAACAACGCTGTTCCCGAATACCCCTTCTTCTCCGCATAGCTCCAATACTGATAATACCCCGGAAGCTCCAGATCAATCTGCCCTTCCTGCAGCTTGCTCTCCTGAATACAGAAAATATCCGCATCCAGCTCATGGAATACATCCAGAAATCCCTTCCCCACACACGCCCGCAAGCCGTTTACGTTCCAGGAAATCATTTTTTTCATTCTATCTCTCCTTTTTATCAAATAAGGTTTTTCCGATACATAAAAAGACAGCAGGCAGGTGGCAGACGCTCCGAAACTGGTCTGTGGATGCAGAGCAGGCTTTCGCCTATCAGTTGTACGCATCTTGAACACGCTTGTCTGAATGGGGCGGACGCAAGTCCGACACAGACGAACAAGTGTAGTGAAAGCAAGCGGACAACGATAGTGCGAAGAGCCAGCGGCGCATTCACAGACCTGTTTCGGGGCGGCTGCTGCCTGCCCCACCTCTCTCATTTTTATAAATCTACGTGTAAATCCTGATGTTTAATCCCATGTTTCTCCACATATCCCGTCAGCATCAGGGTCAGCGCGCCATCGCCCGTTACGTTGCAGGCAGTACCAAAACTGTCCTGAAGCGCAAAGATCGTCAGCATCAGCGCCGTTCCGGTTGCATCGAAACCGAGGACACCGGTGATCAGTCCCAGAGACGCCATAACCGTACCGCCCGGAACACCCGGTGCACCTACGGCAAATACACCTAAAAGAACACAGAACAGAACCATCGTCATCATATCCGGGAGGGCACCGTACAAAATCTTGGATACCGTCATGACAAAGAATACCTCAGTCAGAACCGAACCGCACAGATGGATATTCGCAAACAGCGGAATACCGAAATCAACCATATCGTCACGAAGCGGCTCTGCCTTTTTGGCACAACTGAGCGCCACTGCCAGGGTCGCCGCAGAAGACATCGTACCGACTGCCGTCAGATATGCCGGACCATAATGCTTGATAACGCCTCTCGGGTCACGGCCAGAGTAAATACCAGCCAGTGTATACAGCAGCGCCATCCAGATATAGTGGCCTGCCATAACAATCAGGATAACCGAAATGAAGATCGGAGCCTGTTTTGTGATGGTTCCCTCATATGCCAGGGAACAGAACGTAAATGCGATGTAAATCGGAAGAATCGGAATGACAATCTTCTGTACTATCTCCAGAACGATCTTCTGGAACTCGTCTAAGAGTTTCGTTACCGTCACCGCCTTGGTCCAGGTCGCTGCCAGACCAATCATAACGGAAAATACCAGCGCACTCATGACGCCCATGATCGGCGGAATGTCCAATTTAAAGACAACCTCCGGCAGACTGCGCAGTCCATCGACTGCCGACTGAATCGACATATGCGGAATCAGCGTATATCCGGCTGCCATCGAAAACAGCGCCGCGCCAAGAGACGATGTATACGCCAGAATCAGCGCTACTCCAAGCAATCTGGAGGCATTCTTTCCAAGCTTCGTGATCGACGGGGCAATAAAGCCGATGACGATCAGCGGTACACAGAACGAAATAATCTGCCCAAAAATATAATTCAGCGTCACAACGAGATTCATAAAACTTTCATTTGCTATAAGACCGGCAATAATACCGATCGCTACACCCAGCGCCAGCCGAAACGGCAGGCTTTTCATCAACTTGCTCATACCCAGTTTTCCTTCCTAATACCTATCTCTTCATTCTTACTCTTCCCAAAGTTTTTTCGGATACAGACCGCCATCCTTCATCCCCTGGATCGCATCTGTCACCATCTTCTTATCTTCCTTGTAGGTCACGCCGTACCAGCGGTCCACGCTCTTTAACACGGTCACCTCGGCTTTCCCCTCTTTCAGAAGTTCATCCACCACAAACGGGAGGAAATACTCACATTTGAGTGGATTTACCGACAGGTTTTTCTCCAAAAATGGAACAAAGCGCGCCTTTAACTCCTTTAAGATGCTGGAAGTAAAGCCCCAGAGGTTCATCGATACAAGCGTATCCTCCCCCAGCTGCTCCCAGGTTGCGCCGTCATCCTCGGTATATTCCGCCTGATCGCCGTGCTTCTCGATGCGCGTTCTCTCGTGGATATCCGCCAGATGTCCATCCGCATCCACCGTACAGACGCCGCGCGCCACATGCCCGTTTTCCGTCAATGTGTTGTAGAGATGATAGGCAACCATCGCATACTGATATTTGTCATCATCACCGCAGGATGCCAGACGATCATAGATCGCCTTGAACGCCGATTTTCCATAGTAATCATCCGCGTTGATCACCGCAAACGGTCCGTCGATCACCTCGCTGCAGCAGAGAATCGCATGACCGGTTCCCCATGGTTTGACGCGTCCCTCCGGAACCTCAAATCCATCCGGAAGGCGGTCATTTTCCTGATACACATACTCCACCTGCACGTGCTTTTCCATGCGGTTTCCAATATGTTCCTTAAACTCTTTCTCAATCGATTTCTTGATAATAAATACGACCTTTTCGAATCCAGCCTCGACTGCGTCGAAGATCGAAAAATCGATGATCAGATCTCCTTCCCGATCGACCGGATCAATCTGCTTCAAGCCGCCATACCGGCTGCCCATACCAGCCGCCATGATTACCAGAACTGGCTTCTGACTCATGAAAATTGTCCTCGCTTTCTGTTTCTTATCCACAATCCTGCCCGTTTTCATTCAAAGCAGAATTGCCTGTTTCCTTTTATTTTAAACTAATTCGGGCAGACTGTAAACAGTAAAACAAAAACCCGGCTGCCGTTTTATTCCATAGAGCGGATATTCTTTTTTTGTTTACATTTTTATAAATGTATTTTTTACTGTTTCTACACCAGTTAATTGTATCTTTTAGTTCTGCGCATACTTGTATGATAGATTGTTTTCACAAATATTTGATGTATGCGGGAGGTGCTTTAAATGATTGCTGCTGGTGACCGGCTCCGTGATTTACGGGAGGACAAAGGAAAAACGCAGGCGGAAATTTCCAGTCTGCTGGGTACAACTCAGCAAATCTATTCCCGCTATGAAACAAACCGGACGGATCTGCCTCTTCGGCATCTGATAAAACTGGCGGATTATTACCAAGTCAGCGCCGATTATATTCTCGGTCGAACCTCCTACCCGAAGAATCCGCCCGAAATGGCGAAACCATTTCTTAAAAATGTCACCTATGGAGAAGTCAATGGGCGTATCTCATCATTCCAGACTTCCACGAAAAAGCAGTTGATCGAATACATCAATTACCTGGTTTATCTGGAATCACGCCATAAGAAGGATTGATCGCGCTAAAAACGGGACATTGACACCATAGATGTGCAAAAGACAGCTCCAGGCATCGCTCACATGCAGCGTCTGGGGCTGTCTTTTATCTTTCAGACTTTTGTCTAAATCACTTTGATTCCAGCTCTTAGTCGTCCTCTTCCTCACTATCCGTAACAGTAAATACCTGACGTTTTCTCGCCATCTCATCGTTTGCCAGATACTCATCGTAAGTAGTAATCTTATCGATCAGCTTGCCGTTTACGATTTCCATGATACGGTTTGCGGTCGTCTCAACGATCTGGTGGTCACGGGAGGAGAATAACAGCACGCCCGGGAACTTGATCATACCGTTGTTCAGAGCGGTAATGGACTCCATATCCAGATGGTCGGTCGGCTCGTCCAGAATCAGGACATTGGAACCGGAGATCATCATCTTAGAAAGCATGCAGCGCACCTTCTCACCACCAGAAAGAACGCGGACCTTCTTCACGCCGTCCTCACCGGCAAACAGCATACGTCCTAAGAATCCGCGGACATAGGTCACATCTTTAACCGGAGAGTACTGGGTCAGCCAGTCTACGATCGTGTCGTCGTTATCGAACTCTTTCGAATTGTCCTTCGGGAAATATGCCTGACTGGTGGTCAGACCCCATTTATAGGATCCCTCATCCGGCTCCATCTCGCCGGAAAGAATCTTGAAGAGAACGGTCTTTGCCTGCTCGTTCGGTCCTACAAATGCTACCTTGTCCTCGCGTCCGAGAATGAAGGAAATATTATCAAGAACCTTCACACCATCGATAGTCTTAGACAGGTTCTCTACGCTTAATACCTCATTACCGATCTCACGTTCCGGACGGAAGTCGATATACGGGTACTTACGGCTGGACGGTTTGATCTCATCTAACTCAATCTTCTCCAGAGCACGTTTTCTGGAGGTTGCCTGCTTCGACTTGGAAGCGTTGGCGCTGAATCGCTGGATAAATTCCTGCAGCTCCTTGATCTTTTCCTCTTTCTTCTTATTTGCTTCTTTCATCTGTTTGATCATCAACTGGCTTGACTCATACCAGAAGTCATAGTTTCCGGCATAAAGCTGGATTTTGGCATAATCAATATCTGCAATATGGGTGCAGACCTTGTTCAGAAAATAACGGTCATGGGATACCACGATCACGGTATTGTCAAAATCAATCAGGAAATCCTCCAGCCAGCGGATTGCTTCCAGATCCAGGTGATTGGTCGGCTCGTCAAGCAGGAGAATATCAGGATTACCAAAAAGTGCCTGTGCCAGGAGGATTTTCACCTTCTCGTTGGCAGGCAGCTCGCTCATCATCATAGAATGTGTCTCGGTAGGTACGCCAAGTCCATTCAGGAGAGTAGCAGCATCGGATTCCGCTTCCCATCCATTCATAGTAGCAAATTCCTCTTCAAGCTCAGCTGCACGGATACCGTCCTCATCACTGAAATCCGGTTTTGCGTAGATCTCGTCCTTTTCCTTCATGATCTGGTAAAGACGCTCATTTCCCATAATAACGGTATCCAGTACAGAATACGCATCATACTGGAAGTGGTCCTGTTTCAGGAAAGAAAGACGCTGTCCCGGTGTGATAATGATATCGCCTTTTGACGGTTCGATCTCGCCGTTCAAAATTTTCAGAAAAGTTGATTTACCGGCACCGTTGGCACCGATCAGTCCATAACAGTTGCCTTCGGTAAACTTGATATTTACATCCTCAAAGAGGGCCTTTTTGCCAAGACGTAATGTGACATTGCTTGCTTGTATCATCGAAATCCTCCATTCGTGCTCAAATTCGTTAATTACATATTATAAAGCATATTCCCTATAATAAGGCATACACCTCTCTATTTTACAGAAAACTGGCGATTTTGCAAGAGGCAAATGAAATTTATGCGGAGGGTGCCATTTTCTTTGACACGCTGACAGAAAATGTAGTACAATAAAATATACTACCGTTATGAACGATTGATACGGCAAAACAATTGGGAAGGCTGGAGATACATGGACAAGACAGAGAAATTGTTTCGATATAAACAGGGAGATACATTGCCTTTTGGTGTAACAAAGGTGGCGGATGGTGTACAGTTCGCAGTTTCTATTCCGAAGGGCGGGGACTGCTATCTGAATATATATAAGACCGGGCAGAAACGTCCGTCCTGCAGAATACGCCTGTCGAGAGAATATCGGCGTGGCAGTGTATATTTTGTAAAGATTACGGATTGTCCGGACACAGATGATCAGCATACCGTAGCGGATATATTGTCCCGTGACTATGAATATATGTACGAGGTGGATGGCAGAGAGTTCGTTGATCCCTATGCGGCTGTGATTCATGGCAGAGAGCGCTGGGGACGCAGAACGGGAGAAGGCAACAGGATCCGGGGAGGAATCAGTCTGGAAAGCTTTGACTGGCAGGATGACAGTCCGTTAAGTATTCCGTTTTCAGATATGATCCTGTATCAGCTTCATGTCAGAGGGTTTACCAGACATGCCTCTTCGAAGGTGACACACCGGGGCAGCTTTGATGGTCTTCGGGAGAAGATTCCGTATTTAAAGGAGCTGGGGATCAATGCAGTATTGCTGCTTCCATGCTATGAGTTTGATGAGATTCAGATTGGTGCGAAGGTTCATGGGGCGCCGAAGCAGCCTGCCGGTAAAACGACAGATTCTGTGGCTGTGGGAGCCGGTAAACATAAGGAAAATGTGGTTCAGGAGAAAGGGAAGATCAATTACTGGGGATATGGACAGAGTGAGACATATTACTATGCGCCGAAAGCTGCATATGCAGCAGATCCGCATCAGGCCGGTGTAGAGTTTAAGACTCTGGTCCGTAGTCTGCATCAGGCAGGAATAGAAATTTTGCTGGATATTTATTTTATGCCGGGGACAAACGTCTGTCTGATGGAGGATTGTCTGAGAAACTGGGTATTGGAGTATCATGTGGACGGTTTTCGTGTTAATCAAGAGGTGATGCCGTCACAGATGCTTGTATCAGACCCTATTTTATCCGGAGTTAAGCTGTTGACAGATTACTGGAACAGAGAGCTTGTTGCCGGAGCGGGGGACAATGGTCTGCTGGCAGAGTATAATGAGGGATTTATGAACTGTGCACGCCGTTATCTGAAAAGCGATGAGGGGCAGGTAGAGGGCTTCTCAGGATTTTTCCGGAGAGGAAGCGGGCAGATTGCCAATATTAATTTTATGACCTATGTCAACGGATTTACTATGATGGATCTGGTATCCTATGATGTGAAGCATAATGAGGAGAACGGAGAGGGCAATCAGGATGGCACGGAGTACAATTACAGCTGGAACTGTGGGATAGAGGGAAAGAGCCGCAAAAAATACATTCTTTCCCGGCGGATGTGCCAGATACGCAATGCGTTTGCAATGATGCTTCTAGCGCAGGGAACACCGATGCTGCTGGCGGGAGATGAGTTTGGCAACAGTCAGGAAGGTAATAACAATCCATACTGCCAGGATAACGAGATTACCTGGCTTGACTGGAGGATGACCAGCATGCGTGCAGGGATTTTAGAATACGTCAAAAAGCTCATAGCATTCCGAAAAGAACACCCGGTGCTTCATCAGGGGAGAGAACTTTATATGTTTGATTCTCTGTCATGCGGTATGCCGGATGTTTCCATACACGGCACACAGGCATGGAGAGCAGACTTTTCTTATTATAGCCGGATGCTGGCAGTTCTTTTGTACGGTGATTACCAGCAGAAGGCCGGAAAACCGGACGACTCCATATATATCATTTTTAATATGTATTGGGAGCCGAAATCCTTTGATCTGCCCAACCTGCCGGGGGAGAGGGAATGGTATCCGGCCATAGAGACATATGGCAATACTTTCAGTACGGTTCCACAGCCGGTACGAAAGAAAAGAAGTCATAAAAAGCCTTCCTTGGAAAGCCAGAAAAAAACAATCGTTCCACCGCGGTCGGTTGTTGTTTTTGTGGGACGGTAAAGACGGTCGGATCACTGAAAAGAGCAGAGCCGGTATGTTTGCCGGAATATATGTAATAGCCGGACTTTCATCCGGCTATTTTGAATAAAGCAAAACATTCGTATTGCTTTTTGGCTGCAGGCTGCATTACAGATCGTGATTCTCCACGATCTCCTCATACAGATCGATATCACATACCTTGCCAGGAGTATAGTGGGTACAGTTCTGGCAGGAAATGGCTTCGTCTTTGCTTGAGTTTGAGCAGTTACAGTTATCGCAGCGGCAGTATTTGGTACATCTTTCCGCTACTTCTTTCATGGTTTTTGCATCTTTTTTCATGATTGAATCCTCCAGCGCGATTTATAGTTAAGACAAAGACAAAGCTGCTGTCTCCGGAGTTTTACAGCAGCCGGTCTTGTCGTGGTACTATTATGTACAGAAAGCAGGTTTTTTATGATAGTGATAAAAATAATTGATATAAAAAATTTTATGGCACATTTGTTATTGCAGGAAACCTTTGATCATTTTCTGCTTTTTGAGGCACGGGCGGTTACATCTTCCGAAATGGTGCTCAAAGGCAAAAGGCGTGCAGATTGGTATGACAGCGAAATGTGGCAGCAGATGCAGGCGGAGACCGGCAGCCATGACTGCGGCTATATGACCTGGGCTGAAATGAGAGAAACGGTATTTCTATTTATTAAAGGAAAGAAATCACCGGATAAGCTGTATATTGATCTGGAAACCTCTGAAAAGCAGCGAAAGCAGATCCTGGGGGAGAAAATATCCGCAGAGGGTGATCAGATGCCGTCGCTGCGGCTACAGATCCGGTTTGAAAAAGGAGAACTTCTGATGGTGCCGGTGGTCTCTTATCCTGTATTCACATTAGACAGATCAGGGGAGAGCTTATGGGAAGAGGCGCTGCAATCCTTCTTGCGGCACTACAAAATAGCGTTTCAGAAGGAAACGTAAGAAAAAGCGGGTTATACCTGCTTTTTTGATTTCAGCAGAATTACGAAAATCATTACGCTATTTTTTGTTTCCGCTTGCTAAATGTCTCATAAACGTATATAATAATATAAATATGCAGGCACAAAAGAATAAAGAATGACGTACGAGGAATTACATCTGTTGTGCCTATGCCTGAATGGGACAAAGGAGAAGAGGGCTCCGGAACGTGAGAGGAGTCTGTGAAAAAGGATGGATAGGGGGATCTAGCATGGATAATTCGATTGCAAGCAGATTGCGCAGAAAGAAACGACTGGGAGATTTGCTGCTTGGAGCGGGTGTTATTACACAGGAGCAGTTGGAGGAAGCGTTAAAAAAGCAGAAGGAAGCCGGAAATGGTCAGAAGCTTGGTATGACCCTTGTAGATATGGGCATCATGAATGATGAGATCATTGCAGAGGCACTTTGTCACCAGATGGGGTTGGAACGTGTACATCTGGCAGGCATTACCATTGAGGATGAGGTGCTGGCTCTGGTAGACGAGAAGGTTCTGCGAAAGTATATGCTTTTACCGTATGAGTTTGCTCCGGACAATCCCAATGTCCTTCGTGTAGCATTTTCAGATCCACTGGATATGATCGCAATGGATGATCTGTCGATCATCACTGGTATGCAGATAGAAGTTCGTGTTACCACGGTTAAGGATGTATCCCAGGCATTGGATCGTTTTTATGGTAATTCCGAGGCAATGAAGGTGGCAGATCAGTTTGCCGCTGAGCGTCGTGAGAAATATGGCAATAATAAGGATGGAAAAGAGGAGTCAGAGGAGGTTAAGCAGGCGCCGATCGTTCGTCTGGTTAATCAGATCATTGAGCAGGCAGTACATAAAAGAACATCCGATATTCACTTTGAACCGCTGGAGAATCAGCTCCGTATCCGGTTCCGTGTCGATGGTGTGCTTCAGGAGGCGATGCGTCATGATATTTCATTGCTGTCAGCGATGGTTGCACGTATCAAGATCGTTGGCGGTATGGATATTTCTGAGAAGCGTAAACCACAGGATGGTCGTATGACACAGATCGTCGATCGGCAGGAGTACGATATCCGTGTATCTATTCTTCCGACAGTATATGGTGAGAAGATCGTTATGCGTCTTGCGCAGAAGACTGCTTTGAGCCGTGATAAGAAAGATCTTGGATTTGAGCCGGAGGAACTTCACCGGTTTGAGGATATTCTGAAGCATCCAAATGGCATTATGCTTGTTACAGGACCTACCGGTTCCGGTAAATCAACGACTCTTTATACGGCACTCAGTGAGCTGAATACCGACGAAGTAAATATCATTACGGTAGAGGATCCGGTCGAGGCCAATATCAATGGTATCAATCAGGTACAGGTAAATGCCAAAGCGGGACTTACCTTCGCTGCGGCACTTCGTTCCATTCTGCGTCAGGATCCGGACATTATCATGATCGGTGAGATTCGAGACGGTGAGACAGCCGGCATTGCCGTTGAGTCCGCTATCACGGGTCACTTGGTAGTTAGTACACTCCATACGAACAGTGCGGCAAGTACCATCAGCCGTCTTGCGGATATGGGGATTGAGAATTATCTGATCTCTGATGCGGTGATCGGAGTTATTGCACAGCGACTTCTTCGCCGCGTTTGTCCGCGGTGTAAGCGTATGGTGCCGGCAGATGATCTGGAAAAGAAAGAGCTTGGTATCCCGGAGGAGAAGTGGGGAGAGGAAATATTAATTCCTCATATTGAGCCAAACGAGGAATGTCTGGAGTGTGGAGGCGCCGGATATAAAGGACGTATCGGTATCTACGAGATCATGCAGATGTCTCCGAGTCTTAAGCGTATCATTGCAACCGGTGGTACAGCGGAGGAACTGGAGAAGCAGGCGATCGCAGAAGGTATGAACACACTTGTTATGTCAGCGAACAAACAGGTATTGAAGGGTATTACGACACTGCAGGAAGTACATCGTGTCGCTTATGATAATTAATCTATAGAATATGGAGGGTTTACAAAATGGAAATCACAATGGACAGTTTGCTGGAAATTGCCAGAGACGTGGGAGCATCCGACGTACATATTACGGTTGGACTTCCACCGAAAATGCGTGTAAATGGTACGATCGAGGATATTATTCCGCATGTGCTGACCTCTCATGATACACAGACGCTGGTTCTTTCTATTATGAATGAGAGACAGGTTGCCACCTTAAAGAGAGATGGTGAGGCGGATTTCTCTTATAGTACAGAAGCGTTGGGACGATTCCGTTGTAATGTGTTCCGTCAGAAGAATTCCTTTGCAGCAGTACTTCGTCTGATCAATACTGTGATCCCGGCACCGGAGAAGTTAGGTCTCCCATGGTCTGTTATGGATCTGGCCAAAAGAAAACGTGGTCTGGTACTGGTTACAGGACCTACCGGTAGTGGTAAGTCTACGACACTGGCATCACTGATCAATATGATCAATGAGAATCGTAAAGAGCATATTATTACATTGGAGGACCCGATCGAGTACCTTCATAAGCATAAAAACTCTATTGTCAATCAGCGAGAGATCGGATTTGATACCCTTTCCTTTGCAAATGGTATCCGTGCAGCACTTCGTGAGGACCCGGATGTTATTCTTGTCGGAGAGATGCGTGACCAGGAGACGATCGGTGCAGCCATTACCGCAGCCGAGACCGGTCACCTGGTATTCTCCACACTGCATACCATTGGTGCGGCAGCAACTATCGATCGTGTTATCGATGTATTCCCGCCACATCAGCAGCAGCAGATCCGTGTGCAGCTTGCAATGGTACTGCTGGCAGTTATCTCCCAGCAGTTGATGCCGACCTCTGACGGTAAGGGACGAGTTGCGGCGTATGAGGTTATGCATACGGTACCTGCGATTGCAAGTAATATCCGTGATGCAAAGACACATCAGATTCCATCCACGATCCAGACAAGCAAAAAGATGGGTATGCAGACCATGGATGATGCAATCTTTGATCTGTATCATGATCTGAAGATTTCAGCTGATACTGCATTGGAGTTCGCTCAGGAGCCGGAGGTTCTCAAGCGTAAATTGTTCTAATTTGTCGAATAAAACAGAAATGTTTCACAAAGATAGTTCACATAATAGAGATGTCATTTGGTCAATATGTATAAAAATGGGGTCGAAATTATGTGAACTATTTTTTATAGAAATTTAATAAATGTCGTTGAAAAAGTGAGACGAATGTAGTACAATCAAGAAAGTGATACTGTATATAACTATCGGGGATGTTATATACAACACAAATAAACGACCCATTGTGAGTATGACATCTCACACAGAGGGGTAGAAAAGGGTGATGAATTGGCAGCATTTAATTATGTGGCGGTAGACGCCAATGGTAAACAAAAGAAGGGAACTTTGGAAGCCGCCAATGAGGCAGCTGCAAGGAATTCTCTGAAGGCAGAGGGACTGATCCCGATCAGCGTGGAGATTCCGAATGCTTTAAATAAGGATATTGAGATCAGCATTGGTAAAAAAGTAAAGGCTAGAGATCTTTCCGTGTTCTGTAAGCAGTTTGAGAGTATACTTCATGCCGGCGTTACGGTTATTCAGGCGCTTCAGATGATCACGGATCAGGTAACCAATAAGTATCTGAAGAAAGCACTGGATCAGACGCGTATCCTGGTGGAGAAAGGCGAGTCTCTGGCAGATGCTATGAGAGCACAGGAGGGAATCTTTCCGGATATGCTTTTGAACATGGTGGAGGCTGGTGAAGCATCCGGTAGTTTGGAGACATCTTTTAGCCGAATGGCAGAACAGTTTGAAAAGGATAGCAAGACATCCAGCATGATCAAGCAGGCGATGATCTACCCAATTGTGTTACTCGTGGTTGTGGCGGGTGTTGTTGTATTGATGCTTACATATATTATTCCACAGTTTAAAGATACTTTGGAGGGAGCAGGCATGGATCTCCCGGCGATCACAAAGCTTGTCATGAAGATGAGCGATGGCATGATTCATTGGTGGTGGTTGCTTTTGATTATTATTGTTGCATTTGTTGTTACGTTTAGAGTATGGGCGAAAACAGAGACAGGTGCAATTGTCTTGGGACGTGTTTTGCTGAGAATTCCGCTGGTTGGTGATCTCCAGATCAAATCGGCTGCTGCAAGGCTTGCTCGCACTTTAAGTACATTAATGGCTTCCGGTATTCCGATGGTAGATGCGATTGCAATTGTTACAAAACTGATGACAAATCGTATTGTACAGAAGGTAATGGAAGAGGCAAGAGGTGAGGTGGAAAGAGGTACTCCATTGTCGGTGCCACTTCGAGATTCCGGGGTATTTCCTCCACTTCTTTACAATATGGCAGCAATTGGTGAGGAAACCGGTAATATGGAGGAGATGTTGGAGCATGCCGCTGACTTCTATGAGGAGGAAGTGGAGAATGCAACCAAGGCAGTGACGGCAATTATGGAACCTTGTATTATCGTGCTGATGGCTGGAGTTGTAATTCCGATTATGCTTGCAATTATGGCACCAATGATGTCTATGTACACAGCAGCGGAAAATGCTTAATTGGTTAAAATGTAACATGTTAACATCTATTAATGATCTTGGGACTGTGCCAAGCAGTCTTTTGATAAATAAAATTCAATGAAAAGGAGATTATAATTATGAAGAAAGTTATCAAGAATTATCTCACAAAGTTACAGGAAAATGACAAGAAAGGTTTCTCTCTTGTTGAGTTGATCATCGTTATGGCTATTATGGCTATCCTTGTTGGTATTGTAGCATCTCAGGTGCTTCCGTACATGGATAAGTCTCGTCAGTCTAAGGATCAGCAGGTTCTTTCAAGTATTTTAACGGATGTTGTATCTTCTGTTGCTCAGTCTGGTCAGACATTAACAGCCGTATCAGATGCGGATATTTGTGATTTAACAAGCAGTAATGCTGATGCTGGCTGGAAGATTGTTGGAAAAACATTTGAGGAACTTAGAAACGGAGCTGTAACTCAGGCACAGCTTGATAAGCAGTTGGGCTCTAAAGAAGCAAAAGCAAAGAACTATTCAGTTCATTACAGCTATGATGATACAACAGGTAAAGTGACCGTATTTATTAATGGTCATGGTTCTGATGATGTTTCATCAAGTAAGTATATTGTTGAGTCTCAGAATAACTAATATTTGTAGTTGTGTAAGATGGAATGAATCATAGGAGTCACGTCATGTCAGTAGCAGCATTAACCGCATTTTTATACATATTCGTCTTTCTCTTTGGAATTGTGATCGGCAGTTTTCTGAATGTCTGCATTTATCGTATTCCTTTAAAGGAAAGCATAGTGTTTCCACACTCTCATTGTATGACTTGTGGTTATCAGCTGCGCTGGTATGACCTGGTTCCGTTATTTAGTTTTTTATTTCTAAGGGGCAGATGCAGGAAGTGTCACACAAAGTTATCGCTTCAGTATCCCTTAGTGGAAGGCATGAATGGAGCATTATATGTGATCGTTTTCTTGGCGAACGGTTGGAATTATATGAGTGTCGTATATTGTCTCCTGACATCCGCCCTTATTGTTTTAAGTGTCCTTGATTTCCGGACTATGGAGATTGCGGATGGTATCAATCTATTCATCTTATTGCTGGGGATTGCGGCAACATTGCTTGATCTGCATGCCTGGAAGGATCACGTGATCGGAATGTTTTCTGTCAGCGTGTTTCTTTTGGTTATTTATCTTATTACTGTCGGAAGGGGAATCGGCGGTGGAGATATCAAGCTGATGTTTGGTGCAGGGTTATTGCTGGGGTGGAAAGGTGCTGTTTTGGCATTCTTTTTGGGATGTATCATTGGTTCAGTGATTCATCTGATCCGTATGGCAGTAAGTCATGCAGAGCATCGTCTGGCATTGGGACCTTATTTGTCTGTGGGGATCTGGTTCACGGCATTATGGGGAACTCCTTTGATTGATTGGTATATTGGTATGATTAAAATGTGATTGACCGCTTTTTGGATGATCGATCATAGTAACCGTTCATTGACGTTTTATTCAGAAGATGGCAGTAATTTTGCTGTCACAGAGAGTTTAACAGCGAGCTTACCATGAGCATAGCGTTAGGCTCCATTTTGCAGTTATTCTGCATACGTTGAATTTTGTGTGATGCAAAAATATTGAGACAGGGAGGAAAAGTACGATATGGCAAAACATGTACTTAGTATTGAGATTGGTACACAAGTGACCAAGATTGTTGAGATTGATTATAAAAAGAAAAATCCGCATGTATACCGCGCAGTCAGCTTTGCAACACCGGAGGGTGTTATTGAGGATGGTGTCATCCGCGATAAGGATGTATTGGCAGTGGCATTCCGCAATGAGCTGGCAGAGGCAGGAATGAAAGAAAAGAGTGTTGTGTTCTCGATTGCGTCCAGTAAGATCGCAACTCGTGAGGTAACACTTCCCAATGTAAAGGAAAATAAAATTGGGGCGCTTGTTCAGGCAACAGCACAGGAGTATTTCCCGATCGATCTGAATGATTATACATTGGCGTATTCTCTGCTGGAGACCATTAAGGAGGGCAAGGAAAAGTCATACAAGGTACTTTTACTGGCAGGGCCGGGTGGTCTGGGAGGTAAATATTCTCATCACTG